>Ga0209980_10000160_pt1 | contig 34169 bp, 37 predicted proteins | sample CR02metaG_FD_183611 | JGI IMG/M metagenome (GOLD analysis project Ga0209980, IMG submission 183611) | Deep subsurface microbial communities from Mariana Trench to uncover new lineages of life (NeLLi) - CR02 metaG (SPAdes) (version 2) | ecosystem: Environmental > Aquatic > Marine > Ocean trench...
CCGTAATCGATCCTGGATCCGATATAATACGGCCCCGATCACCAACGGCAATACCACCAACCCGGCCACGGCCATGACGCCGATTTGGCGGTGGGAGAGGCTGGCAATCTGGCCCTTTCGGAAGCCTTCGGGAATTAGGATAATATTCATGCCCTTTCAGTTATAGACGCTCCACTGGGGGCCGTCCATTTAGACTAACTATGATCTATCAATGACTCTAAAAAATATATGTAACTATCTATCAGACCACACATTTACACGATGGAGTCGTGAAGGCGATACTGTGCGTCAACTCCAGTCTGTGTGGAATGACCGCATTGAGCTGCCGCTGGCAGCGCATACCCACCCTACGAGCTACCGGGCGGGTAGCTTGGTGGTGCACGCAGATTCATCCGTGTGGGCCAATCGCCTGCGGCACCAACAAGAACATGCCATGCAAACTCTACGCCAAGACCCGTTCTTCGAAGACTTGGTGAAGCTGAGAGTACGCGTGGCGCCCCTGTCGCCGACCAGACCTACAGACGGTCATCGACCTCAGGCGCGATTGTCTGAAGCCAGCACCAGGGTGATTAAGGCGGTGGCCGCGGATATCAAGGACCCGGCCCTGAAAGCGGCGCTAGAAAGGCTCGGTGCCAGGGCTGGCGATACCACGGACGGTACTAGACGACGCCCACAATGAAACCCCTAGATCTGCCCTGGCTCGCCGCTAACTTAGCGGCGCGTCACTTGGTCGTGGCTGTGGCCTGTGCGCTGGTGGCGGCATGCAGTTCTGCACCATGGGTGTCTCAGCCCCTGCCAGCCCCCGCGGATCCGCCGTCACCCGCAGTGATCACCCCGGCACCGACGCCACGTATCATCGTGCCGGCGCCGGGGGAAATAACGCCGCCGGCGGCCATCGAACCGGGACCCGCGGCGCTCCAGTTGGCGGCGGTGGGAGATATTATGCTCGGCGGCAGTGCGGCGCCGGCGCTAAGGCGTGAGGGATATGATTACCCGTTCGTATTGGTCCAGCCTATTCTTCGTCAAGCCGATGTGGTGTTCGGTAATTTGGAGGGCCCGTTGACAGACGCCGGCCAAGCCGAGCCCGACAAGCGTTATGTGTTCAGATCGCCACCGGCCAAGGTGGCACCGGCTTTGGCGGCGGCGGGTTTCACGGTTGTGTCGTTGGCCAATAACCACACCATGGATTACGGCGTCGAGGGGCTTAAACAAACGATGGCGGCGCTTGATGAGGCTGGAATCCAGCACACGGGGGCTGGCATGAACCTGCAGGAGGCGAGACGACCTGCTTTCGTAAAAAGCGGTGATTATACGCTCGGATTTCTTGCCTACTCGCTGACTTTTCCTGAAAGCTTTTGGGCACAGGGCCAACGCCCTGGGACCGCCTTTGGGCACGCAAGCCACGTGCGTGCAGACGTGGCCGCTGCCCGAGACCAGGCAGATGTGGTCGTGGTGTCGTTCCATTGGGGCCGTGAGGCCACCACCGAGTTACGCGACTACCAGTCGAAACTCGCTCACGCCGCTATTGATAGTGGGGCGACGGTGGTGTTGGGTCATCACCCCCATATTTTGCAGGGCATAGAATACTACAAACACGGCATTATCTTTTATAGCCTAGGGAACTTTGTCTTCGGATCGTACAGCCGCAAGGCGACGCGAAGTATCATTGCGTTACTAAACCTACGAGGCGCAAAGGTGTTGGAAGTAAAATTGATTCCTGTGAACGTTGACAATATCGAGCTCGTCTTCCAGCCTCAACCTTTGGTCGAAGAACAGGCGAACGAAGTGATTGTAGAATTAAAACGCTTGTCAAAACCGCTTTCTACGACGATCATGGCTGTCAATGGCGTTGGTCTGGTGCAACTATCTGGGCAAACAACCCCGAGGCTGCTGTCGGAACAGGAATACTAGTGGCACTAGTATTGACCTACATCGGAGGTGTAGCGATAAGTCCCTATGATTCGACCATTTGAGCTCTTCGTTGGTCTGCGTTACACGCGCGCCAAACGCCGCAATCTTTTCATCTCCTTCATTTCGCTCATTTCTATTCTTGGGATTGTCGTCGGGATCACCGCGATCGTTACCGTGTTGTCTGTAATGAACGGGTTTGGCGAGGAACTTCGTGCCAGAATCCTGGGATTTATATCACACGTGACAATAACCGAGTCTAATGGTGGGCTTCGTGATTGGCGTGATGTTGCGGCCAAAGTAACAACCCACACCGAAATTAGCGGCCGTGCCCCCTACATAGTGGGTCAAGGGATGCTCGTACATGGTAAGGCGGCTAGTGGGGTCCTCATCCGTGGGGTCTTACCTGCCGAGGAGCCTCAGGTTTCCGACCTGGATCAGAAGATGACGGTCGGCGACTTGAGCAATCTCCAGCCTGGGGAGTTTGGCATAGTGCTGGGACAAGAGCTCTCGTGGAAACTGAATGCACCCATTGGCTCGCGTGTTGCGTTGGTTATTCCGCAGGCGTTAGCGACCCCAGTAGGCGTCGTGCCGCGCTCGAAGCGATTTCGAGTCGTCGGCATATTCGATGTCGACATGTACGAGTATGACAGCGGGTGGGCTTTGATCCACATCAGCGATGCCGCTAAGCTCTATCGGATGCCTGATCAGGTCAGCGGTCTGCGCTTAAAGTTAAACCATCTAGACTTGGCGCCACGCGTAAGTCGAGAAATCCAGAATATGTTGGGGGACGAGTATCGTTCTCGTGACTGGGCACAGCAACACGTTAATTTCTTCCGCGCTCTGAAAATGGAGAAGACAGTTATGTTCATCATTATGTTGTTGATCATAGCTGTGGCGGCTTTTAACGTTGTTTCAATGCTGGTGATGGTAGTGACGGATAAAGAAGCGGATATTGCTATATTGCGAACACTAGGTGTTAGTGCGGCAGGCATTATGCTTATTTTTATGGTGCAAGGAACGGTCATCGGGGTTGTGGGCACACTCGTGGGAACTGTGTGTGGAGTTTTGCTTGCATCACACGTCGGAGAGATTGTTCATTTCATAGAGAGCCTATTCAACACTACTTTTTTGGCGCCGGATGTGTACTACATTAGCGATGTGCCTTCTCAGGTACGCTGGCAGGATGTGACTATGATTGCCGGCGCGTCTTTGGTGATGGGTTTATTGGCGACACTTTATCCGGCGCGCCGTGCCGCAAAGATACAACCCGCAGAGGCGTTGCGATACGAATGAACAACGACCTTGTTCTCCGTTGCACCGGGCTAACGAAAACCTTTACTGAGGCGTCGTTTAACGTCGATGTACTGAGTGGCGTTTACCTACGTTTAGAAAAAGGGGAGCAGGTAGCTATCGTCGGGGCATCAGGGACTGGAAAAAGCACCTTATTACATCTACTCGGTGGGCTTGATCGACCGACTGCCGGCACGATCGAAATAGACGGCGTGAACATATCGGAATTGAACGACACCCAACGCGGGCATTTGCGTAACCGTAAGTTAGGATTCGTCTATCAGTTCCATCACTTGCTGCCAGAATTTAGTGCCCTCGAAAATACCGCTATTCCTTTGCTTATCAGACGTGTGGCTGCCAGCGAAGCACAGAGCAGGGCGCGAGAGATGTTGGCCAAGGTCGGTCTGGACGATCGGCTGCGCCACAAACCAGGCGAGCTTTCGGGCGGCGAGCGTCAGCGGGTGGCAGTGGCACGGGCATTGGTAACCAGACCATTGTGTGTGCTCGCCGATGAGCCAACCGGGAATCTCGACCGGCGAAATGCAGACAGCGTTTATGATCTAATGCTCGATCTCAACCGGGAACTTGGGACGAGTTTCGTAATCGTAACGCACGACATGAAACTGGCAGCGCAAGTTGATCGAATCGTGAAGTTGGAAGATGGCGTCCTGAAGAAAGTGGCGGATGCAGCGCCTGCAAGTGACGGTTTGGCCGGCACGGAGACTCATATAAGGGGTTAACGTGACAAGGGGATAACCTGAATTAACTTAAGAATTCGCACGTCGATTCCTCCTTCGTCGGCGTTTTCTATCTTCCCATGCCCGGATAACGTGCCAACGCCAAAGCATGCGAGCGCTGACGTATCCGACTAGCGCTGAGAGGAAGCCGACAATTGAGCAACCTACGAGAAGCGGTTCAGACCGCTGTACAAGCTCGGCTCGAAACCACTCCCAAGACCAAGCAAATGCAAGCTCCTGGTCTACATTGCCGATCACCCATGTGCCGATCTTGTAACAAAACAAAAATAAAGGCGGAATCGTGATTGGGTTAGTAACCCATACCAATGCAACAGCCAGAGGCAAGTTCAGGCGAAGCATGATAGCGAGTCCACCGGCCGCGACCATCTGGAAGGGTATCGGCATGAACGCCATAAATAGACCGACGGCAACCGCACCGGATGTCGAATAACGGTTTAGATGCCAGATATTTGGATCATGTAATAACCTTCCGAACACGCGCAACGGCCTATATCCGCGGATCGTTTGTCTATTCGGCAAGTAGCGCCTTATGAGTTTTCTAGCCATGCGCGATCGGTATTTTCGGGTAGCACAGATAGTGTATATTCTTGGTCGTAGGACGACTAGAAGAAAATCCCTGGGAGGAGTCGTGGTCGTAGGATCATAAGTGGTTCCCGCGCAGCGAAACTTTAACTTCTCGGATAACCTTTAACATCCGTACCGTTTACGGCGTGTAAAGGGACGACCGTGCGCATTTGTGCAATCGCATTCTTGCTTGGCATCCTGCTGGTTCAGTCGCTAGCGCAGCTGCCATCGCTATGGTTAACGCCGTTGTTGGCGTTGCTCGCGTGGCTAGCCTTGCGGAATCCAGTTTGGTTAGTCGGCCTGTTTTTTGTCAGCGGTGTTTTATGGGTCACGTTGCGTGCTGGATGGATCCTGGATGACGCACTACCGCCCGGCCTTGAAAGGCAGGATCTGAACGTGGCAGGGTTTGTTGCCGACCTACCTCAGTCTACGGAACGTGGCGTGCGGTTTGTCTTCGATATCGAGAGTGCGATGCATCGTGGGCGTGTTGTGCAGATCCCGAACAAAGTGCTCCTCAATAGCTATGGTGACGACGAACGGTTCGTGGTGGGCCAGCGCTGGCGGTTTGTGGTGCGCCTAAGAAGGCCGCATGGTTTTCAAAATCCCGGTGGTTTTGATTATGAAGGGCACATGTTTCAACAACGTATTCGCGCCATCGGTTATATCAGACCAAGTGAGCCGGCGCAGTTACTTTCCCAGGGGCATGCGTTTTATAGCGTTGGACGATTACGCCAGTGGCTAGGCAATGGAATGCGAGCCTTACTTGCCGACAATCCGTTGGCGGGCATGATGGTCGCACTTGTCAATGGCGATAGACGCGGCGTAACAAACGAGCAATGGCGTACATTACGACGAACAGGTACCAACCACCTGATAGCAATTTCCGGTTTGCATATAGGGCTGATCGCAGGATTTGCGTATTTGATGACACGTCTGCTGTGGAGCCTACGAGGTCCGTGGGTATTACGCTGGCCGGCACCAAAAGTTGGCGCCGTGATGGGAATGATAGCGGCGGTATTGTATGCAGCCCTCGCTGGATTTTCCGTACCAACACAACGTGCCATGATCATGTTGGCAGTGGTTATGGGCGCGATGTTAATTGACCGGCGCGTCTCACCTACGCGCGTGCTGTCGGTAGCCCTCTTACTGGTGTTGATTCACGATCCCTTGGCGGTCATGGGCGCAGGATTTTGGTTGTCGTTTGCAGCGGTGACCGTCATTACCGTGTTTCTGCACGGCCGTACCGATGGTAGAAGCCGCTGGCGCAGGTTGGGAACTATGCAGTTAGCGATCGGAATTGGTTTACTGCCATTGACCTTAGTATTGTTTCAACAAGTCTCTTTGATCGGGCCGATCGCCAATCTTTTCGCAGTACCCTTTTTTGGTCTGTTGGTCGTGCCCGCGACGCTGAGCGGTTCGCTCGCTTTGATGTTTATGTCGGAGACGTTGGCGGGCTACATCCTTCAGTTCGCAGCATCGCTGCTCCACATCGCCTGGACAATACTGGAATATCTAGCTGGTTTTTCAAAGGGTGTATGGGTACAACACCATCCGGCTGGCTGGGCCTTCGCCTGTGCGCTCATTGGTATTGCCGTGTTACTTGCGCCAAGGGGTTGGCCTGGACGATGGGTTGGCGCGATATGGCTGTTGCCGATGTTGCTGCTGCGACCACCAAGCCCTGGGGCCGGGGAGGTATGGTTTACTCTATTAGATGTGGGGCAGGGGTTGTCCGCGATAGTGCGAACGCAACACCACACCTTGGTGTACGATGCAGGGCCGCGGTTCAGCAAAAGATTTGATACCGGGCGCGCCGTCGTGGTTCCGTACTTGCGTAACAAAGGTGTAGACCATATCGATATGCTCATCATTAGTGACGGTGACAACGATCATATTGGCGGCGCACAGTCGGTTATTGAAGGGTTGCCAGTCAACGACATACTGACCAGTGTGCCAGCTGAGCTCAAAGGTGCACGCCGGTGTCTACAGGGACAGCAATGGAAGTGGGATGCGGTCGATTTTTGGATCCTACACCCGCCGAACGAACCCCGATGGAAGGGTAATAACGCTTCCTGTCTACTTGCAGTTAGTAGTGACTATGGCAGCATCCTGTTACCCGGTGACATCGAGGAGGCAGCCGAGGCAGTCTTGGTCCAAAGCGAATCCCTATCTTCGCCAACGACGATACTCGTGGCGCCACATCACGGCAGCCGCACCTCCTCGACCGAAGGTTTTGTAGAGGCGGTCCAGCCTCAATTGGTACTTTTTCCGGTTGGTTACCGTAATCAGTTCGGCCACCCAAATCCGCGAGTACGGGAGCGCTACCTGCAATATGGCGCGCAAACGTATGATTCCCCCACGCACGGTGCGATCGAGGTTGAGCTTGGTGTGACTGGAACACAAGTTTCTCCTTATCGTGAGCAAACCAAGCGGTATTGGTTTAGCCAGTAGTCGGAACGACCACTTTTAGAGGGGGCTCGCCTCTGATAGATTACACGCGGCCTCTTGTAGGATAATCACGATTCATGTTTGAGTTGGTCAAGGCCGGTGGTTGGGTGATGTGGCCAATCATCGCGTGTTCGATTGCCGCACTTGCTATTATCGGCGAGCGTCTCTGGTCGCTACAGAAAAAATATGTGTCACCGCCGAATCTGGTGTCACAGATCCAGCAGTGGTTGGAACGCAAACAGCTCGACCAAGCGCGTATTACCCTTCTACAGCAGAGTTCACCGCTAGGGAGAGTCTTGGCAGCTGGGCTCATCAATCGTGATCATGATCGTGAGATTGTCAAAGAGTCGGTCGAAGACGCCGGTCGGCACATCGTGCCCGAACTTGATCGATACCTCAGCAGCCTCGGCACGATTGCTTCTATATCTCCGTTTTTGGGTTTGCTTGGCACCGTACTGGGTATGATAGAAATGTTCGCCGGCATCAGTACCCACGGAGTCGGCGATCCTGCCATCGTAGCCGGTGGTATCGCCCAGGCGTTGATCACAACCGCGGCCGGGCTCGGCGTGGCGATCCCGACTGTAATGTTCTATCGGTATTTTCGAGCGCGTGTAAACGAATTACTGTTAGATATGGAACAACAAGCGATTAGGCTGATCGAGATACTGCACGGTGAGCGCGAGCCGGAATAAGTTAACCGGGTGACCGCAAATGAAATTTCGTCCTCCCGACAGCGAAGAACCTGAACTTAACCTTGTACCACTGATCGATGTTTTGCTTATGACATTGATCTTTCTGGTTGTGACCACGAGCTTTTCCAAGGAGGCACACCTAAGGATTACGCTGCCAGAGGCGACCGCTCAGACAAAAGTAAAGACCAACACGATGAGTGTGGCAATTGATGCGCGTGGCCGTTACTACATTGGCGATAGGCAACTCTTGAAGACAACCCCCGAAGCCCTGCGTAATTCGATGCTGTTGGCGGCAGGCGGTAAAAAAGACCCCGTGATTATTATTCACGCAGATGCAAAGACGCCGCACGAATCCGTAATTCGCGTCATGGATGCAGCGCGACGGCTTGGCTACACCAATCTGACATTTGCAACCCAGCAACCTGTACTGCGCGGCAAAACTCCATGACGGAAATATCCGAAGCGAATAGTGTACAGATCTATCGCCGCTTGTTGAGCTATGCATGGCCTTACAAGGGCGTGTTCCTGCTTGGGATCCTTGGCATGTTGGGGCTTGCGGTGAGCACTGGTTTTTTTGTGGCTCTCATGAAGCCGATTATTGACGGAGGTTTTGTCGATAAGGATCCGACCATCATTCAGTTAGTCCCGATCGGTGTAATTTGCTTGTTCGCGTTTCGTGGTTTATCGAGTTTCACAGCCGAGTACTGCATAAATTGGCTAGGTCGAAAAGTCATTTTTGACGTTCGCAACGCACTCTTTTCCCACCTTATGCGTTTGTCGAGTGGGTTCTATGATATGAACGCCAGCGCAACGCTCATCGCTAAGTTGATTTTCGATGTGGAACAGCTGGCGCGAGCGGCAACTAATGCAGTGCTTGTTATCGCGCGCGACGGGCTTACCGTTATCGTCTTGATGCTATGGATGGCCTATATCAATTGGAAGCTAACGCTCGTGCTCGTGCTGCTCGTCCCGCCCGCAATATTGATAGTAAGGATTATGAGTCAGCGATTGCGCAAGGCCAGTCGCCGTATCCAGGAATCCATCGGTGGTATATCACAGATCGCCCAGGAAGCCATTGAGGGCCAACGAATAGTCAAGGCATTCGGTGCACAACAATTGGAGATAGAAAGTTTCACCAAGGTCAATACTAGCAATCGCCGCCAGTTTATGCGTCGCGTAGCTGTGTCTGCTATTGGTGTAGGTAGCATGGTTTTGGTTGCTGCCACCGCCATTGCCGCCGTACTTTTCATAGCCATCAAGTCCGGACAAGCAACCGCCGGAGAATTTGTCTCTTACACGTTGGCCATGATGTGGATGATGAATCCGATGAAACGTGTGGCCCAGATAAATGAAACCATACAGGCAGGGATTGCTGCCGCGCATAGTGCGTTCAGCTTGCTGGAGGAGTCTCCTGAATCGGACCTCGGAAGAACGGAGCTTCAAGACGTACAGGGTCGCGTGGAGTACAAAGATGTTACATTTAGGTATCCAACATCAGAGCGCCCTGCATTGGTGAATGTATCTTTTTCTATTGCGGCGGGCGAAACGCTGGCCTTAGTGGGGGCATCTGGAAGTGGAAAAACTACAGTCGCCAACTTGTTGCCACGTTTCTATTCTGTGACTGAGGGAGCCATCTTAATAGATGGTGTGAATAGTAATGAACTTAAACTGGATGACTTGCGAAGCCATATCGCCATCGTTGGTCAGGAAACGCTGTTGTTCGATGACACTATTCGCAACAACATTGCCTACGGGCGGCTCGACGGCAACAACGATGAAGCGGTTATCGAGGCAGCAGCAACTGCACATGTCATGGAATTCGTCGATAAGCTACCGCATGGATTGGATACGGCTGTCGGAGAAAAGGGTCTACGGCTTTCGGGTGGCCAGCGACAACGAATCGCTATTGCACGTGCGCTCTATAAGAACGCGCCTATACTCGTTCTCGATGAAGCGACTTCCGCGCTCGATAGCGAGTCTGAGCGGCACGTGCAAGCGGCCATGCAAACTCTGATGGAGAATCGAACCACACTGGTGATCGCGCATAGACTGGCAACAATTGAGAATGCCGATAGGATTGTTGTACTTGCCCATGGTCGTGTCATAGAGCAGGGAACACATCAAGAATTAATCGGTGCTGGAGGTGTGTACGCTAATCTACATCAGATGCAGTTTAATGATCGCCGAAACTGATGCGTCAGAAAATCACGCAACTATAGAACCCGTCTCGAAACCTAACCATTAGCGAACTGTGGATTGGTTGCAGAAACACTGGGAGGAACGTACAGCACTCAGGTTCTTGTTGATCCCCGCAAGCTGGCTCTATCGTTTGCTGGCGGCCACTCGTAGAGGGTGTTACAAAGTCGGTTTGATGCGAGTCACTCGGGTCCCGGCGCCGGTTATCGTTGTCGGCAACATCACGGTCGGTGGAGCGGGTAAGACGCCACTAGTCTTGTGGCTAAGCAAGTTTCTAACGGAACGGGGGTTGCGACCCGGTATTGTGTTGCGCGGATACGGCGGTCACCAGGTTGACTCAGCCGTGATAGCTGGACCAGAATCGGATCCGGCCGTGGTTGGTGACGAAGCATTGCTGCTGGCGAGGAACAGTTCTTGCCCAGTATTCGTTTCTCGAAACCGGTCTCTCGCCGCGCAGACACTGGTGCGGGAATACGATTGCAACGTCATTTTGAGCGATGATGGGTTGCAGCACTATGCAATGGCGCGTGACGTGGAGATAGCCGTAATCGATGGTAATCGCCGTTTCGGTAACGGACAGCAGTTGCCAGCTGGCCCGCTGCGTGAGTCGCCGAAGCGGTTGCTTACCGTAGATATATGCGTAGTGAACGGCCGACCGCATACAGATGAACTGGGTATGCAAATGGTGGGATTGGCATTTCGGCAAGTTACTGCGCCCGAAACACAACAGGACACTAGTGCCTTCCGAGGTCAGCGCGTACATGCGGTGGCTGGCATCGGTTGTCCGGACCGATTTTTCAGTCATCTGCGGGACCTGGGCATCGAAGCGAAAGAACATCCGTTTCCTGATCATTATCAGTTCACAGCACGGGATATCGAGTTTAATGATGATTGGGCCGTAATCATGACCGAAAAAGATGCGGTAAAATGTGAACAGTTGGCGGATCAACGACATTGGTATCTTGCGATTGAGGCCAAACCGGACCCGAAGCTGGGTACGCTGGTACTAAAACTATTGAAGGAGAGATCCCGTGGATAAGAAGCTGCTTGACATCCTTGCCTGTCCGCTTTGCAAGAGCCCGTTGAAATACGACAAGGCACGTGCAGAGCTTTTATGTGTAGTCGATCACTTGGCCTATCCGATCAGGGACGACATACCCGTTATGTTGGAAGATGAAGCACGACAGCTTACCGAAGAAGAAGTCAAGAGTTTGAAATAGGTCGTTATTCGGAGGTCGTGAAATCTATGTCTGGCGCATAGTATTGGTGGCCTCCCAATTCGCAGATCGCAGATCACGAAGCCATGCGCGTAATTATCCCCGCTCGTTATGCATCGACGCGATTGCCGGGCAAGGCCCTGCAAGATGTGCATGGACAGACGTTAATACAGAGGGTTTACGACCGCGCGATCGCAAGTGGTGCTACCAGCACGATTATTGCTACTGATGATGCAAGGATTAAGGACGCGTCGGAGGCATTCGGGGCACAAGTGTGTATAACCTCGACCGAGCATCGCTCGGGTACTGAGCGAATTGCTGAGGTCATTGAAATATTGGGAATCGACGACGATGAGGTCATTGTCAATCTGCAAGGCGACGAACCACTCATGCCAGCTACGTTGATAACACAGGTGGCGGCAACGCTAGCGCAGCATACAAGTGCGGTGGTGGCGACAGCGATGCATCCTATCAGCGATCAGGCAGTCCTTGATGACCCGAATGTAGTTAAAGTGGTGTGTGATCACGAAGGATTCGCATTGTTTTTCAGTCGTGCCGCTATTCCGAATTCGATGCGGACCAAGGCCAGCGGCGCAAACTCCGAACTCGGGTATCGACACATCGGCTTATACGCTTACAAGGCAGGATTCGTTAACTATTATGCATCACTACCACCATGTCGGCTTGAGCAAGTAGAAGCGCTCGAACAATTGCGGGTTCTGTGGTATGGCATGCGCATCGCGGTGTGCGAGGCCTTAGAGGTACCTGGGCCGGGCGTTGATACGCCAGAAGACTTGCGAATTGTGCGAGACATAATTGGCGCGAATAGTAAACTAGACGTTTGAACTCGCAGCGTACAGTGACTATATTTCTTGCCCAGCGGTTGTCTGGCATTCAGTCCCCGTAAGAACGTGATAAAAGTATTGTTTGTTTGTTTAGGAAACATCTGTCGCTCACCAACGGCGGAAGGTGTTTTTCGTAAGCTGGTTGAAAGCGAAAATCTGGGTGAGCCAATCTTTGTCGATTCGGCGGGAACGCACGCCTATCATACTGGTGAGCCGCCGGATCCGCGGGCGCAGGCGGCAACCGCGCGGCGCGGGATCGACCTAAGTGGCCTAAGGGGACGCCAAGCGACGCCGGAGGATTTTCATGAGTTTGATTATGTTCTAGCAATGGATCGAGAGAATTACGAACATCTGCACTCGATATGCCCACAGGCATTGGCGTACAAGATCCGACTATTCATGGAATTTGCGCCTGATTATCCGAACGACGAAGTGCCGGACCCGTACTTTGGCGGCGTTAGCGGGTTCGATCGTGTGCTAGACATGATCGAAAATGCGGCGGCCGGCTTGCTGGCCGAAATTCGTTGCCAGCCCTGATCTATCGGAGCGAACGGCGGTCCGACGTTTAAACCAAGCTATTTGTTGGTGTTCGCAGGTTTGTGTGTTTCTATCTGCACTAATTCAGTCTTCCGCTCACTTTCAAGCTGTACCGGCGCCAATGGCGTGTGACCCTCTTGCGGGGCGATGCTCGCCGTCACTGTATTTTTCTCTGGCTCACCCCTCGTTTGCTCGTCCCTGATGTTGTCTTGTGGACGTTGCGGTCGGTTGGCGTTCTCGTTAGTGGGCGGCGCCGACTGTGTATCGCCGTCTTTCTGAGCCATATCTTTTGCCGCACGTGGTTTTTGCTCGGGTCTGGTTTGCGGGCTAGGTCGGCGACCACGACGGTGACTGCGTGAACTACGTCTCGGCTCGACTTTCTCTTTCGGTTGTTCTGGTGCGGGAGGTGCTGCCGGTGATGTATCTTTGGCATGACGCGGTGCGGCGTTCGTAGCCCGGGTAGTGGTTTTACCATGTTGTGCCGTGCCTCTTGCAGCGGGTCGTGGACGCGACGGACGACCCTTACGTGGAGCACCAGCGCCCCTTGTGTCACGACTCTTTGCTGTATCGCCGCCCCGACTGACGCTGACAGGTTTCTTCTTCGAAGATCGAACAAACAGCTTTTTAAGGGCGTCTAGCAACGATCGTTTTCGAACCGGCGGTGTCACCAGATGCGCAATCGGACCGACGACTGCCTTTTCGGGTTTGGCGGCAGTCGTCGTGGCTTTTGTTTCAGTCTCTTCAGGAGTGGCGATCTTATAGCTAGGCATGTTGCCTTCGGCCTCTAGCTCATCGCTGCGCAAGCGTTTGATTCGGAGGTGTGGGGTTTCCAGCTCAGGGGTCGGTATGATTAGGATAGAGGTACCGACCCGCGACTCTATGGCTGTGATTTCGAAGCGTTTCTCATTGAGCAAATAGGTTGCTGTCTCTACCGGTAGATGGACATGGACGGTAGCGGTGTTTTCCTTAAGTGCTTGATCTTGGATCATCCGCAGCACGCTTAGGGCCGAAGATTGAATGCTGCGGATATGGCCGGTCCCGCTACACCTGGGACAAACCAAGCTGCTGGATTCACCGAGGGACGGACGTATTCTTTGACGTGACATTTCAAGTAGTCCGAAACGTGAGATACGGCCGACCTGTACACGCGCCCGATCAGCCTTGAGCGCTTCTATTAACCGATTCTCTACCGCCCGTTGATTACGTACCGGTGTCATATCTATGAAATCAATGACAATAAGCCCTCCTATGTCTCGTAGTCTCAACTGGCGTGCGCCTTCTTCCGCCGCTTCCAAGTTGGTGTTGAGTGCCGTCTCCTCAATGTCGCTGCCCTTAGTTGCCCGCGCAGAGTTGACATCGATAGTAACGAGTGCCTCGGTACGGGCAAATATCAGCGATCCACCAGATTCGAGCTCGACCTCCTGAGAAAACGCGGAGTCAATTTGATGTTCGATCTGGAAGCGAGAAAAAAGTGGTGTCTCGTCCCTGTAGAGTTTTAATTTATCAAGGTTCTGCGGCGATACTTGCTCCATGAACTTCTTCACGCGATCGTAGATGTCGGGCGTATCGACGAGAATCTCACCGATGTCACTATGCAGATAATCGCGTACTGCGCGTACGACGAGGTTGCTTTCCTGATAAACCAAAAACGGTGCATCGCGCTCCTGCCCGGCGCTGCTTATAGCGCCCCATAGGTGCACGAGGTAATCTAAGTCCCACTGCAGTTCTTCCGCCGTTTTGCTGATGCCGGCGGTCCGTGCGATCAGCGCATAATCATCGGGAACCTTGAGCTGGGCCATCGCTTCGCGCATCTCGGCCCGTTCTTCTCCTTCGATGCGCCGCGATATGCCGCCACCCTTTGGGTTATTGGGCATCAAAACCAGATAGCGACCGGCCAGGCTTACGAAAGTGGTAAGCGCGGCGCCTTTGGTGCCACGCTCCTCTTTGTCGACCTGCACGACTAGCTCGAGGCCTTCTTTGATAACGTCCTTGATGCGCATCTGGCCCATCGGTGTCGTCTCATCGACACCAGTGAAATAGATGCGGGAGATTTCCTTGAGAGGCAGAAAGCCTTGACGTTCTGTACCGTAATCGACGAACGCAGCTTCCAGGCTTGGTTCAACACGGGTTACGCGACCCTTGTAGATGTTGCCCTTTCTCTGCTGGTAGGCCGTCGACTCGATGTCGAGTTCTAGTAGTTTTTGGCCATCGACAACAATTAAACGCAACTCCTCGGGGTGAGTTGCGTTAAACAGCATTCTTTTCATAGTAAATCCCCGACGCGCCCGACGACCCGGCGACGATCCTAGGCCGCCGATCCGCGCTAGATCACAACTACGCTCAGGCAGTACGAGTGAAAGGGACGATTACTACAGGTGATCGACAACTTGTGGGTTGCACGACAAAGTGTTGCCGAATTGCATGAGCCCGGATGGTTGTGTAACCCGGTACCGTACACGAGCTGGAGTCCCGTAGGGCGGTGCTGATGAACACGCTGCTCGGCGTTTTCAGCATCCTGCCAGGCATAGTGGACATGTCCTTTAGTCGGAAGCGTCTAAATATGTGCGCCACTCTGACGGGCGAGCGACGCGAAACCCATGTTCCTCAGATACCCGGGTAGCTCGGTCACACTATGCGGCGGGCTGCCGGGAAAAACCATTACACAAGTATGTGCTTATCTGTATTCTAGCAGGTAACAATGTTGTTGCCCCTGCCCTAAAAATATATCAGCCGGGGCGACTTCCAGCAATCTGTTATTATCTCCCGCATGAGAGCCGGCAAACAACCAAACACTAGCGCGGTCCAATATCGTGAAATCGAAGCAGACGAGGCCGGCCAGCGCGTCGATAACTTTTTGATTTCTAAACTTAAAGGTGTGCCAAAGAGCCATATCTATCGGATTCTACGAAAAGGCGAGGTGCGTATCAACCGCGGCCGTTGCCCGCCAGACTACCGTCTGAAGGCCGGCGATGTGATACGCATCCCACCAGTAAGGCTATCCGCCCCCGACGACGGGCGCGCACTTGGCCCGAGCCGGCCCCCGGCGCTATCGATCTTGTTTGAAGATGATGATCTGTTGGCGGTGGACAAGCCAGCTGGGCTCGCCGTGCATGGCGGTAGCGGGGTGGCGTGGGGGTTAATCGAAAGCTTGCGGGTCAGGCGGCCAAGGGCCCGGTTTTTGGAGTTGGTGCATCGCTTGGACCGTGACACCTCCGGTTGTTTGCTGGTGGCCAAACGCCGTTCGGCGTTACTGGCGTTGCATGAACAGTTGCGTGACGCCGAGATAGACAAACGCTACACGGCACTTGTGCGAGGCCGTTGGACTGACCATGTAAGAAGGGTTGAGGCACCGTTGCTGAAGTTTCGCCTACGGTCAGGTGAGCGTAAGGTAGAAGTTTCGCAGGCGGGTCGAGATGCTGCCACCCAGTTCGCGCCTAAACGCCTTTATGCCAATGCCACCCACGTGGAGATAAGACTCCTAACTGGCCGCACCCACCAGGCGCGCGTCCACGCTGCCCACATCAACCATCCGATTGCAGGTGATTCCAAGTATGGTGATCGGGAGTTTAATCGCAGCCTTCGACGCCTGGGCTTAAATCGCTTGTTCTTACACGCACAGTCTCTGGCCTTCAGGCACCCCCGTGATGGGGGCAAACGGGTCATTGAGTCGACGCTGCCGCGGGAGCTGGCGATGTTGCTTGAATCCCTAGATAGTATCTTGCCGAGCGATGACAGTGGCGTGTAACAATGGCCTAATCTGCGTCAGTGCGACGCTGGCAGACGGGAGCCGGGGAGTGCGTTTCATCATAGAATTGAACGGCAAGAACGTACCCGCTTTCGCTGTTCGCTTTCGTGGTAAGGTCTATGCTTATGTTAATCAGTGCGCGCACCAGTCTTTGGAACTCGACTGGAGCAAGGGAAACTTTTTCGATGTGGCAGGCGATCTCCTGATATGCGCGACCCATGGTGCTCGCTATTATCCCGATACCGGCGCTTGTGCTGGCGGGCGTTGCGATGGCCAACCTCTGATTCCCCTTGGCGTACTAGAGCGCGACGATCGGGTGTATTTGGCAGTTGATGGGACGCATTTGATTACAGGACTTGAAGATAGTTAAGCAGGGTAGAGCATATGACTGAAACGAACAGCCAACCATCGGCATCGCAAAAAGCAGGACACACAAAACAGGACTGGGAACAGACCCTTTTGGAACGACTTGCGTTTGCCTCATTGAATGAACAACGCAAGGCGCGTCGATGGAGTATATTCTTTAGGGCATTTTTTGCGGTCTACCTCGTAATCCTTTTGGTGGTGGCGCTTTCTAGTGGCTTTGACGGTATACCTTCGAAAAGTGGTAAGTACACGGCGCTCGTTGACCTCAATGGCGTTATTGCTGTTGATACGATTGCTAGTGCCGACAATATAGTGTCAGGGTTACGTCAGGCATTCGAAAGTAAGGCCAAAGGCGTGATTCTGCGGACCAACAGTCCTGGCGGAAGTCCGGTACAAGCGAGTTATATCAATCGCGAAATCCAACGACTTAGAAAAGAATATCCGGATACCCCCGTTTACGCCGTAATCGGCGACATGTGCGCGTCCGGCTGCTATTACGCGGTAGCAGCCACCAATAGAATCTTTGCCAACGAGTCCAGCATTGTTGGGTCCATTGGGGTACTAATGAATGGATTTGGGTTTGTCGACGGCATGAAGAAACTTGGTATCGAACGGCGACTATTGACGGCTGGCGATAACAAAAATTTTCTGGATCCGTTCTCGCCGATGCATCCCAAGCATCGCGAGCACGCGCAGGCGCTGTTAAACAGGATTCACCAGCAATTCATAGATGTTGTAAAGCAAGGACGTGGTGAGTCCCTAACCCAATCCAATGAGACCTTTAGCGGTCTGTTTTGGACTGGTGATGAGGCGTTACAGATGGGCCTGATTGATGAATTTGGAAGTGCCAGTTATGTCGCTCGCGAGGTCATTGGCGCGGATGACATCGTCGACTTCACGCATAGGGAAAACTTGCTCGATCGTTTCGCCCAGCGAATCGGCACGGCGATGGCACGGACGCTGGGAGCGGAGTTGTTGGCCCGGTTTCCTCAGCTGCGATAGTAATCGTGAACTGTGTCCCTCCCCCAGCCCCCCACTTCGTGGGGAGGGTGAATAATCACAAGATTTCGATTCCCTCATTCTTGAGCATTTGTACCAGGCGGATAAGTGGCAGGCCGATGATAACGCTCGGATCGTCACCTTCCACTCGAGATAACAATGCAATCCCTAAGCCTTCTACTTTCACGCTACCGGTGCAATCGTAGGGTTGTTCGGCGCGAAGGTAGTTTTCGATCTCGCTCTCAGTAAGTTCTCGAAACAGCACCCTGATCGGCACCGTATCGCACTGGATGTGCCCGCTTTGGCTATTCAACAAGGCCAAGCCTGTGTGCAAGGTAGTCCAGTTTGCCGATGCTTGACGCAGCTGTTCAACTGCATGCTCGTGACTGTTGGGCTTGCCGATTGGAGCGCCGGTGGCGTTGACGGCCACTTGGTCGGCGCCGATTATCAGCGCGTTGCCCACGTCGGCGGCAACCGCGCCCGCCTTGGCCACTGCAAGTCGTTTGACCAGTGCCTCCGGACCCTCGCCGGGGTTAGGTGATTCGTCTACATCGGGGGCGACCACGTCAAAGGTGAGGCGCAGACGCTCGAGTAGCTTTTTACGATAAGGTGACGACGAAGCAAGGACAATTTTTGGATCAGGCATGTTAGCGGCTGCTAGCGAGTAAGAGCACCTGCAGGCGAGTATAGCCTTCGCTACTCGATCCCATATTTTGACATAGATTACGGGCAGTTATATGATGCGCGGCCAAGTTATGAGGGCGCCTAGGATAGATGCGGGCTGGTAGTTTGCCAGCGGTGGTGGACCCCATAAAGCTGGCCGACTCTGGTACCCGCTTGACGGGCCAGTTGCCGGTAAAGGCTATGGGCCGCCTGCGGGCGCTGTGTCTGGATGAGAGCGACAAGGTGAGTATCAATCTGTCGTTCGAACGCAGCGGCGATCGAACTCTAGGGTGGATGCAGGGTACTATTATAGCCGGCCTGCAAGTTGTATGTCAGCGGTGTCTGGAGAAGATGACGCTGGTCCTCAGGGCAGAACCATCGGTAATACTGATTAGGGCCCAAGACCGGGAGGATATAATAGCGCGAGATACTGATTCGCTTGTCGTAGACGGACCCATCTTGTTAAGCAATATTGTCGAGGACGAGTTGTTATTAGTGATGCCGATGGTGCCAATGCATGATATCGATGCATGTCTAGCTGGTGAACATCGACACCGCCAGGAGAGACCCAATCCGTTTTCGGTTTTGGGCCAACTAAAATATAGGGACTAATTGTAGCGTCTTTTTAGAGGATCTGGCATGGCCGTACAGAAAAGCCGAAAAACCCCATCGCGGCGCGGAATGCGCCGTTCACACGACGCCTTAGATAAGCCGACATTGTCGATTGATTCGACTAGCGGTGAGACGCATCGTCGCCATCACGTGACACCCGATGGATTTTATCGTGGTCGAAAGGTTGTTGAGACACCTGAGAGCGACGTAGACGCCGACTAACGATACGCGGCCAAGGAGAATCTTAAACCTTTGACGGCTACCATTGCCTTGGACGCCATGGGTGGCGACCATGGTCCGGGTGTTACGGTACCGGCAGCCTTGGCAGCCCTGCGTAGCCACGCTTCGATAAAACTTATCCTTGTCGGTCAGCGCGATGCGCTGGTGCCAGAGCTCCAAAAACAGCGCGCGGGGGAGAGTGAACGGCTTTCCATTCATCATGCGTCACAGCTAGTTGGCATGGATGAGCCGCCAGCGCAGGCGCTGCGCACGAAAAAGGACTCTTCTATGCGCGTGGCGATCAACCTCGTAAAGACAGGAGGCGCCCAGGCATGTGTCAGCGCCGGTAATACGGGCGCGTTGATGGCAACAGCGCGCTTCGTCCTGAAGACGCTTCCGGGAATTGATCGACCGGCGATTATTGCAACCTTGCCTACAATCCAGGGGCATGTTCATGTGCTGGATCTTGGCGCCAATGTCGACTGTACCGCCGAGCAATTACTGCAGTTCGCGATCATGGGTTCAATATTGGTTAGTTCTATAGAAGATAATCCGAGCCCACGCGTAGGCTTGTTAAATATCGGCGAGGAAGACATTAAGGGCAATGAGACGGTAAAGGGTGCGGCCGAGTTGTTGCGAAACAGCAAAGTCAATTATTGTGGTTACGTGGAGGGTGATGAGATTTATACTGGTGATATGGACGTGGTGATCTGCGATGGATTTGTCGGGAACGTGGCACTGAAAACTAGCGAGGGCCTAGCCAAGATGATCACCCATTTCATGCGCCAGGAATTTCGACGTAACATATTTACTAAAGTGGCCGGATTGGTCTCGCTGCCCGTCTTGAAGAGCTTTCACAGGCGGGTTGATCCGCGACGTTACAATGGAGCCAGTCTCGCCGGCCTTAATGGAGTCGTTATAAAAAGTCATGGCGGCGCTGATGCTCTAGCCTTCAGATATGCTATTGAGGAAGCATTGAATGAGGTAAACAAACATTTCCCAGAACAGATCAACGAGAAATTGGAATCGATGTTGGTAAAAGAGGGAGTAACTTGAAGTATTCACGTGTAATTGGCAGCGGCGGTTACTTACCGGAGAAGGTAATGACCAATGCCGACTTGGAAAAGATGGTCGACACTTCCGATGAGTGGATTGTGTCGCGTACCGGTGTGCGCGAACGTCGTATAGCCGCAGACGGAGAGCACACCGTCGATCTCGCAGAGCATGCAACCCGTCGTGCCATCGAAGCAGCCGGCATCGACGTTGGCGACATTGATCTGATTGTGGTAGCAACAACTACGCCGGACCAAGTCTTTCCGAGTACTGCTTGTCTTTTGCAGAAACGCCTGGGAATCCACGGGTGTCCAGCCTTTGATGTGCAGGCAGTATGCACGGGTTTCGTTTACGCGTTGGATGTGGCCGACAAGTTTGTACGTACCAACAGCGCCGAGTGTGCGCTAGTAGTGGGGGCAGAGACTTTTTCTCGAATCATAGACTGGACTGATCGAAACACTTGCGTGCTATTTGGCGACGGCGCAGGGGCGGTGCTGCTGGAAGCGGCCGATGCACCGGGAATCATATCATCGCATTTACATGCGGATGGGCAATATACCGAATTGCTCGAGGTGCCGGCCGGTGTTTCCAAGAGCTACGACAAAGTAATTAATGGCGAGGCCTACGTGACTATGGGGGGAGCCGAGGTGTTTAAGGTAGCCGTGAAGCGACTTGGCAGCATCGTTGACGAGACCTTGGAAGCAAACAATATGAAGAAATCGGATGTGACCTGGCTGGTACCGCACCAGGCGAACATTCGCATTATCACGGCCACCGCCAAGAAGCTCGGTTTGTCCATGGACCACGTAGTGGTCACTATTGATCGGCATGGCAACACGTCAGCCGCATCGATACCGCTCGCATTCGACGAGGCGGTGCGTGATGGGCGCATCAAACGTGGTGATACCGTCTTAATGGAGGCGTTCGGCGGCGGTTTCACTTGGGGTTCGGTACTTCTTAAGTACTAAGAACGACTCGACGCAGAGACGCAAAAGGGGGCAAAGTTTTTTGCTACCTTCAAAAACTCCTCATTTGGAATTTCTTCGCGTTTTCGCGCCTTTGCGTTGCGTCGTTTTTGATCATCTAGATCTGGTTGTTTGGTAACGGTAGTGTCGCTTGCTTTTGTTTTTCCTGGACAGGGATCCCAATCGGTTGGGATGTTGGCTGCGATGGCGGCGGATTACGTCGATATCGAGCGTACATTTGCCGAAGCGTCAGAAGTGCTTGGTTTTGATCTTTGGCAGCTTGTCCAGAATGGCCCAGAGGACAGTCTCAATAAGACGACAAACACCCAACCAGCGATGTTAGCAGCCGGTGTAGCAGTATGGCGTGTGTGGCAATCTCGCGGCGGACCTTTGCCAGATTACATGGCTGGCCACAGCCTAGGCGAATATACGGCGCTTGTATGCGCGCGGGCTATCGAGTTTAAGGAGGCTGTACAATTAGTCGCGGATCGCGGGCGATTTATGCAAGAGGCTGTGCCAATCGGTGAAGGTGCAATGGCGGCGATCATCGGCCTTGATGATGATGCCGTACGACAAGTCTGTGAACAGGTTGCTGCTGGCGACGTCGTGGCGCCGGTCAACTTCAATGCCCCCGGACAAGTAGTGGTTGCCGGTGCCACAGCGGCGGTAGAACGCGTTGTTGATCAAGCCAAATCAGCGGGCGCACGTCGCGCGGTGTTGTTACCGGTAAGCGGACCGTTTCACAGTGCTTTGATGCACCCGGCGGTCGGACGTATGGCAGAGCGTTTGCGCGAAACAGATATTCGCAATCCGAAAATACCCGTGATCCACAATTCGCATGTTGAAACGGAGACTGATCCAACCGCGATTCGAAACGTGCTTGTGCAACAGATTGAGTCACCGGTGCGCTGGGTGGAAACCATACAGAAAATGATTATGCTGGGTGTCAATAGGATCGTTGAATGTGGTCCAGGCAAGGTGCTGGCCGGCTTGAACAAACGCATCGCGCGTGACGCGCGATCATTGGCGGTGTCTGATACTGATAGTCTTGCTGTCGCATTATCCGCCGTAGGCGGAGACACCTAATTTTGGTGCAAGAAAAATGGAAAAACTTTTGAAAGATGAAGTCGCGCTAATAACGGGTGCGAGTCGAGGTATCGGGCTCGCGATCGCACTGGAACTTGGGCGACAAGGAGCGTTCGTTGTCGGCACATCTCGGTCGGCCGGTGGCGCGGAAAGTATTGATAGTCGCTTTAAAGAGAACGCGATTGAAGGTCAAGGCATGGTCTTGAATGTCACCGATGCAGATTCTATCGAGCAGGTATTGGTAAAAATGGCACAGTCTTGTGGGTCGGCGTCGATTCTTGTGAACAATGTTGGCATCACACGTGACAATCTGCTCATGCGAATGAAAGAAGAAGACTGGGACGTTATTGTCGACACTAATCTCAAATCTGTATTTCGACTGTCGCGGGCGTGTATCAGGCCCATGATCAAAGCGCGGAGCGGGCGGATTATCAATATCAGTTCTGTTGTCGCTGCCACCGGTAACCCTGGGCAAGCAAACTACGCTGCCGCCAAAGCGGGCGTGATGGGGTTTACGCGAGCGCTAGCGCGTGAACTTGGCGGACGTAACATCACGATCAATACGGTAGCACCCGGGTTTATCGATACCGACATGACCCGGGCCTTACCGGCCGAGCAGGCGCAGGCGCTATTGCAGCAAATACCCTTGCGACGCCTAGGGCTGGTGGAAGAAGTAGCATACGCCGTGGCCTTCCTGGCCTCGCCACGCGCCGCCTATATCACCGGTGCCACGGTGCACGTGAATGGCGGCATGTATATGAATTAAAAGGCGTTTATTTGCTAGCGCCTGTATCGTAGACGGGATGATGCAATTATGATAACTATGCGCCGTTGCAGAAACGTCAAACTAGGATGTCGTGGAGGAATAGGCTGATATGAGCAGCGTCGAAGAACGCGTCAAGAAGATCGTCGTCGAGCAACTGGGGGTTAACGAGAACGAAGTAAGTTTGGGGTCGTCTTTTGTTGATGATCTAGGCGCAGATTCTCTAGATACGGTCGAGCTGGTGATGGCTTTGGAGGAAGAGTTCGGAACTGAGATTACGGACGAACAAGCAGAAAAAATCACCACGGTGCAACACGCCGTCGAGTACATCAACTCGAAAATGAACTGATCGAATTTCCTACCCCGCAGGGGCCGTGACCACAGGCGTGGGTGCGGCCCTTCGGTTTATCTCTAACCCTGTCATCATGGGTATCATCGCATCAACGACGAGGATCCGTTTTTGAGTAGGCGGCGTGTTGTCATCACTGGGCTGGGCATTCTTTCGCCGCTTGGCATAGGCGTAGAAGAAAATTGGCGTAATCTCTGTGCTGGGCGCAGTGGAATCGGGCCGGTGACCCAGTTCGACGCGGCCATGTTTCGCTCCCGTATCGCGGGCGAGGTTAAAGACTTCGAGGTCACGAATTATCTTCCGGCGAAGGAAGCACGACGAATGGATCGATTTATCCAACTCGGGATGGCGGCAAGCATTGAAGCGATACAAGCATCAGGCCTCGAAGTAACTGACGCCAACGCTTCACGTATTGGCGTACACCTTGGTTCTGGTATCGGTGGGGTAGGAACCATAGAGTCGACTACCCAACTCTATTTGGAGAAAGGCCCGCGCCGCGTATCGCCTTTCTATGTCCCGATGAGTATTGCCAACATGTTGTCGGGCGACTTGTCTGTCATGTTTGGATTCAAGGGCCCAAACTTGACTATCGTTACCGCCTGTTCGACTGCGACTCATTCTATTGGTGATGCCGCGCGGTTAATCGAATATGGTGATGCTGATGTTATGGTGGCCGGTGGTGCAGAAGCGGCGATAACACCCACCGCACTCGCCGGTTTTGGCAATGCCAAAGCACTTAGTACTCGTAACGATGATCCAACCGCAGCAAGTCGTCCATGGGACAAGGACCGCGATGGTTTTGTGCTCAGTGAAGGTGCTGGCGTCGTAATACTTGAAGAGCTCAGTCATGCCCAAAAACGCGGGGCTACGATCTACGCAGAGTTAGCGGGTTTCGGTCTAAGTGGTGACGCCTATCATATGACTAGCCCGTCCGAAGATGGCGAGGGCGCAATGCGCTGCATGCAAAACGCCATGCGCAATGCTGGTATAAACCCGGAACAGGTGGACTACATCAACGCTCATGGGACCTCGACGGATGCCGGTGATCGGGCAGAGACCATGGCAATCAAGACCACGTTTGGTGAATATGCGTACAAGATTCCGGTCAGCTCCACAAAGTCTATGACTGGCCATTTACTCGGTGCGGCAGGTGGGGTCGAGGCGGTGTATACCGCACTTTCAATATATCATCATACTATTCCTGCAACAATAAACCTTGTAACGCCTGGGGAAGACTGCGACTTAGATTTTGTACCTGGGAGTGCGCGCGAGAAGAATATTAAGGTCGCGTTGTCTAATTCCTTCGGCTTTGGTGGAACCAATGGCACACTTGTAATGTGCCAGGCTACGTGAGTCAATTAAGTTTACGAAAAAGATCCAGCGTATCTCCGGACTACACGTGCCAGACGCTGGCATTCTCGCCTGACTTGCTCGCCGTGCATCGGGCGCACCCACAGCGCTACCCACATTTGTTGGAAAGCGTTGCTTATGGTACCTCGCAAGCGCGCTACGATATTCTGTTCGCGTTTCCAGAAGACACGCTATCGTTGCAATCAGGTGAGCGGCTGTTGCACGATGGTCGCAGCAACGTCGGCGATTTTTTAGATGAGTTCGAACGCAAGTGGAGGGCGACCTCAGCCGGCCTGCCTAAAGCATACGACCCCAGACCACTCGTGCCATTTACCGGCGGCTGGTTTGCGTATCTAGGCTACGAGCTGGCAGGACAGGTTGAGCCGAAACTTAGATTTGTTGTGACTGATCCGAAGTTGCCAGTCGCATGTATGGTCCGCGTGCCAGCGGCGATAATTCGAGATCATCTCACGGGTGAAACATATTTGATGGCGGAATCGAATCGGGCGCGGACGCTCATTCCCGAAATGTGCCGTGATGCGCAACGCCGTGTTTCGAGTACGGATATCCCCATTGATCTGTTAGACCTCGTCGAGGACGATCCAGCTCGCTATCTCAGTGGCGTCGAACGCATACTTGCGTATATACAGGCCGGCGATGTGTTTCAGGTCAATCTCGCGCGCGCCTGGCAGGCGACGCTACGAGATCCAGTCAACGCCGCCACGCTCTACGATCGGCTGCGTAGAGCCAACCCGGCGCCATTCGCTGGACTTATGACCCTCGGACCGAATAACGCGATCATTAGTTCTTCGCCAGAGCGTCTGGTGGCGGTCCGCCAAGGAAGAATTAGTACGCGCCCTATTGCAGGTACTTATCCACGCAGTGACAACGAACGACAAGACCAACATTGGTCGCGCGAGTTGCTGCGGCATCCAAAAGAACGGGCCGAACACGTCATGTTAATAGATTTGGAGCGCAACGACTTGGGGCGAGTTTGCCAAACGGGGAGCGTGGAGGTGAAAGACTTCATGGTATTGGAGTCGTATCGGCACGTGCACCATATCGTTTCTGAAGTGGTTGGTGTCGTACGCGATGATGTGACACCGGGGCAGATTATTCGTGCCGTATTCCCCGGCGGGACCATAACCGGGTGTCCCAAGGTTCGATGTATGGAGATCATAGCGGAGCTGGAGTCTGACCCGCGTGGGCCGTATACAGGTTCGATGGGCTATATTAATCGTGACGGCAGCATGGACTTGAATATCCTGATTCGCACCATGGTGCTGCAGGATGACCGGGTGCAGGTGCGTGCCGGCGCTGGCATTGTGGCCGACTCCAAACCGGACAGAGAGTTACAGGAAACACGGGCTAAGGCCAAAGGCATGTTGGCCGCCTTGGAAGTATGAGAGCACCGCCCACGATCTTAATTAACGGCAAGATTGGCGAGCACATATCGATTTCGGATCGGGGCTTGCAATACGGTGACGGTGTATTCGAGACCATCGCCGTGCATCACGGGCGACCGTTACTTTGGCAGCAGCATATAGCGCGTTTGCTTGACGGTTGTGAGCGTTTGAGTATTCGACCGGCACCAGATCCAGAATCCCTGAGAGGCGACGCTGACGAGCTATGCGCGGATGCACAAAAGGCGGTCTTGAAAGTCCTGGTGACGCGTGGCGAATCTGGGCGCGGTTACGCGATGTCGGCGCAAAACCGACCCAACCGTATTGCCATGCTATTGTCGTGGCCGACCTATTCGCGTGAATATGCTGATACCGGCGTGGAAGTGCGGATCTGTGATACGCGTATTTCACGCAACCCAGCGCTGGCCGGTATCAAACACCTCAATCGCTTGGAGCAAGTGTTAGCACGATCCGAGTGGCAGTCGGAGTACGCCGAAGGTCTAATGTTAGATGAGGAAGGTAATATTATTGAAGGGACCATGACCAACCTCTTTCTGTGTTCACAGGGAACGTTGCTAGCCCCCGATCTGTCACAGTCTGGGGTAACCGGCATTATGCGCGCCGCCGTGCTCGATCGCGCTAAAAAAATGGCGCTACCATGCGAAGTCACTTCGATTACGCATGAGATGCTCGATGGTGCAGAAGAGGTTTTTCTCACCAATAGCATAATCGGCATTTGGCCGGTCAGGCGAATCGAATCTATACAATACAAGATCGGTGATACGACTCGACGGCTGCAAAAGGAAATAGAGGGCTCGCATTGTTTTGGTCAGGCTAGCTAAGTCTATCGTTGCCGTTTCACTGATAGCGTTGGTTGCTATCGGTTCTTATTTGGCTTGGGCCTGGAACCATGAATTGGTACTTGGGTCGGAACGGCGGGTTGTTAAAACCGGCATTTCGATGCATGCGTTCGCTCGCGAGTTACATCGCGAAGGTGTATTACCAGATAGATACTCGCTAGTATTGCTGGCACTTCTAAAAGGACAAGGGCGTGCCTTGAAGGCCGGTGAATACCAATTCGAGCCCGGTATGACGCAGCGGGCACTACTCGACCAAGTGATTTCCGGCAAGGTAATCGAGTATCCGTTGGCGCTTATCGAAGGTTGGACGTTTCAGCAGGTCTTGCAGGCCATACATCAGGCACCAAAGATAGAAAACACGCTGGGCAAATCCAGCCCCAAAGAAATCATGGAAAAACTCGGCTATCCTGGATTGCACCCGGAAGGCCAATTTTACCCCGATACGTACTACTACTCCGTTGGTACGTCCGATGTCAGTCTATTACGACGCGCATTCACCAGAATGCAGGAACGGGTACACGCGGAATGGGCTGACCGAGAATCGGGGCTACCGTTGAACGATCCCTATGATGCGCTAAAGCTTGCTTCTATCGTAGAAAAGGAAACCGGGTTGACTAGCGAGCGACAGCTGATTGCCGGCGTATTCATCAATCGCTTAAGGCGTGGTACGCGCCTGCAATCGGACCCCACGGTTATCTACGGGCTCGGCGATTCGTTCAACGGTAACCTTACGCGTAAAGATCTGCTGCGCGATTCTGCGTATAGCACCTACACGCGTAGTGGGTTACCAGCAACCCCCATTGCCATGCCGGGTGGCGATGCGCTATATGCTGTCTTGCATCCGGCGGCAACCAAGGCGCTTTACTTTGTAGCCCGCGGTGATGGCAGCCATCAATTTTCCGAGACCCTAAGTGCTCATAACAAGGCGGTTATCAAGTATCAGTTGGCCGGAAGAAACAGAGACTTCTCTTCGCATTCGATATCGAATTGAGTGACTAACCAACACAGAACCCAACGTATAAATCCGAACATGGGCCGGGGACTGTTCATCACCCTTGAAGGCATTGAGGGCGCGGGCAAAAGCAGTAACATCGAATACATCAAAGAGCTGCTGCAACACCATGAGCGTGAAATAGTCGTCACCCGCGAACCTGGCGGCACGGAGTTGGGTGAGCGTATCCGAGCACTATTACTAAATACGCCTGGGGTTGAGATTCCCGCCGACACCGAGACATTATTGATGTTCGCGGCGCGCGCCGATCATCTAGAGAAAGTGGTCAGGCCCGCCTTGGCGCAAGGGAAAGTAGTTGTTTGTGATCGGTTTACCGATGCGACCTACGCCTATCAAGGCGCGGGGCGGGGGGTTGGGCGCGAGCGTGTGGCCGAACTCGAAAACTGGGTGCAAAAGGACCTTCGGCCACAGCTCACCTTGTTATTCGATGTTGCCCCTAATGTTGGTTTGCGACGTGCCGGCAACCGCAGCGATCCTGATCGATTTGAACGCGAAGGCCAGCAGTTCTTCGACGCGACGCGGCAGGCTTACTTAGACATAGCCGCACAAGAACCAAGGCGTGTAAAGGTAATCGATGCCGATGCCAATCTAGACGAAGTGAGAAAACAGATTGCCGAAATTTTCCAAGCCTTCTTTAAAGACTCATGAGTGGGTTGGCAAACCAACTAGAAAGCTATCCCTGGCACCGTGCACTATGGACGAGCCTCACGCGCGATCGCACCGGGCTTGTTCACGCCTTATTACTCAACGGCCAACTCGGGCTAGGAAAATCCACGTTCGCTACACAACTGTCGACGATGCTTCTGTGTGAAAACCCGAATCAGCATTCGCATGCATGTGGCAGCTGTAAGAGTTGTCGTTTGGTAAGTGCGGGTACTCACCCCGACTTGAAGCGAGTCGAACCGGTCGAGGAGGGCAGGGTAATCACTGTCGATCAAACTAGGGCCTTGGTCGAGTTTATGACTATGCGTCCTCATATTGCGCAACGCAAGGTGGTCATTCTGACGCCGGCTGAGTCTATGAACATCAACGCTGCCAACAGTCTGCTCAAGATATTGGAGGAACCCCCGCTCGGCAACATCTTCATACTTGTGAGTCATCAACCGGCAAAGCTCCCGGCAACCATACGTAGCCGCTGTAGCCAAATTGAGTTCAAACTACCGCCGCGTCACGACGGTATTGACTGGTTGCAGACCCAGAAGGTATCTGTCGCGGATGCGGCCGTGCTATTGGGGTTGGCCGGGGGCGCGCCATTACGGGCACTGGAGATGGATCAAACCGGCGTGATCGGTCAGCGCGAGCAGCTGTTGGTCGATTTAGAGGCGCTTCGTGCCGGGACAGCGGACGTGGTCGCCTGTGCAGCGCGCTGGCAGAAAATCGGTGCCGAATTTTCGCTTGCGTGGTTGCAGAGGCTAGTGGCTGATATGGTCAAAATCGACATGATCCCGCAACCTGAATCTTTCTTGGCCAACCACGACCTGGCATGCCGCTTGCAGGTACTAGGCGAGGGATTAGACTTAAAACAATTGTATGGTTTCGCCGACGCTGTTTCGCAAGCACGCGATTTGCTCGCCAGCCCGGTGGATAACTTATTGCTTTTGGAAGATATTCTGATACGCTGGTTTAGAGTACCCAGGAAAATAACACTACCTACAGAATAGGGCTGGACGGCAAACCGTCGTTTAAATGGCAGATGCTCCAAAAAAACCTGTGCAGCCGGTGCGGTTGGCACGCCCTGGCGTGCTGTCGCTTACGATCAAGGATAAGAACGCGCTCTATGCCGCCTACATGCCGTATGTAAAGGGTGGCGGCCTATTTGTCCCCAGCAACCGGCGCTACAAACTGGGGGACGAGGTATTCATGCTGTTAACGTTGTTAGATAGCAAGGAAAAGATCCCCGTCGCCGGGCACGTCGTCTGGATTACTCCCGCTAACGCTCAGGGCGGCCGTACGGCAGGCATTGGTATCCAATTCAGCGAAAAAGACGCCGGCGTTGCGCGCAACAAGATCGAGACAATCCTCGCCGGCAGCCTAGCCTCCGATCGCCCAACTCACACGATGTGAATGCTGGTAGATTCCCACTGCCACATCAACTTCGAGGCACTGCAGACCAATCTAGCGGATATCCTTGAACACGCCCGCGTCAACGGCGTGAGCCACATGCTTTGCGTGGCCATCAACCTGACCGATTACCCGCAGGTTAAACAGCTGGCGGACACCTACGATCACATATTTGCCTCGGTAGGGGTACACCCGAACGAACACCCATCAGTCGAGCCTAGCATCGACGAGTTATTGACGCTCGCCGATGATCCGCAGGTCGTTGCAATCGGTGAAACCGGCCTGGATTACTTTCGATCGGAGGGCGAGCTGGAATGGCAGCGCGAGCGCTTCAGATGCCATATACGCGCCGCTAGACAATGCGGCAAACCGTTAATCGTTCATATGCGAGATGCTTCTGATGATACCCTGCGAATCATGCAAGAGGAATCTGCCAACGACGTCGGTGGCGTCATGCATTGCTTTACCGCTACCGGGGAGGTTGCCAAGGCGGCGTTGGCGCTGGGCTTCTATATCTCCTTCTCAGGCATCGTTACGTTCAAGAACGCGGGGCCACTGCGCGAAGTTGCCGCCCAGGTGCCGAGCAATCGTCTTCTGATAGAAACTGACTCGCCCTATTTGGCGCCGGTGCCTTACCGAGGCAAGACCAACCAACCTGCGTATGTTCGGCATGTGGCTGAACAGCTCGCCGAGTTGCGTGGGATTCCGTTTGCGGAATTGGCCGAACAAACGACTCAGAATTTCTTTTCGTTATTCAAAGACGCCGATCGTAAATTTGCTTTAAACCGAATCGGTTGTTAGAACAGGGTCTATGTGAGTTAAACTAAGCGACGCCATTTTTATTTGCCTCGTCATGAATGAAGAAACCTTTTCCGTCCAGCGTCAACAAATGGTGCACGAAATCATGGGTCATACGGCCCAAGTTGCCGGGCACATCGAAAAGTCGGGGCTAGCCACACGCGTGTTGGAGGCTATGGCCAAGGTGCCGCGACATGAATTCGTACCGGTGGAAATCCAAGCCTATGCCTATGCGAATTCGCCGTTGCCCATCGGCTACGGTAAAACGATCTCGCAGCCGTTTATCGTGGCATTGATGACCGATCTGCTCGATCTGCGGGAAACCGACATCGTGCTCGAGATCGGCACGGGATTCGGTTATCAGGCCGCCATCCTGGCCGAATTAGCGCATAAGGTGTACAGCGTCGAGATACTCGATGAGCTGGCAGTGGAGGCGCGAAATCGCTTGGGGAGGCTAGGCTATGACAATATCGAGACATGCGTGGCCAATGGCTATCACGGTTGGGCCGAGCATGCGCCGTTCGACAAGATCATGGTCACGGCGGCACCCGAGCTCATTCCTCCACCGCTGATCAATCAGCTAAAACCCGGTGGCCATATGGCGGTTCCGGCCGGTCTCAAAGATTCCCAACAGCTAGTTTTTGTGAGCAAGGGTGCTGACGGTCGCGTTACTACGCGGGAAATCTTGGCAGTTCGCTTCTCTCCACTTGAGGAGACGGGAACACCCGATTCGGGGCCCCCTCTATCTCACACATTAATGACTTAATGAAAACAATAGAATAAGAAATATATCTAATCTCTATTCGAGAATGGCCTTTACTATCCTATAGGCTCTCTATAGACGCATTGCGGCATCCGCATCAATCAACTCGAACAACAACGCGAAGCGCTCGGCAAAACGATCGATGAGCTAAGAGAAATCGAGCGACAGGCGTTACTCACGCTGAAACAGCAGGGCGCGCACGAGAACATAAAGGAATTGGAAGCAGCCACAGGCATGCCCGACTAGCCACAACATACCTGGTGTTGAGCTGCACAAGTGGTGATACTTCGCGCCTTACCCCTAACACGACCCAACAACCACGATGCCGGACCTCAGTGGCAAGACCCTCTTTATCACCGGCGCAAGCCGAGGCATTGGAAAATCCATTGCGATGCGTGCCGCTGGCGACGGTGCCAATATCGTGGTGGCGGCAAAGACGACGGAACCCCACCCTAGGTTGCCAGGAACCATCTATACCGCGGCAGATGAGATAGAAGCGGCGGGAGGAAGGGCGCTGCCTATGACCGTCGATGTACGCGACCTCGACGCGATGATAGCGGCGGTTGAGAAAGCCAAGACCGCGTTTGGTGGTATCGACATCCTCGTCAACAATGCCAGCGCCATCAGCCTAACTGGGACGCTAGAGACTCCAATGAAGCGCTTCGACCTGATGTTTTCGGTCAATGTACGGGCCACGTTCGCCTGCTCGCAGGCCTGTCTGCCGCACCTCAAGTGCGCTCAAAATCCGCATATCCTCAACCTGGCTCCGCCCCTGGATATGCGTGCCCGCTGGTTTAAAGACCACTGTGCATACACCAGGTCCAAGTACGGCATGAGCATGTGTGTGCTCGGCATGGCGGAAGACTTCAAGCAAGATTGGGGTGGCGGTAAACGCACTGTAGCCGCGTACGGTGATCAATACGGCGGCGGTGGCCATGCTCGGTGGGCCGATCAAACCCGCTAATTGTCGCAGTCCTGAGATCGTAGCCGAAGCCGCTTACGTGATTTTGACCCGGGATGCGAAAACGTGTACCGGTAATTTCTTCATTGACGATGAGGTGCTGGCCGAGGAGGGTATCCGGTACCTCGAGTAGTGGAACCGGGCGCCGTGCTTGTTGCAGATCTATTTATCGAGTGAGTGAACGAGGGCGCGGATGGGTATAATGGACAAATTAAGTTTGAAATCACCTTATATTATATTTGTATTATTATGATTAATAAATAAAAGATTTTTATTGCGCATACATGACCCAGCTTACTGATCGGTAAGTAAGCAGTCAACTTTCCTTCAGGTAAGGGAGCTGGATCCAGGCTGGCTAGGTCTCCGCTTGATCAGGGGCTAAGCGGTACCTTTGGCTAGGCAGCCAAAACCCGCTGTTGCAAGGCGTGTCACAAGTGAGTTTAGCGCCACCCCCAAGGCTTAAAGATAACAAACGGGGGTGAATTGGGTCCAAGAAACGGGGCGTCGTGCAAAGTCGTCTGAAAAACGGCCGCAGAGCCCGATAGGGACGTTTCTGTGCGAATGTAGGAATGTTGTTTCCGGTTTAGGGGATGCAGCGAGCAAGAAAAGGAGGGGCCGCATCATAGAAAAAGGGGTTACCATTAAGGGGGCCGACTTCTGCCAATCTTGTCGGTAAATGTCGTCGGTACCTCGGGTTTAGCATCGTCTTGCCCTTCCTTGTGTCTCTGGTCACCAAATGGGGTGGTAACGCCCTGATCTACGGCCTGCTCGGCGCCACCTACTCGGCCTTTCAGTTGATTGGGGCGCCCATCCTGGGCAGGTGGTCGGATCGCTACGGCAGGCGAAAAATCTTGCTGGGTGCGGCGCTGACCGCGTTAGGGAATGGGCTGATGTGGCCCTCAGGATGTCGAGACTAGGCGGAACGCGCCGCCCAGGTTTACCAGGGCACGGCTCAAGGGTTTGCGAGCGGTGTGGGCGCGGTTGCCAGTATTGTCGGTTTGGTAGCGGGTGGGCTGCTTTACAACTGGCTAGGACCGTGGGTGTTCAGAGTCGCGGCGATCACGACCCTGATTGTAGTTGGGCTGGCGGCAAGTGTTCGGCTTTGACTGTAGCGGCGTTGAGCTACTGCAGGCGGCTTCCACGAAGATCGCCGAGGGTAACGGCATGATTGAGCACTTTGAGCCTACGCCGCTGAAGAGCTTGGGAGCGATTGTACGGATCGGTGCGAGTTCGCGATCCTTTTGCGGCGCAGTGATGAACACCGCGTAACGATTGCGCTAGCCTGGATGACTTCGCATAATGTATATTATGTTAAATTCCTCATAGACTCATTCACCCGTTCCTAGAGAGGTCGCGCCCTTGAACGCCCCTCTTCTCAGATCGTCCTCGAGATCGGTTGTCCAACGTAAGCCCACACCGGTGCGATAGTTGCGGGTGATATCTGCGGATTTGCGGTAGACCCGTACCCAACCGCTGGGATGTTGTTCCTTACCGCTCATTTCGGGTGGGTCTACGCTCTCGCTGAGCTGAAAGTCGTCTTCTGAGTAGCCGTACCAGTCCAACCACGCGCGATAGTCCTTGAGCTCGTCGTTAGACACCAACTTATAGCGTCTGGCCATCGGCACCTCCCTTTGCCGTACCGTGTAGTGTGGTGACTGCCTATGCTGCGCCCAAGCTCGTCGGTTG
>Ga0209980_10000161_pt1 | contig 34106 bp, 33 predicted proteins | sample CR02metaG_FD_183611 | JGI IMG/M metagenome (GOLD analysis project Ga0209980, IMG submission 183611) | Deep subsurface microbial communities from Mariana Trench to uncover new lineages of life (NeLLi) - CR02 metaG (SPAdes) (version 2) | ecosystem: Environmental > Aquatic > Marine > Ocean trench...
CTGGCGAAGTTGCGCCGCAGTCGGGTTACTCCACCCTGACAGGTCTAGACTTAGGCGGACACAAGGGGTTTGCCCTCGGCAACACATAACGGGATCCATGTCTGAAATCACTCCTTCCGCTACGCCACGCCGCTTGCGGCCGAGACGCACAAAGATCATTGCCACCATCGGCCCCGCCAGCGATACGCCGGAAGTCATGGAGGAGATGATCCGGGCCGGCATGAACGTGGCGCGGCTCAACCTCTCCCACGGATCCTTCCCGGAGCACGCCGAACGCATACGGCGCGTGCGTGCCGCCGCCGCCCGGGCCGGCGCCTTCACGGCAATTCTGGTGGACACCAAGGGCAGCGAGATACGCACCGGGGCCCTGCACGGTGGAGAAGCCAGCCTGGAGGCTGGCGAGCACTTCGAGCTCTATTTGCAGCCGCGCACGGGGGACGCCTCCGGAGTTTCCGTATCCAACGCGAACCTGGGGGACGCCGTACGGGCTGGAGATTCTGTTCTACTCGATGACGGAACCATTGAGCTGCGTGTGGAAAGCGTGGACGACAAGAACGTGCGCTGCGTGATCATCCGCGGCGGCCTGCTCCGAGACAGCAAGGGTGTGAACCTTCCGGACTCCGAGCTGCAATTCGCCGCAGAGGATCGACTCACCCGGGAAGAGCTGGCCTTCGCTGTCGAGCAAGATGTCGACTACATCGCCGCTTCCTTCGTGCATAGCGAAGCAGACATCGACGCCATACGGAGCATTCTCGAAGAGCTGGACGCGAAAATTCCGATTATCGCCAAAGTTGAAAACCGGGCCGCGGTCACCAATCTCGATAGCATCGTTAACGCTGCCAACGGCACCATGGTGGCGCGCGGTGATCTGGGAGTGGAGTTTCCGCTGGCAGAAGTTCCGGCTATTCAGAAGAACGTCATCCGCACGACGGTCACGAACGGCAAACCCGTCATCACCGCCACACAGATGCTCGATTCCATGGAGCGCAATCCCCGGCCGACGCGCGCAGAGGTCAGCGACGTGGCGAATGCCATTCTCGACGGCAGCTCCGCCGTCATGCTCTCCGGCGAAACCGCGATGGGGAAATACCCTGTTGAGTCGGTTCGAACCATGTCGGCGCTTGCCGTTCGAGCGGAGGCTTCGCTGAAGGAATTCGGCCAACTGCAGAAGATTCTTCCGAATCCTTCCAATGTCATTACCGAGGCTGTGAGCCAGGCCGCCATCGCCATGGCTGACCACCTGAAGGCGGCGGCCATCGTCTCGTTGACAGAGACTGGATTGACCTCGCGTCTCATTTCGAAATACCGCCCCGACTGTCCCATTATCGCGGTCACGACTTCGGTGCAAGTCGCGCGCCGATTTTCCATGAACTGGGGCGTCCATGCCCTGCACTACACCGGCAAGGCATCGGACCAGGACAAGGTTCAGTTCGCCATTCGCAGGGCGAAAGAGCTTGGCTGGGTTGAGGTCGGGGACATCGTCGTAGCCACGTCCGGCCAGGCTCTGCAGGCAGGAAGCACCAATCTCATCAGAGTTGTCGTCGTGGAGTAGGCTCGAGACTTTCGTCCTGATTGATGGCCGACGCCGAGAGCTGGTATGCAGTCGTGACGGCGCGCCGGGCCCGGAATGAACACAGGACCCGGCGCGACCGGATTTCCGGCTGGCTAGTAGCGGCTCGGGTCGTAGCCACCCGACGAGCCCGAAGAGCCCGAAGAGCCCGAAGAGCCCGAAGAGCCACTCTCTCCTGCTGGTCCGCGGGCGCCCGGCGATCCGTCCATTCCGCGTGGCCCCGTGGAGCCCGGAGGACCCGCGGGCCCTGCAGACCCTCGCGGTCCCGGCGGTCCGGCAGTCGCCGAAGCCTCCGAGAGCCGCCGTGTCAGCTGACCGACCTGGGCCTCCAGCTTCTTCAGGCGATCGGCGGCGGACCCGCCCCTCGCGACCTTTTTCTTGGCTTTGGCCTTCTTGGCCTTCTTCTTGACTTTCCTTTTGGCCTTCTTTTTGGCCCTCTTTTTAGGATTCGCTTTGCGCTTGGCGACCTTCTTTCTCACGATCTTCTTCTTGGCCTTGGTCTTGCGTTTAGCCACCTTTTTCTTGGCCGTTCGCTTTTTCGCTGTCTTCTTCGCCACGCGCTTCTTCGCCTTCGACTTTTTTGCTGCTCGAGCCACGTCTTGCTCCTCCTGTTGATTCCCCGGTGGGAATTGGAAACACTTCTTAAGAGTAGTACGCGTTCGGACCTGGTGCTCTTTTAAGAAGCACCAGATGGCATGAGAATTCAAGGGAGAAACTGATGAAGAAATCCCGATACTCGTTCAAGACCAACTTCCTCTACGGACTCATGGTTGTTATTCCTCTCGGTGTTCTGGTTTTACTGATCGCAAAGGTCGTGGAAATACTGCAGACGGTGGCGCTGTCCCTGAAACTGGAGTCGACGGTCAACGCGGCCTTCGCAATCGTGGTCGCGCTCGTGCTTCTGCTCGTGGTTTGCCTGGGCGTCGGCACTATGGTGCGTACAAAAATTGGCACCTGGTCGTTCAAAAAACTCGAGCAAGCAATCCCGCGACGTGTGCCAGGCTACGAGTTGGTGGGAAATATCCTCAGGGGTTTCGCGAAAGAAAAGAATGCCTACCCGGTGGTGATGGTGCGTCTGCACCCCCGGGATCCGCCGTGTTCGGCCTGGTGATGGAGGAGAACCAGAACGGCGTGCTGACGGTGTTCCTTCCCTCTGCACCGGCATTGACGGTAGGCAGCCTGCACCTGGTCGAACGCGACCGCGTCACTTTTCTCGAGGCAAGCACCCTCGAGCTGGTGAACAGCATCTCCCAATGGGGGATCGGCTCAGGGGAAATCCTCGGTGATTTTCGCCCCTGAGAGCCGCCCGGCGCAGCCCTGCCACCCTCAACCCGGCTTGTAGGCCTCGAAATCTCGCCTACAATCTAACAAAGTCGCTTTAACCCATTGAATGTGTTCTTGTTGGAGGACAGTCAAGATGATAGTGCGAATGCTGCGAGTGCTCACGGCCGGGATGCTTTTCGTGTTCGCCGCCGGAGCTCACGCCGAGACCCAGGCTCCAAAACTTTGGTATGTCACCATAGGCGCGGGCGGCGCATGGTACCAGGACTATAAGCTCACAGGGGCGATCGTCGGGACGGCCGACATGAACACCGGCTTCACCGTGAACGGCGCCTTCGGAAGGTACCTGGATGACGAGCGGGTGATCCGGCTGGAAGCGGAGGCCCTTTACGATCGCGCCGATATCAGTAACATTGGCGGAACAAAGGTTTCGGGCAGTCTCTCCAACATGGGTGTGATGTTCAACTTTCTGTATGACATCCCGACCAACTCGAGATGGATACCCTATCTGGGCGGCGGCATAGGATACTCTCAAGTCTTCGTGGACGATTTGTCAGTTGGCGGCGTCACCCTGGTTGACGACTCCGCCGGCGCATTCGCGTGGCAATTCAAAGCTGGCATCGCCTATCAATTCAACCCATCCATGGCTGTTACCTTGGCCTATCGTTACTTCGCCACGGACAACGTATCGTTCTCGAGCAAGATCGGCGGATCGGTCAATACCGGCGGTACCGATATTCAGAACGCCGAGCTCGGTTTCCGATTTAATTTCTAGGATAATTGGATTGTGCCGCGCGGGACCCGGCCTAACTGGCCGGGCCGGTGGGCGGGATCCCCTCTACGCGCGCCTGCAGTTGCCGGAAACGCACGCCCAGAAATATCAACACGGCGGCCATCACTAAGGCCGCCACGGCGATGATCCAGGATACGGTCACCACGGCCGCGCCGGGCCAGACGAGCAATATCACTCCCAGCACCGCCGCGACGATGCCGACGGTGGTCATCAGCTCGCGGTCCATCCCACCGACACCGTATCGTCGCGCCGTGACCAGGTAGCTGATGCCGATAAACAGGGAGCCCGCACCCAGGACCATGAACAGGGTTCGCGCACTCTGAGCGGGCCAGAAAACGAGGACAAGCCCGACAAGCGCGCTGACCATGGGCTGCATCAGCCTCCCCGAGGCTCCCGGCCGGCGGAACGTCACGATCAGACCCATCACGCCATCGGCGATCAGATATGCGCCGACGAACAACACCAGAATCTTCAATGTCAGCGTCGGCCAAATCAACGCCGAAATTCCCAATAGCGCAGCAAGCACGCCCCGCAGCATGAACAGCCACCAGATCTGATTGCTCAGCGGTTGTGCCCGCCTCACGTTCATAGGGATTGTCTCCTATACGCGTCTCGATCCTAAGATACCGCTTCAGGCATTCCCCGGTCGACACGTCACGGCCAAAGCCCTATTCTCCCGCCAGCCGACCCACCAGGAGCCGCCGGCATGAGGCTACTCAGCACCACCATAGGCGCTTACCCCAAACCGGAATACATCGAGCTACCGGACTGGTTCGGTGCGGCGGCCGGTCCCGATACGGAGGCGCCGACTGAAGATTGGGCCGGAGCGCTGGTGAGAATGGGCGACGAGGCGGAAGAAATCCTGGCTCGCGGCACCAGGGAAGTTGTCGATGATCAGATTTCCTGCGGCATCGACATCCCCTCGGACGGTGAAATCCGCCGGGAAAACTACATCCACTATCACTGCCGGCACCTGAACGGCATCGATTTCGAACGCCTCACCGCGAAGTCGCTGCGCCAGGGCGCCTACAGCGCGCGCCTGCCCACCATCACCGGACCGGTATCGGCCCGCGATCACTTCCTGACCCACGACTGGAAGGTCGCCCAGAGCTTCACGGATCGCCCGGTGAAGATCACCATGCCCGGACCCATGACCATCGCCGACACGACGGCAAACGCACACTACGACGACCCCGCCAAGCTGGGCGCCGATCTTGCCGATGCCCTCAACGTCGAAGTCATGGCGCTGGCGGAAGCCGGCTGCAAGCACATCCAGATCGACGAGCCGGTGTTCGCCCGCAAAGTGCCTGAGGCCCTGGACTACGGTCTGGAAAACCTCGAGCGGGCTTTTCACGGCTGCCCCGACCACGTGGTACGCAGCATGCACATGTGTTGCGGCTACCCGGACGCGCTGGACAGCCCGGACTATCCCAAGGCACCCAAGGAAGCGTATTTCCAGTTGGCGGAGGCCGTGGATCGATCCTCGGTCATGGCGGTCTCACTGGAAGACGCCCATCGCAGAAACGACCTCTCGTTGCTGGAACGCTTTGCCTCGACGACGGTCATTCTCGGTGTCATCGCCATCGCCAAGAGCCGCGTGGAGAGCATCGACGAGGTTCGTACCCACCTGGCCGAGGCCCTCGAGCACATCGACGCCAAGCGCCTGATTGCCGCCCCCGACTGCGGTCTCGGCCTCCTCGGGCGCGAGCTCACCCTGGCCAAGCTTCGCATCCTCTGCGCAGCCGCCCGTTCCATGTAGGGACATGCCGATAATCACCGAGTCCGCTCCCATCGCGTTCTCAGACCCACTGCCCGAAGCCGTCGACGTCGTCATTATCGGAGCCGGTGTCATCGGAACGTCCACGGCGTACTTCCTGGCAAAACACGGCGCCAAAGTATTGCTCTGCGAGAAGGGCCGGGTTGCGGGCGAGCAGTCGGGTCGTAACTGGGGTTGGGTGCGCCAACAGGGCCGCGACCAGGCGGAGCTCCCGATCATGATGGAGTCGAACCGGATCTGGCGGGATCTGGCGCGCAGCACCGGCGAGAAAGAACTGGGCTTTACGCCGTCGGGTTGCATCTATCTGGCGGAGAGCGAGCGCCAGTTGGCCGAGTATGAAAGCTGGCACGGGATCGCCAGGCAGCACCAGCTCGACACCAGAATGCTTTCCAGAAACGAGGCATCATCGCTTGTGCCGGACATCAGCGGACGGTGGCTGGGCGGAATGCTCACGGCAAGCGACGGCCACGCAGAACCCTTTGTTGCCGTTCCGGCGCTGGCACGGGCTGCCAGCAAGCTGGGCACCGTGATTGTCGAAGACTGCGCGGTGCGTACCATCGAGGAGCAGGCAGGACAGGTTAGCGCTGCCGTCACCGAGAAAGGCACGGTGAAAACGGCTTCCGTGCTGCTTGCGGGCGGCGCCTGGTCGACCCACTTCGCGACCAATATCGGTCTAGACTTGCCGCAACTGATGGTGCGCTCGACGGCAGGCCGGACCCATTCGCTAGCGGGTAAGGAAATGCCGAGCGTCCTGACAGAAGGTCTTGGCATTCGCAGCCGCCGGGACGGTGGCTACACCGTCGCAACAGGGGATGTGGCAGAGCACTACGTCTCGCGCAAGTCCTTCAAGTACTTCACCAAGTTTCTCGCGCTCATGAAAGTTTCGGTGAAGGATGTGCGCCTGAAGGCGGGCCCACCGGCCGGATATCCAGGTGCGTGGACGTCGAAAAGGCACTGGTCCGGTGACGAAATCAGCCCCTTCGAGCAGCTGCGCGTACTCAATCCGCCACCCTCGGGAAAGATGCGGCGCAAACTCGAGGACCGTCTATCCGCGCGCGCCCCCTGGCTCGCAGCCGTGGGCATCGAGGAACTCTGGGCCGGCATGATCGACGTGAGCCCGGATGCGGTGCCCTACATCTGCGAGGCATCTTCGCCGGTCGGATTGTTCATTGGCACGGGATTGAGCGGCCATGGCTTCGGCATCGGGCCCGCCGTGGGGAAAATACTCTCGGATCTCATACAGGGGCGACCCCCGGGACACGATCTGTCTCGCTTCCGCTTTGACCGCTTCAGCGATGGCAGCCCGATTGTTCCGGGACCCTATTAAAACACCGGCGCGTTCCTCAGCCAGCGAGTGCGCGGCGGCGTGCGAGACTTTCTTCCGGCCAGACCTGATCGCGATCGTAGTACTCTTCCACCGCAGGTGTGTCGGGCGATAGTACCACCCAGGGTTGCTTCGACGCCGTGAATATGTGCATATCCGGCGGCAGGCGATCCGGTTCATCGAGGGTGCCAACGCGAACGAAACGCACGCTTTCACCTGCTCCCCCATAGTTGCTCCACAGGGCGACTCGACAGCTCGGACAGCGAGCGAACTTCTGACCCTTACCACTCTGGGTCGGCGTGTCCACGAGCTCCGGCGAACCGCTCAGCAGCACCACACGATCGGCTTCGATGACTGCGTTGAGGGCGAAGGACGCTCCTGTTTCGCGCTGACACCAGCGGCAATGGCAACAATTGACGAACATGGGCCGGCTGGTCATGCGGTAACGCACGGCGCCACAGGCACAACCGCCCTGCAACGAGAACTCTTTTTCATCCGTCATTGAGACCTTCTCCAGCGTCTAGTGCGTCGCCCGCAAAAAGAATGATACATTTCGTTGACCGCCATGACACCTCAATCAGAGCAACCCACCTCCACGCGACCCACGCTGGGAAGCGTCGGGACGCTGCGCCGTTTCCTGCCCTATCTCTGGCCCGAGAACGAGTGGCGACTGCGCGCCCGGGTGGTGCTCGCCCTCGCCAGCCTGGTGGCGGCCAAGGTGGCGTTGGTCTACTTGCCACTGTTCTATCGTGACGCCATCGACGCCCTGGACGTCGGACAGCGCTCGGCCGCCCTGGTGCTCCCCGTCGGGCTGATCCTCGCCTACGGCGCCGCCCGGGTGTTGTCGCTCGCCTTCGGGGAGCTTCGCGACGCCCTGTTTGCCAAGGTCGGCCAACGCGCCGTCCGCACCATCGCCCTGCAGGTGTTTCGCCATCTGCACTTCCTGTCGCTGGAGTTTCACCTGTCCCGCCAGACCGGAGGGCTGTCGCGATCCATAGAGCGCGGCACCAAATCCATCGAGATTCTGCTTCGTTTCAGCCTCTTCAGTATCGTGCCCACCGTGCTCGAGCTGACCATGGTGTTCGTCATCCTGTGGAAGGCACTGGACGTCTGGGTGGCGCTCGTTACGGTAATAACGGTAGCGGTTTACATCATTTACACGATGCTCGTGACGGAATGGCGCATCAAATTTCGCAGGATCATGAACGAGGAGGACAACCGCGCCAACACCCGCGCTATCGACAGTCTGCTCAACTACGAAACTGTCAAATACTTCGGCAACGAAGAGCATGAGGCACGGCGTTATGATTCCGCCATGCGTGGCTACGAGAAGGCGTCGATTCAGAGTCAGACGTCGCTCGCGCTACTGAACCTCGGCCAGGCGATAATAATCTCGTTGGGTCTGACCGCGGTGATGCTGATGACCGCCAGCGGAATTGTCTCGGGCACGCTCACCATCGGCACCTTCGTGATGGCAAATACCTATTTGATGCAACTTTATCAGCCACTTGGGTTTTTTGGTTTCGTGTACCGCGAGATCAAGCAAGCCTTGATCGACATGGAGAAGATGTTCGACCTCATGAGTGAGGACCCTCAAGTAGCCGATGCGTCGGATGCCAAGCTGTTGCAGAAACGCGGCGGTGAAGTCAGCTTCGAGGATGTCCATTTCGGCTATGACCGGCGTCGACCAATTCTCAAGGGAGTGTCGTTTCGAATACCCGCGGGCAAGACTATTGCGGTCGTCGGACCCTCCGGTTCGGGTAAATCGACTATCGGCAGACTTCTTTACAGATTCTACGACGCGGAACAAGGCGCGATACGTATCGATGGTCAGGACATCCGCGAGGTTACTCAAGATTCGCTTCGCGCCAGCATCGGCGTCGTCCCCCAGGACACCGTTCTGTTCAACGAGACTATCTACTACAACATCGCGTATGGAAAACCAAATGCCACCCCAGCGGAGATCGAGCATGCGGCGAGAATGGCCCACGTGCACGACTTCATCATGGCGATGCCCGACGGCTACCAAACGCTGGTGGGCGAGCGCGGACTGAAGCTATCGGGAGGAGAGAAGCAACGGGTCGCCATCGCGCGCACGGTGATCAAAGATCCCGCCATCCTGTTATTGGATGAGGCGACTTCGGCGCTGGATTCCCATACCGAGCAGGAGATTCAGAAGAACCTTCGGGAAATTTCCCGTGGGCGCACCACGCTGTGCATCGCCCACCGGCTCTCGACGGTGGTGGATGCGGACGAGATCCTGGTGCTCGAAGATGGAACCGTGGTCGAACGGGGCCGCCACGCCGAGCTCCTCGCCATGCACGGACGTTATGCCGAGATGTGGCGCCGGCAGCAGGAGACCCGGGAGCACGATGGGGACTTACCCGTGGGAGTGCTGGCAACCTGATAGTGCCAGGCTTCGGATCCCTCAATGGTGACTGCTGTCGCCTTGCGTCAAGGCAGCGGAATCACGGGGACCTGTCTGCCGTCCACGGTCTGGGTCGGGCAGGTCAAGCCTGGCGCAGGCGCGCCATGGTGTATCGCCGCATGAAGCGCGAGACAGATGATCTCGGGTGTATGCACCGCGTTGGCATGCACGCCCAGGTCCGTGAAGCCGGGGATCTCGGAGACCTCGATATTTTCAGCGTTCTGAGCAAGATTCCTGGCGACCACGCGGCCCTGACAATCCCCGGAAGGGGTTCCGCCACCGACGACATCCCGGTTGTTATTCGCGTACAAGGCAACATAGAGAACACCCTGATTCGGGGCAGTGCCATCGGCTCTAGAGCCTGGCGCCTCCGCGTGGAACTGCGGCCCCTGGGCGGTGCTCGTCATTGTGTCCGCGATTGCGTGGCCGTTCAGAGTTTCGATAAAGTTCATGCTTTCGACTTCGTTGAACACACTGCATTGATCGTCAAAGCCGTTGTTGAGCTGTCTCAGCGCGAGACTGGAAGGCGTAACATTCGTGGACGCTTGCAGGCCGTGATTGGGGGGTGATATGGCGATGAACTCGGAGACGGGTTGAGAAGCCGGCATCATGTTATTCAGGTACCAGCGCGTGCTCATGGTCCCCTTGCTGTAAGCAATGATGACGACCTTGACCTGGGTCGCGCCCGAATCGTCATGTCGTCGCAGGATGCGCGACACGGCTTCCCCGATCTCGGCGGCGTCTTCGGTGATGGAGCGATTCTGATCCTGAAACCGGATGTAGTACGGTTCCACTCCGAGGTTGGCGTTCTGGGGGAGATCGAGCGCGATCTTGAATGACGGCAATTTCAAAAGGATGGAGTAGTCGAGGGGCTGCTGCCAGTTCTTGCGGTAGTTGAAGCCCTGATCCATGGCTTCGTTGAGATTGTGCCCGTGGACGAAAAGAATCGGGATACGCGTCGTGTTCGGCGGCGTGGGATTCTCGGGTACCAGCGCGTCGGCGCTGTCATGAAGCTCGACCACGGGCAAATTCGTCAACCCTCTGTCGGTGTTATTTTCTTCATCCGACTCGCCCACCATTTTCTTGGGATCGGCCAGAACCGTAATCCCGTAAACATTGGCCAGATGGCTGTTGTCGGGGTGGGCCAGCGGCGTGAAGTCAGCTGCCAACGTGATCGACGCGCCCGCGCCGAGGCCCGTCACCGTGTGTCGAATCTGAGGGCGGCGATTCCTCGATACCGGGAACTCATCGCCGTTGAAGTAGACGAGAAACTCACCGGCATCCTGATTGCCGATGTTGGTAATCGTCGCTTCGACCGACTTGTCTGGCGCAACCCAATTGATATTCACCTGTTCCACGACGAGATCCGCTGCGCATCCGGTGCCCAGGAAAACCGCAACGAACGGGACTACCCAGGTATTTTGTCTGCTCATGTTGCCTCCCTGCCTGAAGTCGATGGTCAATGGTGCCGCCCCTGACCGCAAATCCTATGACACTACGATATCCTCACCGCGTCTCTTCTTCCAGGCTCTCGAGGGCAGACCGATCGAATCCGCGGCTCGCCCGAAGTAACCGCTTGGTGTAGGGATGGGTGGGTGTATCGTCGCGAAGCTGAGCCACCGTCATGGTCTCCACCACTTCACCGTGCTGCATGACCGCGAGGCCTTCGCACATGTGGCTCACCACGGCGAGGTTGTGGCTGACGAGAATGTAGGTGAGTGCACGCTCGCGCTGCAGCCGGGTCAGCAGATTCAGCACCTCGGCTTGCACGGATACGTCGAGCGCAGAAGTCGGCTCGTCCAGTAGCACGATCTCGGGCTCGGTGATCAACGCACGGGCCACCGCCACCCGCTGGCGCTAACCACCGGATCGCGCCGGATGCGGTCGCAGGCCTGGTGCTGATCGACGGTAGCCGTCTCGCCACCGGGGATGCCGATGGCGCGCGCCGCGAAACACGCACAGCCATGGAGGAATCCGGATACGACGCGTTCTTCCAGCGCATGTTCGGCCAGATGTTCACCGCTGCCAGCGACGCGAAAACCCGCGACGCCATCGTCGCGCGTGCCAGGCGGCTACCGCGGGCGGTCGGATTCGAGCTCGTGCCTCAGATGATTGCCTGGGACAGCGACTGGGCGGAGCGCGCACTGAGAAGCGCGAACATGCCAATGACGGTTCTGCAAAGCACCCATCTCGATGACAACCGTAACCGCGTGCCGCTGCAGCCCGGCGAAACCACACCGTGGCTGGAGCTGGTAAAAGAACTCGCTCCCCATGCGCAGATCGAAATCGTACCGGGTGTCGGTCACTTCACCATGATGGAGGCGCCGCAAGACGTGAACCGGCACCTGGAAGCAATCCTGGAATAGCTTGCCGGCGGCTGTTCGCGCCTGGCGGCCAGCTCGGGAACGACGCTTGCGGAAATCCGCTGCGCCCACTGGACCGATGGCCAGGCGATGACCAGGGCCGCGCACAGTATGACCACCGCCAGCAGAATCCTCAGCAGCCTGTCGTTCATGCGCCCGGCCAGGCGCACGCCCAGGGGCGCGCAAGCGGCGCCCGCCACTGCCATGACGGCCACGGCGGGCAGGTAAACATAGCCCAGGGACCAGGATGGCGGGTCCACCATGTTCCAGCCCGCCGAAATGTGGCCGAGGGTCCCGAAGGCCGAATACAGTGCCGCACCGACGGTGGAAGTGCCGATGATGGTGCGCAGGGGAATGGCGAAGCGGCTCAGATAGGGAATAGCGAACAGCCCCGACGCGATACCCGCCATGCTGCTGGCGAATCCGATGGCGAAGAAAACGGCACCCAACTCGAGATGGTGGGCACGCCAGTCCCGTTGGCCGCCGCAGGCGCTGCTCCGCCCGCGGAGTGTCCACAGGCCAACGACCATCAGCATGCCGGCAACGTAAATGCGCAGCACATCCACGGGAAGATAGCGCGCGGTCCACGGGCCGAGAAACGCGCCCACGGCATAGGGCAGAATCGCCAGGCGCAGCAGCGGCCAGGAAACGTGCCCGCCCCGGGACTGGGCAAGACCCGCGGCGACGGCGCCCACCGCCATGGTGGCCATGGTGGTGCCGGTCGCCAGACGCAAGGCCGTATCGGCTGCGAACAGGGTGGGAAAGAGGATGGCCAGGGTCGGCAACACCACCAGGCTGGTGCCGAATCCGATCATCCCGACCAGAAGCGCGCCGGCAGCGCCGGCCAGGGCCAGGGCGATCCAGATCATGGCGCCGATCTCACCATCGGCAAGGCAATGGCATTGCTCCCGCCTGAGTGCCGTTTCCAGCCCCGCCAGGGTTCACAACCTAAGCGTTTCGTCCATAATTTCATATGGTTACGCTGAGTTTCCTGGCCAGCGGGAGTCTGCCGCCAGGAAAGTGACCCTGCCCCCCTTGAAAAAGTCGCGGCGAGACCGCATCTTGCGGGTCGGCGAAAACCTTGTACTATCCGCCAAGTTTTTGCCTGAATCGGCCGATATCCTACCGAATACCATCCAAACGGGTGAGCCGGCGAGGACGCCGGAATGGGCGCGCCTGCTGACCGCCGGTTGCCCGATTGGGATCTGCTGCTTGATTGACCGAATTCCGGCGGGAAGGCCGCCGGGCGGTGGATTGCGGCTCGAACACAACTGTGAGCACTGTAATGAAGGACTTAACGCGATACAGAAACATCGGCATTTTCGCCCACGTGGATGCGGGAAAGACCACGACCACGGAGCGTATTCTCAAGCTCACGGGCAAGATCCATAAGATGGGCGAAGTGCACGACGGCGCCGCCACCACCGACTTCATGGATCAGGAGCAGGAACGTGGCATCACCATCCAGTCCGCCGCCACCACCTGTTTCTGGAAGGATCACCAGCTGAACATCATCGACACCCCCGGACACGTGGACTTCACCATCGAGGTCTACCGCTCGCTCAAGGTGCTCGATGGCGGTGTGGGCGTGTTCTGTGGATCCGGCGGGGTAGAGCCTCAGTCGGAGACCAACTGGCGTTACGCCAACGAGTCCGGGGTGGCGCGCATCATCTTCGTGAACAAGCTGGATCGGGTCGGCGCTGACTTCTACAGCGTCGTCAAGCAGATCGAGAAGGTGCTGGGCGCGCGGCCGCTGGTCATGACGCTGCCCATCGGGCGCGAGAACGATTTCATCGGCGTGGTCGAGCTGCTGACTCGCAAGGCCTGGGTGTGGGACAACTCCGGGGATCCCACCAGCTACGAGATTCAGGATGTACCCGCCGAGCTTGCCGAGGACGTAGAGACCTGGCGGGAGCGCCTCATCGAGACCGCGGTGGAGCAGGACGACGCGGTGATGGAGCGCTACCTGGAAGGCGACGAGCCGGATATCGAATCCCTCAAGCGCTGCATTCACAAGGGCACCGTGGCGCTGGACTTCTTCCCCACTTACTGCGGCTCTGCTTTCAAGAACAAAGGTGTGCAGCTGGTGCTCGACGCCATCGTCGACTACTTACCGAATCCCACCGAGGTCAAGCCGCAGCCGGAAGTCGACTTGGAAGGTAACGAGACCGGCGAGTTCGCCAAGGCCGACCCGGAGGCGCCGCTTCGCGCATTGGCATTCAAGATCATGGACGACCGCTACGGTGCGCTGACCTTCACGCGGATCTACTCGGGCACGCTCTCGAAGGGCGACACTGTGCTGAATACCACCACCGGCAAAACCGAGCGTATCGGCCGCCTGGTGGAGCTTCACGCCGATTCGCGCGAGGACATCGACTCGGCCCAGGCCGGCGATATCATCGCCATCATCGGCATGAAGAACATCCAGACCGGACACACCCTGTGTGACCCGAAACGGCCGGCGACCCTGGAGCCGATGGTGTTCCCGGATCCGGTCATCTCCATCGCCATCGCGCCCAAGGACAAGGCGGGTGCCGAGAAGATGGGTATCGCGCTGGGTAAGATGGTCAGGGAAGATCCGTCGTTCCATGTGGAGACCGACAGAGACAGCGGCGAGATCATCATCAAGGGCATGGGTGAGCTGCACCTGGATATCAAGGTGGATATCCTCAAGCGCACCCACGGCGTCGACGTCGAGGTCGGCAAACCACAGGTCGCCTACCGCGAAACCATCAGCACGCGGGTCGAGGACTCGTACACCCACAAGAAGCAGACGGGTGGCTCGGGTCAATTCGCGAGAATCGACTACATCGTCGAGCCCGGCGAGGAGGGCAGCGGCTTCGTGTTCGAGTCCAAGATCACCGGCGGCAACGTGCCGCGCGAGTTCTGGCCGGCCGTCGAGAAGGGCTTCAAGACCAGTATGGCCGGGGGCGTGCTGGCGGGATTCCCGGTGCTCGACGTGAAGGTAACGCTGACCGACGGTGCTGCGCACTCGGTGGACTCCTCGGCGATCGCTTTCGAGATCGCCGCCAAGTCTGCCTACCGGCAGAGCATTCCTAAGGCCACGCCGAAGCTGCTCGAGCCGATCATGAAGGTGGACGTGTTCACGCCGGAAGATCAGGTGGGTGACGTCATCGGCGACCTCAACCGGCGCCGGGCGACGATCAAGAGCCAGGAAGCCGGCGCCACGGGCATCCGCGTCAAGGCCGATGCGCCGTTGAGTGAAATGTTCGGCTACATCGGTGATCTGCGCACCATCACGTCCGGCCGCGGCCAGTTCTCCATGGAGTTCTCGCACTACTCGACCTGCCCCGCGAGCGTGGCGGAGAAAGTAGTGGCCGAAGTCCAGGAACGGAAAATCGCGGCCTGAGTCAAAGCGAAGGCAATAAATGGGGACCAATAAACGGGGACAGATCTATTTTCGGAAATTGGGGACAGATCTATTTAATTGCGCTTGTTCACGAACAAGCGCAATTAAATAGATCTGTCCCCAATTTCCGAAAATAGATCTGTCCCCGTTTATTGGTCCCCATTTATGAGCTTACGAAGCCCAACCTACGGCACTACTCCCTCCTTCGACAACCGCTCCCTCGACATTACAGAGCTTCGACGTAGCGGATCATCCGCTCGCGCATCTTCTGGTTCGGCAGTCGACCATGCAGCGCGCCCATGTTCTCCTGCATGTGATCGACTCGCGAAGTGGCGGGAATGGCGCAGGTCACCGCCGGATGCGAAACGATGAACTTGAGGAAGAACTGCGCCCAGTTCACACAGTCGAACTCGCTGGCCCACCGGGGCAACGGATGACGGGCGAAGTAGCCGAACAGATCCCCTCCCCGGAACGGCCGGTTGGCGATGACGGCCAGGCCGCGCTCGGCCGCCAGGGGCAGCAGGCGCCTTTCCGCCCGGCGGTCGAGAATATTGTAAGTGAATTGCACAAAATCCAGGGGCTGCTCCGCCATGATCTTTTCCGTTGCCTCGTGACGGCGACCGTGGGATGTGGTGACGCCGATGGTTCGGATGCGGCCCGCCGCTTTGTGCGCGAGAAGCGTCTCCAGGTGACCCTGCCAACTCAACAGATTGTGGATCTGCATGAGATCGAATCTCTCGACGCCCCATAGCCGCTTCGATTCCTCCATCTGGCCGGCTCCGCGGGACTGCAGCCAGGTCCACACCTTGGTGGCGGAGAACAGGGAGCGCGTATCCGCAATACGCGCCAGGCAGTAGCCGATGACTTCCTGGGACGAGCCGTACATGGGCGAGGAATCGACGATGCCGCCGCCCATCTCGAAGAATGTTCGCAGCACTTCCAGCCGCTGATTGCGCAGCTGCCCGTTCTTGCCCACGTCGAAGGTGATCCACGACCCCATACCGATCACCGGCACTTGCTCGGAGGTTGCCGGGATGACTTTCTTCAGCACCGGGCTGCGGGCGGCGGCGGCAAAAACCGCTCCCGGGGCAGGGACCAGGGCAAGCGCCGCCATGGACCCGAGGAAGTCCCTGCGAGCCATTGTGGAACAACCGCCGTACATACAGTAATAATGGACCACCGTAGAGGCGATAAGCATGGACGAACCAGTGAAAATTGTCGTGCCGGGGGATGATCCTCCACAGATCGCCGGTTCGCCGGCCCTCGAGCGCCTCGCGACCCGAGGTGAGGTAGTCGTCTACTCGGATCGGCCGGACAACGAAGACGAGAAGATCGCGCGTGTGCGGGACGCCGCCGTCATTTTGAATTCCCGTTCCGCTGTCACCTGGCGGGAGTCGGATTTCGCGCAATTGCCGAAGGTGCGCCTGCTCTCCATCTGCTCGGTGGGCACCGACGCCATCGACTTGGAAGCAGCGCGCGAGCGCGGCATCGTGGTTTCGAACCAGCCGGGTGTCAACGCACCGTTCGTGGCCGAGCACATGTTCGGCTTGATGTTCGCGGTGGCCAAGCAGGCGGCGGTTCAGACGGCCGCGCTCAAGGATGGACGATGGTTGCTGCCTTCCAACGTGATGCTACAAGGCAAGCGCCTGGGAATCATCGGAACCGGGGCCATCGGTGGGGAGATGGCGCGACTGGGGCGGGCCATCGGCATGGAGACGGTGGCGTGGACCTTCAATCCGTCGCCGGCGCGCGCCGAATCCCTGGGCGTCGCCTTCGTGTCTCTGGAAGAATTGCTGGAAACTTCCGACGTCGTCAGCCTGCACCTTCGATTGAGCCCGCAATCCACCGGGCTCATCGGCGCAGCCGAGCTCGCGCGAATGAAGTCCACCGCCATCCTTCTCAACGGCGCCCGCGCCGACGTGGTCGACAATGCGGCGCTGGTGGAAGCGCTGAACGCCGGCAGATTGTTCGGCGCTGGAATAGACGTGTTCTCCCAGGAGCCAGCGCCTGCGGATGACCCCATCCTGGCATGCGAGCGCGTGGTGCTCACTCCCCATGCGGCGGATCAAACACCCGAAGCGGTGGCAGCGACGAACGAAGCGGCGGTGGACAACATCATCGCATTCCTGGACGGCAGTCCGCGGGTCAATGCGGCCGTATGACTTCCCGACTCATTCAACCTGGAGCTGTTGCATGCGATATCCGATCACCACTGAGCGCGCACCAGGACGGCCGCTTTCCCGCACCTCGGTACTGATCGCCGCGGTGGCGGCAGTCACCTTTGGCTGGCTGGCCGAGGCTGCTGCTCATGAGGTGGCGGATGGAACGCTCGCAGCCGCCATTCGCGCCAGCGGCCATCCATGTGCGCGGGTCATCGAAAAAAAGCGCGCTGACGAAGGTTCATCGACCTGGCACGTGCGTTGTAACTCGGGACGATTCCAGGTCACGATGAAAAGTGATTCCACAGCCGAAGTCGTGTCCATGGACTGACGCCGCCCTTGCATCAGCCGACCGGCCCGAAGGACTCCGTGTGGATGCGGCTCTCCGGGATCGCCCTGGCGATCAAGCCCGATCGAATATCGGCCATGAATGGTGCCGGACCGCAGAGGTAGAATTCGGCATCCGGGTCCGGCATGAGCCCGGTGATCAGTGCGCCGTCTATTCGGCCGGGAGTGTCGTAGTCGACGCCGAGTACATCCCCAGCCCGTGGCCGGCTGTAAACTGTGTGAGCGCGCGCGTGCTCGTGATTTGCAACCAGGGAGCGGACTTCGTCTGACAGCGGATGGTGATCACCGTCGCGGGCACCGTGGATGAACAGTACGGGCCTCGACAACGGCCGGCGCGTGAGCGCGTGCAACATGCTGACCATGGGCGTAAGGCCGATCCCGGCACTGATGAGCACGATGGGTCCATCGGTGTCGGAGAGTACGAACCCGCCCGCCGGCCGATGGGCGTCGACGAATGCGCCGGGCTCTGTCCCGTCGTGAAGATGGCGCGACGCCACACCGCGGGGCTCTCGCTTGACGCTGATTCGGTAGTAGCCGTCGCCGGGCCCGTTCGAAAGCGAGTATGTGCGCCGAACAGGCTGCCGCTGTCCCGGCACCTCCAAGTGGAGGGGCAGATGCTGACCGGCCTCGAACGCATCCAGCGGCCCCCCGTCGCGGGCCTCGAACACAAACGAAGTCACGTCGTCGCTCTCGCGCACCTTGTCGACGAGCCGCAGCGTTCGAACGAACTCCGAGGCGGCACCCCAGCGCAATGGCAACGCCGCTTGTAGTTCGACAGCCTGTTCCAGTTCGAAGTTAATCAGACGTCGCGCGCCGGGGAAGCGGGACACGGCTTGTGAGTCCCAATCGATGCTGGTGCGGCCGGTGAGTTGCAGCATGCTGCCACCCTCGAAGTCGACAAAAAGCAGGCCGGCGCGAGCGTCCATGATCAGGTTTCCGATGGTGTTGTAGTGGTTGTTGCCGGCGTAGTCCGGAATCACCAGGCGGGTATCGCTCGCCACATGCACGAAGCCGGGATCGCCACCGCGGTGGGATGCGTCCATGCCGTAGATCGGGTTTGCAGCGTCACCGCGGTGACCACTGGCGATAAAAAGCGTGTCGGCGCCACCGATCCATTGGCGCATGGCGGCGTTGAGCCGCGTAGCGTGGCGCGCTGGCGGTCGATTGTGCGGCTCACGCACACGTGTCCATGAGCGCTCGTGGATGTACTGGGGGCAGTTTCCGAAGGCTTGATCCACTTCGAATTCGATAACGCCGGCGTTGCCATTGCCGATTCGCCCGTTGACACGGTTGCGGCGGCGGGTGGCCAAGTCGATGCCCAGAAGACCCAGCTCGGCCCCCGGGGTGAGACTACGCTCCAGGGCATCGCCGGGAACCGGTCGTGCGTCGATGCTCAGCCGGCGGGCGTCGGGTGAGCGAACGAAACCGGACGGGCCGGTCAACAAGGTCGCCCAGGGACGCCCGTCCCGGTCCCGGGCGGCGGCGACCAGGAAGGGCAGCGATTGGTGAAATAAGCGGTGCTCTTCAGGCAGGGTGTCATGCACCACCTGCCGGGCCCACGGCTCGATCTGCTCGCGAACGCCCAGGCGCGCCTGGACCCGCTGCTCGCCTTCATGGAACGGAGATGCACTCGGCATGCTTGTCACTTCACTCGCCTCACACGTTGACGCTGCCATGCTCAAGTCGCGGCGGGCGCGATCAGTTCGAGCCGGATGTTGCCGGGTATGCGGCACATCATGTGCTTGACGGGGCCGCCCCCCAGAGACTCGGGTGCGAATTCGATCTGCACGTCATCGCGGGCGGCGAGCTCACCGTGCAACACCTCCAGCGCCGCCGGGTCGGCGATCCGCAGGGCAAGATGATGGAGACCGATGACACGCCGGCGATCGAAGGCGACGGCACTGTCCGCATCCTCGGCCTGCCACAGGGTAATCATGACCGTGCCGTCACTGACGAACACCGCCGGGTAGTCGGGCACTTCCCCGACCTGCTCGAAGCCGAGCCCGTCGACGAAGAAGTCCTTGGCCTCGCCGAGCCGGGGCACGGTCAGGCCGAAGTGGTGGACACCCAGGGTTTTGGGTATTGATTTGGTCACTCTCTGTTCTCCCATGTCTGATTCGGTTGCCGTGTGAGGGAATCTAAAGGTTGCATGTTCCGAAATAAATACCGGATCCCTGATAGAACTCCTCCATATTATGGAGTAATGTTGTAACCATGGATAAACTTCTGGCCATGCGCAGCTTCGTCGCCATCGTCGACCACGGCAGCCTTACCGCCGCTGCAACCGTGCTGGGCCGATCACTGCCGACCATGGTGCGCACCCTGGCCGCCCTCGAACAAAGCCTCGGCACGCGCCTGTTGCGCCGGACCACCCGGCGCATGTCCCTCACCGCCGAGGGTCAAGGCTATGTGGAACGTTGCCGGCGCATCCTCGGCGACATCGAGGAGGCGGAAGCCTCGGTCACTCGCGGCCAGCTCGAGCCCCGGGGTCAGATCCGCATGACCGCCCCGGTGCTGTTCGGTCAGATGCACGTTGCGCCCCCGTTGACCGAGTTCCTGCGCCGCTTCGATGGGGTGCAGGTGGAGCTCATGCTGCTGGATCGGGTGGTGAATCTGGTGGAGGAAGGCATCGACCTGGCGGTACGCATCGCCCATCTGACGGATTCCTCGATGGTCGCCGTACCTGTGGGGCGCGTGCGCCGGGTCCTATGTGCGAGCCCGGCGTTGCTGCGTGCCGAGGGTCTGCCGGGGCACCCGCGGGAGCTGTCCGAGCGCCCGTGTGTGCGCTTTCGCGGCATCAACCCTGGCGATAGCTGGAGTTTTCAGGATGCGGGCCGGGAGATCTCGGTCAAGACCCGGGGAAGCTTCACCTGCAACCAGGCGGCGGCGGCGGCGCAAGCGTGCGCCGAGGGCCTGGGCTTTGGAATGTTCCTCTCCTACCAAGTCGAGCCGTTGGTGCGCAACGGGCGTCTGCGACTGGTGCTTGCGGACTTCGAGCTTCCGTCGCTCCCGGTGAGCCTCGTCTACCCGGAAGCCCGACTCGTCTCGACCCGGCTGCGGGCCCTGGTCGACTGGTTGAAACAGACACTCGGCGCACGACCAGAAGTTCAGTGACGACCTGCGCGGCGTCCAGATGGACACGGGTCGAGAGCCACGATTGAGCTCCTCCAGGGGGAGGAACAGTGAGGCCTGGACGCGACGGGCGCCACCCGGAAGTTACGGCGTCCGACGGGCAAGCGGCGCGCACTCGCGTCAGGCGAAGATCTCCTTGAAGAAATCCTGCATTTCCTGCCAGGAGCGCCGGTCCGTGTCTTCGCTGTATGCCAACGGCAGTCCGTACTTTTCACCGTTGGCATCGGCCTGAGGATTGGTGAATCCGTGCAAGGCGCCAGGATAGGCGATAAATCGAAGATCGGCCCCGGCGGCCTGCATCTCGTCTTTGAATGCCGCCACCTGGTCCTGGGGTACCAGAACATCCTCGGCGCCATGACAGACCAAGATCTTCGCGAGCACGCTACCGGGATCGGGCTTGTGAGAAGAGCCCAACGCCCCGTGAAAGCTGACCACACCGGCCAACGGCTTACCGGTGCGTGCCGCGTGCAGCACCATCGCGCCGCCGAAGCAATAACCGATGGCGGCGATGCGTCCCGAGTCCACGCACGTGTGATCCTGAAGGTAGGCTAGAGCTGCGCCCATCCGGGATTCCGCCTGACTCATGTCGGCCAGCACGCCATTCATGAGCCGGCCGGCATCGTCGGGATTGTCCGCCACCTGGCCGCCGCCGTACATGTCGACGGCCAGCGCGGTAAATCCGAGCTCCGCCAGCATGTGTGCCCGGCGGCGAATGTAGTCGTTCACCCCCCACCATTCGTGCACCACCAGTACGCCGGGACGACGTGCGTCACTGTGATCGTCGTAGGCGAGATAGCATTCCAGCTCGGTGCCATCGGCATTCAGCCGAACTGTCTCTGTGTGCAGATTTGACTCGGTTTCAGACATGATCGCCCCCTAAACAGCGTTGCCATCCATACAGGCCTCCGGCAACGCATCCTAACGTAAGCCCGATAGATGGAAAACCCGGAGTCGGCGCTTCTACTGCGCGAGGTTCCAACCCCAGCCGAGGGTGTGGGAGAATTGGCGGTATCCATGAGTGAGCAGAACGACACGCCGTCCGAATACGCGTCCAACGTACGGGCCCAATACGAGGAGTACCCGTTTCCTCTGCGCGACCCGGAGGACGAATCCAGACGTCTGGTCGTCGCCGAGCAGGAATCCCTGGGAAAGCTGAATCACTTCTGCTTCGGCGGGCGGCAGGGCTTCGGAGACGGATTTCGCGTGCTGGTGGCCGGCGGCGGCACAGGCGATCACACCATCTTCCTGGCCGAGCAACTCCGAGGCTACGACGCACGCGTCACCTATGTGGATATCAGCCGGGCCAGCATGGAAATCGCCAGGGAGCGGGCCCGCATCCGGAACTTGACCAACATCGATTGGCATCACCGCTCGATACTGGACCTCTCGTCCATGGACCTGGCTCCGTTCAACTTCATCACTAGCACTGGCGTGCTGCACCATCTTCCCGAACCTGAACGCGGCCTGCAAGCACTGCGCGGAGTTCTTGCGCCTGGTGGCGCCATGAGCCTCATGCTGTATGGCCGGGTCGGTCGCTTAGCCGTCTATGCCGGCCAGGAGCTCATGAGGTTGGTCAACGAGGGCGTGCAAGATCCGAAATTGAAAACGCGGCACGCTCGCAGCGTCGTCGAGGGCTTGCCGCAAAGCAACTGGCTGCTGCGAGACGATGGTCCGAACAGGGTGCTGACCGAGTTTCTCGACGACGAAAGCAATTTAAACGACGTTCTTCTTCACGAACAGGACTGTGCATACAACGTACTGGAAATCTACGACTTCCTGGCGGGAGCGCAACTGGAGCTGATCGAGTTCACGTCCTTTCACACCGACCCTCCCAACTTCCGGTGCATGTACGATCCGCTAGCATGGATCACCGACCCCATCTTGCAATCCCATGTATCACAACTGCCCCTGCCACAGCGACAGGCTATCGCCGAGGCGATGAGTTGCATGATTACCTGCCATGGCTTCTATGCCGCGCCGAAGGCTGCGGATCGCGTTGCATCACCAGATGATCTGGACATGGTCCCATTCTTTCTGTACTTCGATCCCGGCAATCTCCCTCAACATTTTCGTGGAGCAGCCGGGCGTGAGTGCGGGCTCAACTACCGGCGCAGCACTGTTCAGTTCGTAGTCGGAAAGTACAGCGCCGATCTGGTTGCTGGGATAGACGGGTCACGGAGCATTGGCGAGCTGTTCGAAATGGTGCGGCGCAACTCCGGCGGCACCGCGACTGACTCAGAGCTCCGGCGGGATTTCTTGGCCTTCTATGAGCCATTGAACAGCCTGGATACCCTTCTTTTGCGTCACCGCTCCGTCTCTCCGTTTCCGGAGTTTCCGCTGGAGGGCGTTAGCTGACTCGAGGGGGCCAGGCCGTATCGTCCTACACTTGGCCGGCCCGCACCCATACCGGCCGCGAAGCAATCAAGCCGCCTTCGCCTCTATCGGCATAGGTCTGCCAATCGCGTAACCTTGGGCAAAGTCGATACCGAGTTCTGCGACCTTGGCGAGGATTTCGGCACTTTCGACGTACTCGGCGATGGTGGCTGCGTTGCTGAGTCGCGCGATCTCGTTGATGGAGCGAACCATCACCAGGTCCATAGGGTCGTTCAGCATGTTTTTTATGAACGACCCGTCGATCTTGACAAAATCGACAGGCAATTCCTTCAGGTACCGAAAAGAGCAGGCGCCTCGGCCGAAATCGTCGAGTGCGAATCGACAGCCAATGCCGCGTAACTCGTCGACAAATCCCTTGGCGTCTTCCAGACGGGAAATTGCCGTGCGCTCTGATATTTCGAAGCACAGCTTCTCAGGCGGCATGTTGTAGAAATTAGCTCGCTCCAGGACATAGTCCAGGAACGAGCGGTCGCCGAAAGTCTGTGACGAAAGATTGATGAATGCGGTCGAGAGCCTCTCCAGGCGGTTGCGATCAGCAGTAAAATGACGCAATCCTTCATCAAAAATCCGTTTGTCCAGGGCAGTGCTCAAATTGTAGCGCTCGGCCGCGGGCAGGAAAGCGGAGGGACGGATCAAAGCGCCTTTTTCGTCGATCAGACGAACGAGAATTTCGTAGCTTTCCCCGATCGAAGGATTTGGAATCACCGGCTGAATTGGCTGCAAACAAATGACCAGCCGATCTTCTTCCAATGCGCGCTGAATGCGGCTTACCCATCTGATCTCTCCGTGATGAGTCGCGACCGCAACGTCATCGCTTCGGTAAAGATGGATCCGATTTCGCCCCTCGTCCTTGGCGACATAACAAGCGCGGTCTGCCGCAGCGAGAAGCTCGTCGAGGGTGGTTTCAGAAGAATTTATGGGAACCAGGCCTATGCTCGCGCCCACATGGAAGGATTGCTCATTCCAGATGAATTGAAACTCATTGATACACTCGTGTAGCTTCGATACGAGTTGCCAGGCCTTCTCCGGAGGGCAATCTTCGAGGAGCACGCCGAATTCATCCCCTCCAAGTCTAGCGACTGTATCGCGTTTGCGAACCTGCGCCTGCAATCGTTCTGCCAGGCGCCGCAACAGCTCATCACCAGCAACATGACCACATGTGTCATTTACGACCTTGAACTGATCGAGGTCCAGGTAGCATAGGGCGTGCTCTCCAGGGGTCTCCTTGATGCGCGACAGAAGCGTTTGCAGGCGCTGCTCGAAGGCACGGCGGTTGAGGAGATTGGTCAGGGCGTCATGACTCGCCTGGTAACCCAGTTTCTCGGTGAGGCTATAGGAGTCACTTATATCCCGACTCGTCCCTCTGTAACCGCGAAAGCGTCCATTTGCGTCATGAATGGGTTTGCCCGAAGTGCTGATGACGCGCCGCACGCCGTCGGGGCGGCGCCAGAAGCTCTGCATCTGAAACGAACGGTCCGCGCTTTTTTCGGAGACCAGCTGAGCAGGCGCGTCGTCCTGATTCGCCCCATCGCCGAACACCTCTTCTATGGTCGAACCGAGGAGCTCGTCCACGGTAACGCCGAGCACTTCCTGAGAGCGTTTGGAGATGTAAGTAAATCGCATGTCTGAATCGGCTTCCCAGAACCAGTCGGCCGCGGATTCGGCAAAGTCGCGGAAACGCTGCTGGTTTGTTCGCAAACTTGCCTCAGCCCGCTTACGGCGTTCCACGTTGATTCCTAGAGCCAATATCGCCATGGACAAGACGGCGAAGATGGCGAGGGCCAGCCAGACTGCACGCTTGTACTCGCCGTATAAGGTCGCCGGCTCATTGATGATGACGCTATCGGGTGGAAGAAGATCTTCATCCACATCGAAACGCCGAAGCTGCCCATAGTCGAACATGTAGCGGCTGGAACTTTTGCTAGTGGTCGAAATCTCCTCCACCGCCTTGCCGCGAAGAATCTCGAGTGCAATCTCGGCAACCGTTTCGCCTTGCGTCAGGCCGTTGACCAGGTAGCCGCCGACGATGCCGTGGCCAAGAGCGAAGTCCCAGACCGTGTAAATTGGAGCATCGGTGCGCTCGACCATCCACGCGACGAATTTGTTCATGGGCATTGCCACGCCCCCGACGGCCACTGGCTCGCCCGTGGGTACCAGCACGGCATTCCTGGGCAAGAGACTGAGCGCATGTTCGATCTCCGCGAGGGACTCGTAGTGCCAGATGGAAAGCTCCAGCTCCGGCCGATAGTCAGCCACCATGGACTCGATGAGATGGCGGCTTCTGATTCCGGGGCTGATGAAGACAATGTGTTCGATGTCCGGGTGCAGAGTAAAGGCCAGATCCAGAGTCGACACGAAGTCGCCCGATTCGGAAACACCCGTCACATTCGGATGCCGATCCGCCAGACTTCCTCCCAAGTTGCTCACGGTGGAGAATACCACTGGCACACCGGGTGCGATGGCTTCCCGATTATCGAGTAGAAACTCGAGCGCCTTACGATCGGAAGTAATGACTACATCGAACTTCAGCTGCGCGTACTTGCGCTGATAGAAAACGCTGAGCTGGCGCGCGAACGAATCGCTGTGCAGCCGGCTGGCATCGAGGTATTCAACCCATAGCTCGATATTCTCGGGCGCAGCTTCCATGGCAATTTCGACGCCTTCCATGATGGAATCCGTCCAGCCGTAGCCCCGGTGGGAGGAATGCAGAACGAGAACGTTCCTGGTGTCATCCGATTTCTGGTATTGCTCGTGTGACTTGAGCTCATCGTTGCCGGCGGTGACGGCCGCGGCGCACGCACTCAGGGCTGCAAGCAGCAATACGAAGCGGATGAGGGCGCCTGTGCGCATAGGCAAAATCTCGTTCTCGGGCATGGGTTTCCAGGTACAGGGGACACGAAGCGGTCCGTGCCGGGGGCTGGCCGCGAAAGCCCGGCATCAGGAAAAGCAACTCAACGCAAAATGACTGCGTTTGACCGATGAATGCCTGTGAAAAGTATAGCCAGTCCGATGGCAATCGGGGCAAATGACGGGCCGGAATGTGGTTTGTAATCTTCGCGTAACATGGTGGGGGGAAGGTGGCGATTTTACCGCGGAGTTTGCCCTCCGCCACCCGAAGGACGCGCTTGTTCGGGCATCCTCAGGAACGAGGTTCACATGCCTGAGCCCGAGCCCGGCCCTGGCATGGTACCAATGGCAAGAGCGGCGTAATCTTTGGCCCCGCCATACGACAGCTCACAACTCCGCAGAGTTCGCGTTGTCCAGATTGACCATTGGTATCGACGTCGACGGTACGTTCACGGATGTTATTTGCTACGATCAGGAGTCCCGCCGTTTTCACGTCGCGAAAGTGCCCAGCACCTCCGAGGATCAGTCGATCGGGTGCGTGGATGCGCTGAATTCCCTGGATGTTTCGCCGGCTACCATCCAGGCAATCGTCCACGGCACCACCGTCGCCACCAACGCCATCATCGAGCGCAAAGGCGTGCGCTGCGGCCTGATAACCACTCGGGGTTTTCGCGACACCCTGGAGCTCGGTCGGCGCACTCGGCCCCAGACTTGGGGACTCACCGGAAGCTTCGAGCCGCTCATTCCCCGGGACCTGCGAGTAGAGGTCAGCGAGCGCGTGGGCGCTGACGGAAAGGTCGTGACGCCACTGGTCGAGACGGAAGTTCGAGAGGCGCTGAAGGAGTTGCTGGAAAACGGCGCCGAGGCGCTGATCATTCATTTCCTGCATTCCTATGTGAATCCGGAGCACGAGCAACGCTGCGCAGAAATCGCCCACGCCTCCTGGCCGAACCCCTATGTCACCCTGGGTTCCCGGGTTCTTCGGGAGATCCGCGAATTCGAACGGGTCAGCTCCGTCAGATTGGATTCGGCGTGCAACTAGCGTCAAAGGTCGCTGGCAAGTTTTTCGTAAACCCCAACTGAGAAGCACTTACCCGGCCACCTTCCCGACCTTCGCCGGGCGCAACAGCGCGCTGATCGGCACGGGCAGAAGCACGACCACCGCCATGGTCAGCATGGCCGGTGCGAGTCCGAAACGGTCTGCCACGACTCCGAATGCGATCGGGCCTGCGATGGAAGCGACGCTGGCGATGGTATAGATCGCCGCGAATCCGCGCGATCGCCTGTCGGCCCTGACCAGGTCACTCACCGTGGCATAGGTTATGGACGATGAACCTTGCAGCGCGAGGCCGAGTACGGGTAACAGAAGGTAGGCCAGCAGGGTGGGCGAGAAAAGAACCGCTATGATACCCGCGGCAGTGAGGCACTCCACGATGGCCAGAGAGCGCCTCACCCCGATACGTTCGGCCAGGTATCCGCAACCGAGCTTACCGAAGATACCGCCAGCCAACGTCAGTACTACCGCGAACGCAGCGAGGCTCGCCGGCACCTGTTTCTCGAGCATCAGGAATGCCAGGAAGGTGAGGAAACCACTCTGCACGGCAATATCCAGGAACACGATGACCGAGAGGGCGGAAAAGCCGGTACGGTCGCGGATCCCCCAGCCGACGATCCCGGTAGGGGCTTGTCCCTGCGCTTCGGTGGAGGGGCGGCCGCCCACTCGGAGGCGTCGCAGGATGAAGAACAGAGCGGCGGCCCCCAGCACAGCCGTCATTCCGAATCCGGCCACCACGCCCTGCCAGGCGATCCCCACACCGATGGCAAGACTGTAGAAGCCGGTAAAGGCAAGCTTGCCGATATCGCCGGCAGAGTTGTAGGTGCCCAACGCGGTACGCATGCCAGCACTCTGGAAGGTGTTGGCGATGATTGCCGAGGAGAGCGCGTGCTGGAAAGCCGCACCGAAGCCGGCGACAAATAAACTGACTGCTATCGCCATGACGCCGGGTGCGACCGATAACGCGAGATAGCCGCAGCCTGCGCAGAACAACCCGAACACAAGCAACGTCCGTTCCCCGAGCCGCTCGGAAAGCATCCCGGAGGGCAGCTCGAACAGCGCCATCGCGCTGTTCTTGACGGCACGGATGACACCGACCTGGGCGTAGCCCAGACCGAACACCTCGGCCAGGGTCGGCAGGATGACGTAGAGCGCAGCACTCAGCCCATCCTGTACACCGTGGACGGCGCAGCTGGCAGTCAGCGTGAGTCTGCGCCTACGGAGCACGTCCGTTTGCACCTGTGCACTGCTCCTGGGATTGGGGACTCTGCGTGGGGGCATGTTACCGCATCAAGTCACGTGCTCGGAACTCAACGCAGGTTGGACTAGCCGGCGTCCTCGATCGTGAACCGCAGTAGAGCGTGGTCGGAGAAGCGCCGGATCCACTCTCCTTTCTCCGTGTCCGTAGCCAGCTCCGGCCAACCCTTGACCTCGACCTTCTGCCCGGCGGGCAGCGTCGCCAGGTGCACACGCGAGGCAGCAACGACATGATCGATGTCCGCTGGCGGATCGGAGCTACCCGGCCCGTTCCAAAAGGTGGCGTCGGCGGTCTTTTCGAGTAGTACGAGCTCGTCGTATCGTGATTCGTACATGTTTCGAACCCGCGTGATCTCTTCGTCAATGCTGATGTCGCGACGTGAGAATGAGAGATTCATGCCGACATTATTCAGGTCGCCCGCGATGATGAAGTTCGCGCGTTTCGTCGTCGCGGCGGCATCGAGGACTTTACGCAAACTGCGGGCCTTATCGTGTTGGTAGGCGCGAACGCCGAAATCGATGGCGGCGTCGGCGGCCTTCAAATGCAGGAACAGCATTGGGTAGACTTGCCCCTGATGAGGCACGGTCACCAACACGCCCGGCCGCAACGGTCCCGTGAATCCACGCGAGAATTCGATGCGTTGCGTCACAAAGGCGGGCACGCGGAACCCGACGAGGATTTGCTGTGTGCCCGAGCCTTCGGTGATTTGCCAGGAGTAATCCGGGAACTCGGCCGTGACCTTCTGGAAGACCTGAGCGCCGTTCACTTCGTAAATGGCGAATATGTCGGCTTGGATCTCGGATTGCGCGAGGAAATCGAAGACCTCATCGATCCGATTGGCGACTTGTGCATGGGTCTCGCCCGGTCTTCTAGACCCGAAGAACTCGACATTCCACGAACACACGCTGAACGCCATGGAACCTCCGGTAAAAAGGCTGAAGTCTTTGCGATTATGGCACCCGGTCGGATTCGGGGTCCATCGCCAAGGATCTGTCGGTGTGAGGCCTGCTCGGTCGGGGCGAGACCGGAGCCACCCCTCGGCATACCGATTGCATTCAAGGACCTGTTCGCCGCTCGTGACATTCGTGCAGCTTGGGGTTCCAAACTGTTTGAGGACTGGCTCCCAGTCGTGATGCGACGGGAGTGACGCGCTTGCGCGAGGCTGGGGGCGTGCTGCTGGGAAAGACCGGTCGACATGAGCTGACTTACGGCCTCACCAGCATCAATCCATTGGCGGCGCTCGAGAATACTCCCCATGACAAGTAGCGTGCCGCCCCCAAAAAGGGGCAGCCGATCCGAACCTTATCGCACGAACGGACTAGGCCGCCTGAAGCCCGTGTTCAGAGATCGTCGAGTTCGACGTTGAGCGCGTCGACCGTCTTCGAACAAACGACCTTGATGGCGCCGCCGCGCTTGACCTCCTTGTACTCAGCATGGTTGATTTGACACCCAGATTCCACAAGCGCGTTAAGAAATGCGGATGCATCGATGTGGGCGCTGAACGTCTGGACATTGTCCTGGGGTTTTTCTGGCACTGGCGTAGTCGGAGTCGTAACCGTAACCGCTGTTGGAGTCGTAGCGGTGGTCGGGGTCGGGACCGGTGCCGTAGCGGTGGTCGGGGTCGGGACCGGTGCCGGAGCGGCGGTCACGGGCTCGTCAGTGGCGCCGCCGAAGCCGCAACCGATAAGCACGGCTGCCGCGAGGGCGATGATGGACAGTTTGAGCGTTTTCATGGTCGGTTTCCTCGTCGGTCGGTTGGGCTTATGCCCGAATACCCCCCTCCGTCCCGCTTCTCCATGGTGTCACTAGAGTTATCCTTCAGTTGAGTTGATCATGCCCGGGCCTGCGCACGATCTGTTCGGCAGAACGCTCGGGTAGATCGTCTTGCGAGCTAAAAAGAACAAAAGCCCTATTTCGTAAAGTCGATGATTTTTGAGCAGCTGTTCGTCCTGTTCGCTACGAAGTCTTGCCTGATTCTGCCACCCTTCCTGGGTAAATTTTGTGCTTGAACAGTCATTTCCAGCTAAATTGTTCCCTTGAGCGTACGGATGCCCTACCGCCTTTACGTGGTGAGCAGCAAGGTGACTAGGATAGTGTCGGGTGTCCCAAGCTCGGTCGTACTAACCTGCTTGCGGTGGTGCCCGGGTTTCGGACAACGACGTTTCCTGTTAGTGAAGGGAATCTAATTCATGTAGGTAGGCAGCTGCGCTACGCGGTCCACTGCTCAGTATAAATATACTGCCCCCTAATCAGCGCCCCGCTGGCGCCACCTCCTCGATGAATCGGTCGAGGAACTCCGTTTTCGCCGTGCCGAGATCCATATGGAAGTCCGGGACGATGAGCTCGTCAACGCCGGCCCGAGCGTACTCGGCGACAATGTCCGCGAGCTCGGCTGCGTTGCCGGCAATTGAGGGCCGGGCTTGCGGCTCCTCGCGGATGCGTTTGACGAACTCGGGATCGTCGCTCAAGTATACGAGGACCGCGGCCGAGCGTTGAATCGCAGCCGGGTCGCGACCGAGCGTTTCGCAGTGGCGATCGAGCACGCTCATTTTTTGACGCAGTCTGTCGACATCACCCCACACATTCCATTCGTCCGCGAAGCGCGCGACGATGCGTAACGTGACCTTTTCGCCACCTCCACCGATCATCAGCGGCAGCGGATCCTGTACAGGCTTGGGCTCTAGCGGTGCATTCTCAAGCCGGTAGTAGCGGCCCTCTAAATTGGCGCGGTGCTCGGAAAACAGCGCCTTGATCACCTGGCATGCCTCCTCGAGCCGGCGAAGTCGCTCGCCGACGGTGTAGAGCTCGATGCCGTAGGCGCGATGCTCGTTCTCCTGCCAGCCCGCGCCCAGGCCGAGCACCAGCCGGCCGCCGCTTATATGATCGATAGTCGCCGCCATGTTCGCGACCACCGCAGGGTGGCGATAGGTGTTGCCAGCCACGAGTGGTCCGATTCGCACCCGCGGCACGGACGCGGCCAACGCGGCAACGGTCGTCCACACCTCGTGGCAGGGATCGCTGGCGTCGGGCGTGTTCGGCATGAAGTGATCCGCGTACCAGACGCCGTCCCACCCGGTGCGCTCTACGTGTCGCGCGAGTGTGAGCACGTCGTCCCAGGATTGGCTGGCGATAGGCCAGAAGCTGAATCGCATCGAAGTCTCCTTTCAGACAGGGAAGAAATGCGCCGCCATCCTCGCGTTCCTACGCCTGGAGGATGGGTGAACCACAGAGAATAGCGACTTCTACAGTAGTCGCTGAGTGGCCAGACGCGCGCCTTGCGCGAGGGAGCGCAGCTTGGCCCACTCCACATCATCCGCCACCCGGCCCATCCCCGCCGAGGTGTCGAAGCCACAGTCGGTACCGGCCACGACGCGGCTGGCGTCACCGACGGCCCGCGCCACACGCTCGATACGATCGGCGACCACTTGGGGATGCTCGACAAAGTTCGTGAGCGTATCGATGACGCCCGCCACCAGCAGCTGTTCGTCACCGATGCGCTGCTTCTCCAGGCAGCGGTACTCGTGGGCGTGGCGGGGGTTTGCGAAGGGTAACACCAGGGCACCCACCTTCGCTTGCAGCAGCACCGGGAGTATTTCCTCAAGCGGTACGTCGCAGTCGTGGGGGCCTTCGTAGTTCCCCCAGCAAACGTGCAGACGCACGCGTTCGGCGGGCACATTTTCCAGCGCGCCGTTGATGGCGCCGATGACCGTCTCGACGAAACCCAGGAAGTCGCGCAACGGTCGGTCCTGATAGGTGATGTGCCGCTCTAACGCCAAGTCCGGACAGTCCAGCTGCAGCAAGAAGCCGTGTTCGACGATGGCCTCGTATTCGACCCGCAGGGCCTCGGCCAACGCCGCCAGATAGGCCTCGTCGCTGTCATAGTGCTCATTGCACATGGCCGAGGCGACGATCCCCGGCGATGGCGCGGTCATGAACGGCTCGACAAACGCGCCACGGGCGGCGTCCATTGCGGCCCGGAACTCTGCGCATTCGTCCTGCACGGCACGCGCATCCAGATAACATACTTCGCCGATAGCTTTTGGTGGACGAAAGTTCGACACCGCCACCTTGCCGGCTGCGAGGGTTTCGCGTTGGCGCTGGAAATCCGGGTAGCGCGTAACATCCTGGAGCGGGCGTCGTTCCCAGCTGCCGCCAAAGCCGCTCATGCGATGCCGTACGTAGAGGAAGAAGCCATCACGCTGCTGTTCGCCGTTATTGCCGATGTCGATCCCCGCTTCGAGTTGCTTCGCCACCACCCGCCGGGTCGCGTCCCGCCCGAGGCTTTGCATGCGCTGCTCGTCCACCGTTTCGCGCTGTGCACGCCGAGCGTAGAGCTCGGTCAGAGCCGTTGGCCGCGGCAGGCTTCCGGTATGGGTGGTGAGGATGCGTTCCTGACTGGATTCCATGGAGCGATCAGCCGTACCCGCTATTTGCCGAAATTGCGTCCAGTGAGCATGCCGATAGATGACTCAGGAGCATTTTCGATTCTCGATTGGAAAGTCTCACGATAACGCAAGTCACTGAATGCGACCAGCGCTTCGAGCTCTACGCGACCCTGGTGACATCGGAGAGCTCCGCGTCGAGTATTTCAATCCGATTCGAATCCACGATCTTTACCGAACCGGCGAACGGTGTCGGTGCCCAAGGAACCAGTATCGTCATCTGCCTATCGTCGTGATCTTCGATCACGTAGACAATTTCCCGTTGGTTCCCGGTTGACATCAACAGTGCCGGACGGAACCTATCGGTATTGTCCGCACCTGCCAAACCTCTGGTGAGCCTTCTGATTGCACTGTACATGGGTAATTTCCCCAGCACCGAGCTCTCGATGCGCCGACCGAGGCGGGTTAACGTCGATGACCGCAACATGAGTCCGAACACGAATGACGCAGCCAGTATCAGCACCACAGCGACCACCACAGGTGCTTCGAGCTTATCGGACCACTCTTCAGGGAAGAGATCGGCGATGGGAGTGGCCAGTGCGACGATTGCCAGCAACGCTTCGGACAAGAGCAGATAAAACAGTAGTAGCAGTAGCAACACGAACAGACCGCCCAGCGCCGAGGTTTTGAGAAAGTTCGTGATTCGCTGCATTGCTCGGTACTCCAATAAACAGAATTTCACAAAAAACCGGAATTTGAGAACTTCACGACTGAAATCACGAGTCCTGCCTCTGCTCTGATGACCCCGTGCCGCGCCGTTCAGTCAATTCGGGCATGATCATTCCGGACGGTAGGGTCAACGACGTGGTTCAGCCGGCGGCCTCGGGAAATCGCACCCTGGCCCCGTGCATGAAGAGCGCGCGGAGCTTGTCCCAGAAGTCGCCACCGAGCACCAGCAGGCTGGCGAAGAGCATCACATCACCGGTCACCGCGAAGGCAATCGGGTGGGCGGCAAATCCTGGGATCAGATGCGGCACGTAGATCGATATCCAGGCGAACAAGACCGGTAGCATAAACATCACCAGACCGATGCGGTACCGGGGGTGAGGCTGACGGTGTCCGGCGGCGCGAGCCTGCCCAGCAGGCTGAACAGGATACCTTTCAGATGCCCGAATCCCGGTTTACCCAGGATGGCTACCGCCGCAAGCGTGAACAGCTCCGGTATTCCCAGCAGCAGGAGGCCCGAAAGCGTTGTCTTCCACTCGCCCGGCAAGTGGGATCCGAGGACAATGGGCACGAACAGAGGACACAGCCAGCCGAATATCAGCACCCCGCCGCCTAGAAGCAGCCGGCTGCGCGGTAGTGAGATGTCCGAATTCGCCGCCCCGTCTGTCATTTATCCACCCTCGGTTGCGTGCCCCCACGGTTCACGATGACTGTAACGCGGGGGAACGAACAAATTGAGTGTAATAATCGGCATCTGACCTGACTGACAATGTCAGACATGATCGAGTCCGAATGTCTTGGATCGGCTGCGACCTCAACCGGTCGATGCAACACATGCGTTAAATCGCTCGGCTGGTGTCTCATAGCTTAGCGTTTTTCTAGGTCGTTCGTTTAGCTGTC
>Ga0209980_10000163_pt1 | contig 33904 bp, 39 predicted proteins | sample CR02metaG_FD_183611 | JGI IMG/M metagenome (GOLD analysis project Ga0209980, IMG submission 183611) | Deep subsurface microbial communities from Mariana Trench to uncover new lineages of life (NeLLi) - CR02 metaG (SPAdes) (version 2) | ecosystem: Environmental > Aquatic > Marine > Ocean trench...
TGACATTGAATACTCAGTAAAGTATTTTCTAAAATCAAAGCCTTCAATTTCTTTAAGACCATGAACCCTCAAAACTTCTGGCTTGAACAATGATACCTTGACTGCTTCTTTCATTTTTGCCCAAGACTCTTCTGCGTCTTCACTAAAGTATACGTCAATGTCTAGTGCAAATTGAAAATTATTTTTTTCAGTATCGGTTCGATTGTTTTCATCCATTGATTTTTTTATTTGTGCTGCATGGTCTTCAAATAATTCAGGTGTATAACCAATTGGTAACCACCCGTCTCCATATTTTCCAGTCATCATTAATGTACGCTTTCCGCCAGCTGCCATGTATGTTGGTGGACGTGGCTTTCTAATTGGTGGTGCCTGAAGACACGCACCTTCTAGCTTGTAATATTTTCCATCAAAATTTACTGTATGATCAGGGCTTGAAGTATACAATTTGTGAATCACTTGAATTTGCTCCTCCCACTTTGAAACTGGTGTTTCAAATGGAATGCAAAACTCTTTTAGATTTTGAGCCTCGCCTGCTCCTATTCCTAAAATCGCGCGACCCTTTGATATTCTATCTAGTGTAATTGCAGCAAGAGCTATGTTTGATGGATGACGACGAATAGCATCAGTAACACAGGTCCCTAGCTCTACGTTATTAGTTGCATTGGCAATAGCTGCTAACATTATCCAAGGATCAAGAACTATTGCCTTTTTCCACTGTGGTACATTTGTGTGGTCCATATACCATACAGAATCGTATCCGGTTCTGTCAGCAAGTGTACATGCAGTAATAATTTGGTCCTCAGTATATCCTGCTCTAGCTACATTGAGACCATTTTGAATTCCAAACTTTATTCTGCCCATTTGCCCTTAAAATCCCTAGATTTCTAAGTTAATAAATTAGAATGATGATGCTGGATATCGTACATTAGAAACTAAACAATTATTTGAAAAATGAATAGAATTTTTAAAAAATACCAGCTTTAATGTTATTTAGACACTCTATGATGTTCTCTTTTTTGATTGGAATTGGATTTGGGTCTAGGTGCCCCTTGTCAGTCATTACAGTGTCTGCTGCTTTATCAGCATCTTCTTTTAGGGCAAGATTTTCAAATCCAAGCTTAGTCATTGCTTCTCGGAATCGTTCATAGAAAATCGATTTGTTAAACTTGTGGGCAACTGTAGTGCATGATGAAAGCGAGTATCCATGCGGAACTCCTTCATTTGAGAATACATATGATAACGCATGACCTAGCGTTGTAGAACAGTTACCAAAGCCAATCCCTGAAAGCATAGAGCCATATGGATAATTCTCTGGTTTGTCATTCATTATTGCATCATAGAGAATTTCAAATGCTTGCTTGCACATTGTTCGCGTCAAGTCATTTCCAAGCTTACTATCGTAACCTTCAGTTGCTTGCGCGCACGCATCACAAACAGAGTTATTCACAATTTTCTCAGGTGTGCCTTTCAAAAAATACGAATCAACTACTGCCATATCAGCTAGAAATCTGTTTTCATGTAGTAGCTTCTTTTTTCCTTCAAACTTTAGCACACAATATGTTGTCATCTCAGCTCCTGTACCAAAAGTTGTTGGAATGAGTATCTTTTCTACACCAAAGTCTTGTGCAGAATATTTTACTACATCCATTGAGCTGCCTCCCCCAAGACCAATAAGAGCTGATGGTTTTTTGTCTTTAAACTCTGCAATCAAAGCTTTGGTATCATCAATTGAGGGTTCAGGTGTTACCTTATCATAAAGCATGTAATCTTGAATTCCCATCCTATCTAACCATTTTCCAGAAAGTGCAGGAGGCGCAGTTGTTACAACTAGGGCGTTTTTTGGATATTCGGTTTCAGAAAGTGCGTTTTCTCCAAAATTGATAACTTTGGGAATCATAACTGTGTGCATACCGAATCTGAGATCATTAATTATTATTATATCTTACAAATTCTCAAAATGATTTGAAGATGATTATTAAAAATTTTAAAGAATTATCAAAAAATAAGAAGAAAAAAACTGCTTTGCAGATTCTAGAAGCAGGGTTAGTTGCTGCAAAACCCCAAAACTCTCTTAAAAAATTTGTTAAACGAAATAGAATTGAGCTTGGCAAAACCAAAATCAAACTAAATGATTTCGCCAATGTCTATCTTGTAGCCTTTGGAAAAGCAGCAGATTCTATGGTAAACTACGTTGATTCTAAAACTAAAATAAAAAGTGGAATTGTCGTAATTCCTAAAGGCGCAAACCCACTAGTTACATCAAAAAAATTTAAAATTTTCAAATCAGGTCATCCATTACCAGATAAAGCAAGTGTGAAGGCAGCAAGTGCGGTTTTACGATTTGTACAGAGCAAAGGCAAAGATGATTTTATTATTTTTCTAGTCTCAGGAGGCTCTTCTGCATTACTGAGCTTGCCTAATAGAATCACCTTAAATGAAAAAATCAGCTTGACACGACAGCTACTAAAATCAGGTGCAACAATTCAGGAAATTAATTGCATTAGAAAACATCTATCTCAGATTAAAGGGGGGCGTTTAGTTGAAAAAATGCATTGCAAGTCAGCTGCGCTTGTAATGTCTGATGTTTTAGGTGATGATCTTTCATCAATTGCATCAGGAATGACATATTATGATAAAACGACATTTAATGATGCATTAAAAATTCTCAAAAAATACAACTTGCAAACTAAAATTCCAAAAAATATTTTAAAAATTTTAAAACAAGGCTCAATGGGTAAAATTCCTGAAACTCCAAAAAAATCAAAGATAAAACATTTCATTATTTCAAACAATTCTACTTGCATTAAGAATATGGTGAAAAAATCAAAAGAACTCAGAATATCTTCAAAATCAATTACAACTTTCGGTGATGTAAGGCATGTTGCAAAAAACCTTGCAAAGCTTGCTCCAAAGAAAAAAAATTCTTGCCTTATTTTTGGTGGAGAGCCAACCGTATTTGTTACTGGAAAAGGTAAAGGTGGACGAAATCAAGAATTAATACTCAGACTAGTAGAGAAATTAAAAAATTCTAAACATGGGTATGTCCTGGCCTCAATTGGTACTGATGGAATTGATGGAAATACAAAATATGCAGGAGTTATTATTGAAAATTCTAAATACAAATCAACAGAAATAAAATTATTTCTTAAGAGAAACGATTCAAATTCGTTTTTTCAAAAACATGGTGGATTGATAAAAACAGGATATACTCATACAAATTTACTTGATATTGGACTGATTATGACTTAGGCCTCGGCCCAATTGATTTCACAATACTCACATGTTGCTCTTGGCCCATTGTACTTTGGTTCCCATTTTGGTGTAATAGATTCTCCACATATCGGGCATGCCACTGGCTTGTACTTCTCCTTTCGTTCTTCCATGTGTAGTTTTCTTTAATGATTGGGAGCTTTTCTAATTTGTTCAGCTATAATCCTGAAAAATAAGCTAATTTGTGTGATCAAGTACATGACTTTCAGTGTACATTATAGTGTGATGAACAGTAAGATTTGGGTAACCTGCACATACTGTGATTCTAGTGATAGCCATGCCTTTTTTGGCTCAAAGCCAATGGGGGTTGGAAAAGCCTGTCCATCATGCGGCTCTAATTGGGAAGACAATGAAATCATTGCCTTATCTAATGGACGATCTCTTTCTGCCGTAATGGGAAATGTCGGACCGGGTCTCAATGCAGATCCACCACAAGTAATTTGGCTAGCACCACAATCTGGTAAAATGTGAAGGTACAAGCAGATGCAAAGTAAGGGATAAGTGTGAATGCTATATGCCCATGTAGATGTGCCACGCTAAACTCTTGACCTTACTAAAACCCAAATCCTAATTTTTCCAAACTTAGATTAATTTTTTTGCTAGGTTTTCTTCTGGTTTAATTAAACAATAATGAACTTTTAGCTTTCGTTGTTTAATTAACTCATTAAGAAACCAAGTTCTATTTAGAATGAATTCATCAGGACTATCTTTTTTTTGGCTTAAATGCTCAAACATTTTTTTTGAATCAAGCATCACTTTGACAGTATCTTCATTTTTTATGATGAATTGTCCTATGCTCCAGAATATTCCAACGTGTATTGCAATGTATTTTGACTGTTCTGAAGTTACCTTGTCCAGATACTTTTCTACATGTTCTCGCATCTGCTCATCAATTGAATCATCAGTCTTTATTGCCCATGAAATTTTCTTCAGATTTCCATCTGCAAATAAGATGTGTTCCAAGTGTCAATCAAAAAGGCGTCATTTGTCTATATAATTTGAATCCCAAACTTATGATCAAATTTTGAAAGCCACTATCAATGCTTGAATCTCACGCCTTTTTCACAAAGATGGTAGATGAGCTTGTAGAATTCTCAGAACATGATCCTGAACTTGCAGACGGAATAAGGTGGCTAGATGAGCAAGCACAAAAAAAAGGAATATCATTTTATGATATGGTTTTTGACGTACTTTACAAACACGACGTTAATTCAAAAGCAAAAGCTTGGTTAAATTCTAGAAATTAAGCTGCGGAGTTTGGCTCCGGTCTCAAGTCAAGTGGTTTGTATTCACAACCTTGAGGTCCACAATATTTTCCAACATACACTGCCTTTGGTCTGTACAATGCAGGTTTTGGAGCAGCTTCTGCAAATTTTTCTTCAATTACATGAGCAGCCCAACCAGCAACTCTTGAGATTGCAAAAATTGGCGTGTTAAGATCCATTGGGATCTTAAGCATGTAGTAAACTGATGCGCTATAAAGATCTACATTTGGATAAATATTACTTCCTTTTCGTTTCTTTATTTCATCAATTGTAACCTGTTCCACTTTTTGAGTAATGTCAAACCATGGGTCTCCAGTTATTCCCGCAAGTTTCTTTGAAAGTTCTTTTAGAACTTGGGCTCTTGGGTCATATGTTTTGTAAACGGCATGCCCCATTCCCATAATTCGGTCTTCTCTATCCATTTTTTCTTTAATGTATGATTCCACTTTATCTACTGTTTTAATATCCAAAAGCATTCTCATTACCTCATAATTTGCTCCTCCATGAAGTTCCCCACTCAAAGATCCAATAGCTGCACTGACAGCTGAGAACATATGAGCTCTAGTTGATGCAACTTGTCTTGCCACAAAAGTAGATGCGTTAAATGTGTGGTCTGCATGTAAAATTAAACAAACATCAAAAATTTTTTCCATTTCATTATCAGGTTTTTGTCCAGTTAACATATACAAGAAATTTGCTGCGTGACCTAGTTTTGGATCGGGAACTATTACAGGAAGTTCATTTCTAATTCTGTGCCAACTTGCAATAATTGTTGGAACTTTGGAAATTAGATTAATAGCTCTTTCATAACTTGCATCCTTTGTAGCAAATTCTTGATCATAATATCCTGATAATGCAGAAACAAACGCTTGAAGCATATCCATGGGGTCTGCATCCTTTCGCCAATTGCCCATATTGCTTTGGATTTGCTTTACAATAGGCCGTGCTTCAACTAGTTGTTGTTTGAATTCTTCATATTGACCCTTTGAAGGTAGTTCATCATGAAGTAAAAGATAACAAGTTTCTTCAAAATTTGAATTTTTTGTAAGGTCTAAAATGTCATAACCTCGATAAATTAACTTACCTTTTTCACCATCTATTTTGGAAATTCGGGTATCTGCTACTGGTATCCCTCTTAAACCAATGTTTTTTGTATCCATAATTTTAGTTCCAAAAAATTCCTTTTAACTGTTATTCAAAATTTATTGAAAATCATTACTTTGTTTTGTTGAATTTAGTAATTAGTCTAATCTAGCAAAGCAGAGGCCTATAGCAGTATTTTTAATTTTTAATTAATGTCTGATGTAGAACGCGACTTCATTAAATTTGTAGATAAGAAAATTCTTACTGCTTCACAAAAGAGCCTGAAAAAACTGCAAGAATTAGATATCCAAACTCAACTGAAAGAAATGACGTTTTATGATGCTTATGCTAATTCAAAACATTCAGATAAAAAAGTATCAGCCTCTAGTCCTAAAGTTTTAAGAAAAAGTAAACAACAATAATCTTTTTTGGTTTAAATGAGGGCCTAGTAAATCAATCGTCCGTTGGCTGAAAAAAAACCAAAGAAAAAATCTAAAGGTAAAAAAACTAAAGTAATTTGCATTTCCCATAAAGAAGATGCAGATGGGATAAGCTCGGCTGCTTTGATTAAAGAAGCTTTTGGAGGGGAAACTGTTCTTGAAGATTATCCTGGTATGATGGATGCTCTAAAAAAAATAAATCAAGATGAAAAATTAAAGACACTCTTTATTTGTGATCTTGGACTAAGTAAAAAAAATCAAGATGAATTTGTAGAAATTTTATCTGAGATGAGAAAGAAAAAAGTTTCAATTACGTACATTGATCATCATGATATGGATAAAACCATAATTAAAAAACTACAACGCCTCAAAGTGAAATTAATTCATGACACAAATGAATGCACATCAGTTTTAGCTTATGATTCATTCAAATCCAAATTATCTGAACATGCATCATTTATCGCTGCTTGTGCTGCCGTTACTGATTATATGGATGAAAGACCAATGGGTACAAAACTTTTACAAATTTACGATAGACAATTTGTTTTAATTAATGCTACAGTTTTGACTTTCAATATAGTGGGACACCAAAAAGATCCTGATTATCTTCTATATCTTGTTGATGAACTTTCAGAATCAAGATTTCCACATGATATTCCTAATACTTTTGAATTTGCACAAATCCAAGTAGGGAAATTAGCTTCAATGATTGGAAAAGTTAAGAAATCTATGAAATTAATGAAAAATCTTGCCTACACTGAAATTTTGGATTCAGGTGCTAGTGGGGCAGTCAATTTTGTTTTAGGTCTATCTGGCAAGGATGTAGGTGTAGCATACAAAGAAAGAACGGGTCTTGACATTTACGCAGTGTCTATTAGAGGTTCAAGGTCATGCAAGATTCATCTGGGCAGAATAGTTAATCTTCTTGCAACAGATTTGGGAGGGTCTGGTGGTGGCCATGATAAAGCATGTGGCGCAGTAATTCCAAAATCAAAGATGAAAAAATTTCTTAAAGAATTTAATGCAAAGCTAAACTAGTAAGGCATGGCAGGTATTGGTATAATCGCAATAATTGTTGGAGTAATTATTGCATCAATTGTCTTTGCATCTTACATGTATTTGGAATATCAACCAAATTTCATTTTGGTTGGATCTGGAGAACCTGTACAAGTAGGCCCTGTTGTATACACAATAGATCCTCTTGGAATACATGAAGGTGATTTCAACACAAAACCAGATGGAAAATTTTTTCAAATTCAAATTAATGCAGAGAACCTTGATTCAGAAGAAACTCGAATGGGTGGAGGACAATTTTTCTTGTTAGATGAAAGTGACAAAAAATACATAGCAGTATACGGTAACTTTACTGAACTGGATCTGATTGCAGACAGATTACAACCTAATATGCCAGTGACTTGGATTACACAATTTGATATACCCTATGATGAGGAAATGACTTATAGAATTGGGATATTGCCAACCAAAATTCAATCTTCTAAAGATATTGGAATCATTTGCGTTCAAAACTGTTAGAACATTATTTGAACATTGTTTCAAAATTTTAAACTAAGAAATTTCAACTATCATATCTAATTCAACCGTAGAATCAAGTGGTAAACTATTTACCCCAATTGCAATCCTTGAGTGCTTTCCTTTCTCTCCAAAGACATCATACAAAAAATCAGATGCAGCATTAATTACTTTAGGATGCTCAGAAAAATTTTGCTCTGAATTTACAAAACCAGAAATTTTTATAATTCTTTTAATTTTATCAAGATTTCCGAGTTCTGCTTTGAGTTGTGCCAATGCATTAATTGCGCATAATTTCGCTGCCTTTTGGGCATTCTCAATTGATTGTGAGGTAGGAACCTTTCCAATAAATGCAACTTTGCCATCTTTAATAGGAATCTGGCCTGATACAAAAGCCCAAGATTTTGAAACCACAACAGGAATGTATGACCCAGCAGGTTTTGGTGGGGTTGGAAGTGAAATTTTTAAAGATTGAAGTTTTTCTTCTATCACAAATAAAGTACTTTAGAATCTAGTTTTTATTTTTTGTTTATTTTGAATGAATTTTAATATGAACTCGTTCTCCCTTTTGAGAATTGCTTTGAAAAACTAGTCTTGTTTTGTACCCTTGTCTATGTAGGCATCCATCTAAAATTGATACCCAAGGAAGCGAGTGTCCACTATTTATCTTAGATTCAATTGTTATGTTTTTGTGATTGGAATCAAAGTTAGCATGACCTGCACAAGTAATCTGTAGACTCTTATCAATCAATTCAACAATATCTTCCAAAGATTTGGACTTTAGATTTATGCCATTTTTTTCTATGAGTTTTATCCAATCAATTTCTTTATCTTTTGAATTAAATTTGGAATCAAGTACATGGCTCAGACCATTTTGATTAATTATCTTGATTATATGGCAAACTTCTTGTGCTTCAGTTTTATTCAAATCCGTAAGAGTGTCGATCTTCATTGCATTTTTCCATACATGATCAAAAATGTATGATTGACAACTAGCCAATACATCAGTTGAGGAAAAAATTGCTCCTTTACCATTTTCACTATCAATGAACAAAATTTCTGTTTGGTCAAAAATAAAGCAATTCTGAATTATATCTGACATTCTTAGTTTTGCCCCATTTGGAATTTTATGGAAATCTTCAGTTCCAATCAATGCAGAAGGAATGATGATTTTTACATCAAGGTCTCTTCGAAGTACTGGAAGAAGCTGTTCCTTACATTCAGCTAGAAGATTTAATCCCCATTGATCTACCATAATTTGCATGGATGATTTAGTTCCTTCAATCATCAGGCGTAGTTGATTTATTACATTGTTGGCATTCAGATGAAAGTATCTCTTTTCTTCAGCACCTCTTGCCTTTTTACTTTCTTCACTTACTTGCTTCAAATTTGTCACAAGAGTGTTCATCGCATTTACTTTGTCGATTTGTTCATGAATGATATTATCAAATGCGTCCTCTGGTGCAATTGCAGAACACATTATAGGTTTACTTTTTGAAATAATCGCAAGTTTCTTACTTTGTAGTTTTAACAAAATTGGATATACCTTAGTGCGTGGTAATTCTGAATAAAATGCTACTTCACTAGCTGAGAGTGTGCCTTTAGAAATTAAAGTAACATATGCTCTTGCTTCATATCTGCTTAATCCAAATTCTTCAAGACTTACCGTTAAAACTTGCTCTTTTACCATACAAGTTTATGATTCATGCTTAGGTAAGATTAAGAGCTAAATTCCTTTACATTATAACTCAAAAATTTTGAAAATGTATCTACAGTAATTTGTGACTGTGGTTAAAAACTACCTTGTTACAGGGTCCTTGATATACCTAAATTTCAAGATAATGAAGAAGGATGGCTGTCAAGTTACCACAAATGATGCCTGCCTCCCCAGGAAAATCTTCCCCCAATGTTACATCTTTTTTGGTAACAACGGAGCAGCTTGATGGCGTCCTTTACTATTTAAAATCTTGAATTTTCATAGATGATTATTTTTTGGAATAAACCAAATTTGATAGAGGGCTCTAAAAATACAACTACTGCCCTAATCTATTTTGGACAAAAGAAATGTTTGAAGAAAATTTGATTTTTCCAAGAACAAGAACCCTTAAAAAAGATTTGAAAAAGATTCAAAAATTCTCATCCTTGATAGAAACAAAATTATTAAATTTTGACAAAGATGAGCAGAAAATAGATAAACTTTCATTTGAAGAATTGCAGGATTTAAACAAATTATTACAAATTGCAGATTTTATTTTAACCAAATATGAAGACAAAAAGCAGGTTTACAATTTAATTAAGGATTTTGTAGAAATGATTAGCAATTCATCGAATTCTTTGGACTTTTTAGATGATAAAATTAGCGAATTAGTAGTCTCAGCACAAAGCACAATATCAGAAATTAAAACCCTCCAAAGCGACGTATCTGAAAATCTTTCCCTTAATCATCTCAATGCTAGTTCATGAAATTCTGATTTCATGCCTAGCCTCACCTAGTACAAATTATTTCACACAATCTGTTACACACGTTTACCCTCAAGAATACCTTTGCAAATTTTGAGTTCAAACTGGTAAGATAATTTGAGTTTAGCACCACAAGAATTAGAGAATAGCGCTAGCAGATATGCATCGGAGGCCATCAAATGTGATTCCCAAGGAGCCAGAGGCATGGCAATTGCAAATTATCAAAAGGCAATAGATTCACTTGTGAAACTACTGCATCTTTATCCAAACAATAAACTAAACAAAATCTATACTGAAAGAATGGCTTCTTATCAAAAAAGGATTAAAGCTCTTCAGATGACTCGTGGAACAGATTTAGAGCCAGTAGTTGATCCAAAGGCATCTCCAAGAGAAAGACAAGCATCCATGGAAAGTAAAAGTCAGAATGATTTTGAAGATCTAATTATGAAAGAAAAACCAAACCTTAGTTGGAAGGAAGTAATTGGGTTAGAGGATGCAAAAGGTGCTTTACGTGAATCAATTGTTTATCCCACACAAAGACCTGATTTGTTTCCACTTGGATGGCCAAGAGGATTGCTTCTATATGGTCCCCCTGGCTGTGGTAAAACAATTCTTGCAGCAGCTACTGCTAGTGAAATAGATGGTTATTTTGTAAATGTTGATGCAGCATCTATGATGAGTAAATGGTTAGGCGAAGCTGAAAAAAATGTCTCGAAGCTTTTCAAAATGGCTCATAAACTCAATGAAAAAGAGGGGAAACCAGTAATTTTATTCATTGATGAAGTTGATTCTCTATTAGGCTCTAGGAACAGTGAGGTTGGTGGTGAAGTTAGGACCAAAAACCAATTTCTTTCTGAAATGGATGGCGTTAACGATAAAGGTAAAAATATTCAATTGTATGTAGTTGGAGCAACTAACAAACCTTGGAGCCTTGATTGGCCTTTCTTGAGGAGGTTCCAAAAAAGAATTTATGTTACTCTTCCAATTCTTGAGGCCAGACAAAACCTATTTGAGTTATACACAGCACCCCTGAAAAAAGATATGAGAATTAAAACACTCGAGCTTTCCAAACTTTTTGAAGGATATAGTGCAAGCGATATCAAAGATGTTTGTCAGTCAGCACAGCTCAAAGTTGTTCATGAACTTTTTGATTCTGATAGATACAAAGAACCTGTAGAAGGTCAAAAACTACCTCAACCAAAAAGTTTGACAATGACTGATTTCCGACAAATAAAATCTCAAAGAAAACCAAGCGTTTCTAAAGAAATGATTAGGGCTTATTACAAATGGAGTGAAGAGTTTAAGGCTCTTTAGTTTATCATTTAAGTTTTTTCTATTTTCATTTTAATGAAAAAATATTTTATGATACGTCCCAACTGCCCTCGCAGGTTCTACAACTTCCTCTTTTTTTACCATCAAGACTAAAATCAAAAAATACAAATGCGTCATCTGAACCGCAACACACACATCTAACATTATCTTCGGTGCTCATTAAATCCACTCCTACAATACCTTAATTTAAGATTATCTTGGGTGTTTAATATTCAGGAAACATATCTAGGTTGTTTCGTTTAGCCTAGCTTCATTCCTTACGTGGACGGTAAAGAAATTATAAGGATGTTATCCCCACGTAAAATTATTTTTCCAAGACTAACAACTTCATTTTCAGAAATAATGTCTTCAGATTTTTCTAATACTAGATTCATATGGTCATCAAAAATTTGTAGGATTCCTTTGATTGTGTGATTATTTCTTAGCTTAATCAAGATTGGTTTATTGACAAATTCATTCAATAATTTTGATGATATGCTATATGACATCTACTTAACCTATCAAGAATTATTTTGTGTTAATTTGTGTTTTTTGTCATTGCCTATATAGGCCTCATCATTATGGTAAAGCGGAATTTGTTCAAACTCTACTAGCATCCAATTTTTCTTTTCTTTTTTCAATGATTACCCCTCAAACAAGATTCACAAATTGACACTGATGTAGATACTGTCTTTTTGCAGTTACATTTCATACACATGCACAGAATTTCTGGTGGCACTGCTAAATTAGAATTCTCCTGGTATTCCATACCAATCTTTTGATTCTTTGCCAATAATATGCTTAAACTTGGTTTATTATATAATTTGTTGGCATTAAATCACCTCTGGAAATTAAATTGTCAGAATATGGTCAGGAAAATGCTTAATCAATGAAGATTTTAAAATTTTCAATCATAAATCATTAATTTCTTTTCCTCAAGCATGCTATGAAGATTGTTTACCGAACGGTAGACATCTTTTTCAGTTTTACCTCCAGTACAAACAAGTTTTCCTGATGCAAAAATCAGAATTACTGTCTTTGGATCAACCATTCTGTGGATTACTCCTGGGAATTGTTCTGGTTCATACATGCTTCTAGGTAAACTTCTTGCAGCCTGTTCCAAGTGAATCCTTGCTCCCAGATCTATTGATGCAACTATATTTTGTATTGTAACTGTTGCTTCATTTTTTATCTTGATTTTTTCCTTTCTTAGTTTTTTGACTACTATCTTTATTGCAGTCTTTGCAAATTCTGAAGATTTTGCACCAGTACAAACCATCTTTCCTGTACCGAATAACAAAGTTGCAGTCTTAGGATTTTTTAGCCTAAACACAGCTCCTGGGAAGGTATCAGGATTCCATTCTACATCCGGAAATTTTTTTGTTATATCTTTGAGGTCTAATTTTTCATCTATTGATGCTGAGGCAACTACATTTTCAATTGATATTAATGGTTTTGTCTTTGTCATTATAATTCAATTTAATGCTTTGTAAAATAAAAGAAAGTTATAAAAACCATACATGTCGATTCCCTCTTATGGTTTTGTGCGATAAATGTTATCATGAAAAACATGATCAATGCATGGGAAAGGCAGGCATGTTTGACTGTGAATGCAAGTGCTATAAATCTTAGTTTTGCCGAGTTTTATTTTTCTATCTCGATGATGATGTTCTCATCTTGCCATTTGATGTTTTCTAGATCATCGAAGTTGTTTCTAATGTTTTACTCAAATGTTTCTATTGATTCTTCAAAGGTATATTTACAGTAAAGACTAAAGGTAGAGTAATGATTTTCTCGTGCCTTTTCTAAAAGCTTTGCTAAGCTAGATGTTCTCTCATATCCAAATATTTTCTTGTTGTGAATCCTCATATCTGCTTGTTGAATGTGTTTTTTTAATTTATCAAAATCATACAAACGATTCTCCATCTCTACAAACAAAGGAAAGTATTTTCCCCAAATATTTCTCGAGTTTTGATTTCTTAATCTAGTGTATATAAAAAAAAGGCCATCGTCTTTGAGAGTTCGTGTTACTTCTTCAAAAAACTTTTGAATTTCAAAATGATGAATGGCATTAAAAGTAAGAATACAATCTACGGAATCAGTCTCCAGTGGCAATCTATTGGCATCGCCGAGTCTAACACAAAAATTCTTCATCTGGTTTTCGCTAATATATTCCTCCAAATGTTTTAACATATCATTATTTGAATCAACACAATGAAGAAAACATCCATCATCCAAACATTGCAGAATCTTTAACGAATATCTTCCATCGCCACACCCTACATCTGCTATATTGATTTTTGATTTTCCATTTAGCCTATTTTTTATAAATAAAATTGGCTCAGAGTCAGTTGTGCGTAATTTTCTATACTTTGAAGCAATTTTTGAGAAATGATTGTAAGTATGTTTTTCACTTACCTCAATTTTTTAGGAAATTTTTTTGAATTCATAAATTGTAATCATAAAAAACGATATTCTACCCTCTTTAATCTTTTATATCACCACCTTCTAACTTTACATTAATATCGAGAAGATAGGAATAGAAATTACGAATGAATTTACTTGAAGATAAGCTTCACTTGTGGCTTGAAAGTTCGAGATTTGTAAAATCCAAGCCTGGAGTGTATGTTCTTTATGACAAAAAAAACGAGGTAATTTACATAGGCGAAAGTGATAATCTTCAAGAAAGGTTCACTAAATATGTTGATACAAATTTTGAAGCTGACATTTGCAAACAAAAAACTGCTGCATATCAGAGAGAATTTTTAGATAATCCAAAAGAACGAAAAAACCATCTTTTGGAGGAATACAAAAATAAGTTTGGAAAACTGCCACTATGCAATGAGAATTAGGGGTAAAAGGCAAACTTTACACTTAATTTTTGAAAAAACGATTCAGTATTCTAAAAACTGCTAGTCATCTCAACGTTTTTAGATAAATAATTTTTACAGTGATTTGCTAATAATACCTACTCTGATTATTGATAAGATGACAACAGGATATTGTGTCAAATGCAGAACTAAAAGAGAAATGAAGGATCCAAAAGCCATCACCATGAAAAACGGTAGGCCCGCAACAAAAGGTACCTGTCCTACCTGTGCGACAAAGATGTTTAGAATAGGTAAAACCTAAATTCTCAAAACTAACCTTGGATTTCAGAATTTTCTGGAATTACTCTAACTTTATTTATCTAAATCTTCATCATTCACATTTTTTGATTGCTTCCAAAATTTTATCAATTTCATAGGGCTTGTCAAAAATAGCCGCAACTTCATTTTCTTCTAACTTGTAGCGGTCATAATAACCACTTACAACAATAATCTTAGCATTTGGGTCTTCTTTCTTTATTTTATCAATAGCATATTTGCCATCATACTCTGGCATTAACATGTCCAAGATTACTATATCTGGGTGGAGCTTTATGAATAAATCAACGGCTTCTTTTCCGTCATGACCTGTGCCAACTACATTGATCCCCTTGATCTCAAGATATTCTGCGAATACCTTTGCAGAATCAACATCGTCATCTACTACAATTACATTGACCACTCTATTTCAATCATAAAGCAGCATTTAAATCCGTAATTAAGATGACTTGTCGAGGGTCACAATTTCCACAAAGAAAGCAAAATATGCAAAAAAATTTGGAAAGCTGATCTTAGATGACGGTACTGTCTTTAATGGAATGGGCTTTGGTAATTCTACAACCGTTTTTGGTGAATTAGTCTTTAATACTGGAATGGTAGGCTACCCAGAAACTTTAACAGATCCATCCTACAGTGGTCAAATTCTGACACTTACCTATCCTCTAATTGGAAATTATGGTGTTCCAGATCCATCATTGCAAGATGCAGATGGGATTTCTAGCTTTTTCGAATCTGATAAAATTCAGGCAAGAGGACTTGTTGTTCATGAACTTTCATTGGTTGCAAGTCATTGGAATCTTTCAATGACTTTGGATGAGTGGCTCTACAAGGAGAAAATACCTGGAATATCTGGAATTGATACCAGAGAACTAACAAAAAAACTTAGAACTAGCGGGGTAATGATGGCTTCCCTTACAGTATCTGATACTGAAATTAATGAAGACGAAGTCAAGAAACAACTCTCTTCTGTCCAAAACTACAACACAGAAAAATTCATGGAGGTCGTATCTACAAAAGACGAACAAGTTTTTGGAAAAGAAAAGAATGCAGTTGTGATAATTGATACAGGAGTAAAAAATGCAATTTTACGAAATATACGAGAAATAGGCTATAAGGTAATAAAGGTCCCATGGAATTGCTCAATTGAAAAAATTCTATCATTCAAACCTAAAGGAGTTGTAATCAGTAATGGCCCAGGAGACCCACAGAATTGTCAAGATACAATCAACACAGCAAAATCCTTAATTGAAAAAAATATACCAACACTAGGAATATGCCTCGGAGCACAAATTCTTGGACTTGCTGGAGGCGCAGATACATACAAACTAAAGTATGGACATCGCGGACAAAACAAACCATGTGTAAATTTGGAAAATAATCAAGTATACGTCACAAGTCAAAATCATGGTTACTGCATTAATCCAGAGTCTTTAAAAAAATCTGAATTTGATTTATGGTTTTCTAATACAGATGATAAAACTGTTGAAGGAATTAAACATAAAAAACAAAAATGCATTGCAGTTCAATTTCATCCAGAAGCTTCACCTGGACCTTATGATTGCAAATTTGTTTTTGAAGAGCTGAGAGACCTTATGGAGGAGGAAAACACTGCCAAAAAATGAATCAATAAAAAAAATTCTTGTATTGGGCAGCGGGGCAATTAAAATCGGAGAAGCCGGCGAAAGTCGCTAAAACGACCGTCAATTTGACTACTCCGGTAGCCAGTGCCTCAAGGCAATTCATGAAGAGGAACTGAAAAGTATCCTCATAAATCCAAATATTGCAACAATACAAACAGATACTCGATTTGCTGATAAGGTGTACCTGTTACCCATTACACCACACTACATAGAATCAATTCTTGAAACTGAAAGACCAGACGGAATAATGCTTGGATTTGGAGGGCAAACGGCGCTAAATTGTGGAGTAAAATTAGACGAGCAAGGAATTTTAAAAAAATACGGAATTAAGGTACTTGGAACCCAGATTCCTGGAATAAAAGCAGCTGAGGATAGACAACTATTCAAAGATTCGATGAAAAAATGTGACGTTCCTATTCTAAAAAGTAAAACAATTCATAGCTTTGAAGAGGCAAAAAATGTAGCAGAAGAATTAGGTTATCCAGTAATTATTCGTGTGGCATATACTTTGGGCGGTAAGGGAGGTGGGGTTGCATTTAATGAAATTGAATTACATGAAATTGTTGAACGAGGTCTAACTGTAAGTATGGTTGGCCAAGTCCTGATTGAAGAATATGTAGGTAGTTGGAAGCAAATTGAATATGAGGTTATCCGAGACTACTCTGGAAATAGTGTCATTGTTTGTAATATGGAAAATGTGCTTTCCATGAAAGTGCATACTGGAGACAATATTGTTGTAGCTCCGTCTCAGACAATTAGTAATCGGGAATATCATATTCTAAGATCAGCTGCATTACGGGCAACAAAGCATGTTGGAATCGTAGGTGAATGCAATATCCAATTTGCATTGGATCCAGAATCTGAAAAATATGCTGCAATTGAAATAAACCCAAGACTATCTCGTTCTTCAGCTCTTGCCAGTAAAGCTACCGGATATCCAATAGCATACATGTCAGCCAAACTTGGAATTGGATATTCATTACCTGAATTAGTTAATCACATTACTAAAGTAACAACTGCTTGCTTTGAACCTTCATTAGACTATATTGTATGTAAACATCCAAGATGGGATTTTACAAAATTTGAGCTTGCTAATAGAAAATTGGGCCCAACTATGAAATCAGTTGGAGAAGTAATGTCTATTGGAAGAACATTCGAAGAATCTCTTCAAAAATCAATTAGAATGCTTGAAATTGGAAATGATGGATTAGTTCTAAATCGTTCAAATGGAAAAAAGTACGATGAGGAGGATATTGAAAATCATTTACTATCTTCAGATGATTTCATTCTGTACTATGTTGCAATTGCTCTCAAGAAAGGAATGTCAGTTGAAAAAATCAACAAAATTTCCTCAATTGACCCATGGTTTATTGAAAAAATAAAAAATATTGTTGAAACTGAACAAAAATTAAAAGAATCTAGGCTTGAACCAAAACTATTACGAGAAGCAAAAAAACTGGGATTCTCAGACAAACAAATTGGAAGAGCAGTAAACAAGAGTGAAAAAGAGATTCGCCAATTTAGAAAAAACATAGGTATCATTCCAGTAGTAAAACAAATTGATACACTTGCAGCTGAATGGCCAGCAAAAACAAATTATCTCTATCTAACATATGGGGGGGACAAAAATGATCTCGAAGTTTCAATTGATGAGAAAGGTGTACTAGTCTTAGGGGCTGGTCCATATCGAATAGGAAGTAGTGTAGAATTTGATTGGGGTACAGTAAATATGGTTTGGGGCTTACAAGAAAATGGCGAAAAGAATGTTGCTGTAGTGAACTGTAATCCAGAAACCGTATCAACTGACTATGATATTTGTGAAAGACTTTACTTTGAAGAATTAACACTTGAAAGAATTTTAGATATTCAAGAATTTGAAAATTCTAAAGGAATTATAACTTCTGTTGGAGGTCAAACCGCAAACAATCTTACTCCAAAATTGGCAGCAAATGGAATCAAATTAATTGGAACCCAAGCTGAAGATGTGGATAGGGCTGAAGACAGGTCAAAATTTAGTGCAGTTCTTGATGAATTACATATCAAGCAACCCAAATGGCAAGCTTTTTCTAATCTCACTGAAGCAAAAAATTTTGCAATTGAAGTAAGCTATCCCGTTATCGTACGCCCTTCTTACGTTTTGAGTGGGGCTGCTATGAAGGTGGTATGGTCACAAGAAGAATTAAAGAAGTATGTTAATGCGGCTACTACTTTATCTCCTGATCATCCAGTGGTTATTTCAAAGTTTATGCTAAATTCTTTAGAAGTTGATGTTGATGGCGTTTCAGATGGTGAAAATGTTGTAATTGGTGCATTAGTTGAACACATTGAAAGTGCTGGTGTTCACTCAGGAGATGCGATGATGTGTATTCCTCCATGGCGTCTCAATAATAAAATTATTGAAACCATCACTGATTATACCAAAATGATTGCAAAATCATTTAACATCAAAGGCCCCTTTAACTTACAGTTTCTCATAAATAATGACCAAGTTTACGTAATTGAATTAAACATTAGAGCCTCTCGTTCTATGCCTTTTGTATCAAAGTTAGTTAAAATAAATTTGATTAGTCTAGCATCAAGGGCAATTCTAGGTAAATCCTTGCCACATATACCTGATGATCAATGGAAAAAGATTAACCAATATGGAATCAAGGTACCTCAATTTTCTTTTATGCAGTTAGAAGGAGCTGATATGGTCTTAGGAGTTGAAATGCAATCTACTGGAGAAGCAGCATGTTTTGGAAATAGTTTCTATGATGCATTAGCAAAGGGTTTGACTTCTGTAGGGTATGCTCTTCCAAAAAGTGGAAATGCTTTGATCTCCATTGGAGGTGAAGAAAATAAAGAAAAACTCCTTCAGACAGTAGCATTACTTAAAAATCTGGGCTTCAAGATTCTTGCTACTGAACATACTGCAGAATTTTTGGAAGAAAAATTAGGAAAAGTTGAAGTTGTTTACAAAATTAGTGAACCTGAAAGAAAACCTAACATTGCAGATCTTCTCTTTGAAAGAAAAATTGATTTTATAATAAACATTCCAAGTACTTCAACGTTAGAAAAATACGTTGGGATGCTTTATGATGAATACCAAATCAGAAGAAAAGCATTAGAGTTAGGAATTCCAGTTCTTACTACTCCCGAATTGGCAGATTCTTTTGTTAAAACACTAGAATGGTTACAAAACAACGAAACAACAAAAAATCCACTAGAACCTTACAATTCATTTAACTAAATAATTTGATTTATCATGGATTCATCACCTATGATAGTTCCATCTAAAGTGATTATTTTTGCAGATTTTACTTTTTTTATTTTTTCTAAAATGGGAGAAATTGATTTTTTGTATTGTTTTTTATGTGTTGCATAGAAGTATTTGTTAAAGGATGGGACAATGGTGATTTCAATTTCGCCAGATGCTGAAGAAAATATTTGTTGTTTATTGGCTTTTATTGAAATCCAAACTCTTTTTCCATTAATTACAGATTCATCTTGGAAAAATACAGGATGAAGATGACCCATAATTATTTTATCCACATTTGAAAAATTTTCAGAAGGCATGGTATGTCCATGAGTAAGAAGAATGTTTTCTATTACTACTCCAGTAGAACTAACTAGTGTGACTTCATCAGGTACAAGTTTTTGTATATTGGCATCATGATTTCCAGGAACTAAAATCGTTTCTACTTTATCACTCATTTTTTTAAAAAATAAAGGAACTTCACCCCATTCATTTTTTGCAATAGATTTTATGCTTGATTTAACATCCCCTAATAAAATTAAGGAATTAGCCTTAGTTTTTTCAAGTATTTCTTCAATACAGTTAATTGTTTCTTGAATAGTTGTATTTTTTCCAACAAAAATATTGTTTCCAAATAATGAGCTTTCAAACCCAATATGTAAATCAGTAATGATTAAACTTCGATTTTTTCCTTCTAACATTAACGCCGGTTGAGATGGAACAATTCTTATTTTTACCATCAAAAATATACTTGGCAATTGGAATTAAACCCTTATGACAAAAGATCCGCATAAAATTGAGTTAGTAATTTCTGAAAAACGAGTTAAACTTCATTTGTTTGAACCAAGTGAACGTAAAATTTGGACAATTGTAGGAAAAGAAAAAGAGTACTGGATTGATCCTGACTTGGATTTTTGTTCTTGTGAGAGTTATTATTTTAATTCATTTGAAGGGAAAAAAGGGTGTTATCATCTAGACTCGCTAAAGTTAGCAAAAAAAGAAAACATGGTGGAATTAATTAAATTCTCAGATGAAGAATTTGGAGATTTTATTTCTAGTGTAATTGCAGATTTGTAAATGAACTATTTTAGTAAATTATTTTGTAATGGGTGATATCCTTCTGTTTCCTGTAATTCCGGAGATAATACTTGCAATTCCATTAAGTAATAGTCCGAATGACAAAAAATTATCACCATTGCCACTGCTAATCCTGGCATTGCAAAAACTTGATTAATTCAGTGGGATTGTTTCTAAATCATCTTTTGATACCCCTTTCCATAATCCAGTCACATCATCAGGTTCAACAGGTTCGACCTTGGTAATTTTTTGAATTTTTATGTGGTCAGGATTTGGAGGCATCCATAACATTGCCATATAGTCATCTTCTTTTCCAACTTTGTCAGGCATTGCCATAATGATTTTCTCTTTTGCTATACCATTTGCTGTGAGGGCGTCTATAGATTTTTGATGAAGATCCATTCTGCCATGAAGAAACAGATACACATCTTTTTCTTTGTCAATTTCTACCATGATTGTCATGAATTATCAAAACTAATCAACGTTTCCAATGAATTTTCAATTAAACTATAAACGGTTAAATTATTGAGGAAAAAATTGCAATTGTGAAAATTGTTACTGTTGGCAGTAGGGTTTTTGTAACAAGCTCGCAGCTAGCAGGAATACAAGGAATAATTGTTGAAACTCCAGAAAAAGCTCTTGAAGAAATAAAGAAATTATCTGAAGATTCTGATGTTGGTTTAGTTTTAGTTAGCGATGATATATCTGAACCTATTAATGATCAGCTAACTGCGTTGCGAACAAAAAAATCCACATTAGTTTTTTCATTACCAGCTCCTGGAAGTAAAAAAGTAGAAGTGGATTATCGGGCGATGCTCAAAAAAATACTGGGAGTTTAGTTTCTACAATCTATCAAATTCAGGTTTGTTATTTAGTAATTCAAATGCCTTAGTTGAATTTAGATATTCAAAATTAGAAGTTTTTTGAAAATATGTAGTTAAGAACGCAATTCCTCCTGCCAAAATTCCCACAGCAAAAATTCCTGCAAAAATCAAAATTATTTCAGAAAAATGTTCCAGAACATTAATTTGAGAACCTATGCTGACTGCATTACTTGATAATGGATTTGGGAGTCCTGCACCTTCAACTCCAAACCAAATCAAAAACATTGTAGATACTGTACCCCCAATATTCATTCCAAAAAGATGTATTCCTGCAAGAATTTTTTTGAATCCTGTGAACTGTTTTTTCATATTTACTTCGATTTGATTATAAAAAATAGCAGTTACTGAAACTGCAACAACTAAAGTAATATACATAATGTATCCCAAAATAAACCATTTTGATGGACCTTCAAATGAATTAGCTAAAAATTGCATCGAGTTGATTTCAGTGTTCATCATTTGAAATGTAACAAGAAAAATTGTTATGGCAGAAATTATTGCTACCTGAATAATTGCAGAAAGAATAAAAAGCCTTGTCCATTGTCCTGGCTTTTTTTTATTTGATGCTTCCAAAAACTTTCTTCTTTCAACCTCAGTTTTTTCATATTCTCTATAATCATGAAATTTTCTTAGAAGATGAGTTTCTTGTTCCTCACTTAATATTCCATCATAATTATAACGATCATTATTTGGCTCATTCCATTTTGACATGTAACTTTTTTACTGAAATTTGAATAATAATCAAATCGATGTCCGGATTGAGCACAATGTTGAGAAAAAATAAACAATTTTTGCATTTCCTTTAATGTACTTATACCAAACATTCCTGAAAATTAGCATGAAAGCTGCAATTGTAAAAGACTCTTCTAGCGTTGTAATAGAGGATATAGAAAATAAAAAACTTGGAGATGGTGACATCTTGGTAAAAATGCAAGCATGTGGAATTTGTGGTTCTGATCTAGAGAAGGTTTTTGGTCAATATGGACAACCATCTATGAAATTAGGACATGAACCGTCTGGGATTATAATTGACGTAGGTTTAGAAGTTCATAATTTCAAAAAAGGAGATCGAGTATTTGTTCACCATCATGTACCCTGTTATGAATGTCATTTTTGTCTTCACGGAAATGAGACTATGTGTAAAAAATATTGTGAAACTAATTTGTCACCTTGTGGTCTTGCTGAGGAAATTCTTGTTCCTGATTGGAATGTTAAACATGGCGGGGTCATAAAAATACCTGATTCTATGAGTTTTGAAGAAGCTGCTATGATTGAACCTTTAGCATGTTGCATTAGAGCATGGAGAAAATTTTCTTTTAAAAAAACTGATTCAGTTGCAATTTTTGGCGTTGGAGCCACTGGTATGATGCATGTTATGTTAGCGATAACAAAACAAGCTAGTAAAATTTTCTGTTTTGACATCAATAATTTTCGATTAGAATTTGCAAAAAAATTTGAAATTACTAATGCACTCAAATCTACTGACCCAAAACGTAAGCAAATAATTTTAGATGAAACTGATAGTCGTGGTGTTGATGTTGCAATTGTTGCAACAGGAAGTCTTCAAGCTTTAGCTGATGCAATTGATCTTACAAGAAAGGGGGGAACTGTTGTAATGTTTGGTGTTCCATCAAAAGGTGCAAAAATAAATTTGGATATGAGTATTGTATATTCAAAAGAGATAACCATGATAACAAGCTATGCTGCTTCAGACCTTGAAACAAATTCAGCTCTAAAACTTATAGAATCTTCAAAAGTTAATGTCAATGAACTAATTACACATAGATACTCTCTTCAAAATTCACAAAAAGCATTTGATCATGCTCACAATGGTTCTGATTCTATGAAGATCATTATTACAAATTGAGAAAGGCTTAAGAAAGGCAATACTACTTTTTGAAAAACGAAGAACAATGGATTGGGGATTAAAAAATAGAATTTCGAGAATAATCAATCCTACTGATGGAAAAGCTGTAATGTTGGCAGTTGATCATGGATATTTTTTAGGTCCAACTGAGAAATTAGAATCACCTACCAAAACTATCCGACCCCTTTTGAAATATTGTGATTCCCTAATGGTGACTAGAGGAATTCTAAGAACATCAGTTGATGCAAGATTTCCAATTCCCGTTGTTCTAAGAGTTTCTGGCGGTTCAAGTATTATTGGCAGTGACCTTTCTAATGAAAAAATTACTACAAGCGTAAAAGATGCTATTAGGTTAAACGTTAGTGCTCTTGCAATGTCAATTTTTGTTGGTGCAAAACATGAGCATGATTCATTGGTTAGTTTAGGAAATTTAGTTAATGAAGCTCAAGAATTTGGTATTCCAGTTCTAGCTGTTACTGCAGTTGGTAAAGAGCTTGAAAAAAGAGATGCAAGGTATCTATCTCTTGCATGTAGGATTGCATCTGAATTTGGTGCTCATATGGTAAAGACATACTACTGTGAAAACTTTGAGAAAGTAGTTGAGAGTTGTCCTGTACCTGTGATAATTGCAGGAGGACCCAAATTAGCTGAACGTGAAGCATTAGAATTAACATTTAATGCAATTAAATTTGGTGCATCAGGTGTTGATATGGGACGAAATATTTGGCAATCCGATCATCCTGTTCCAATGATTAGGGCAGTTCGTTCAATAGTTCATGGCCAAGCAAATGTTAACCAAGCTTACGATTTATTCAAAAAACTTGTTAAAGAAGGCCCTAAGAAACCAAAAACAGTTGCTGAAAAAGTTACTATCTCTAAACCTAAAAAAAAGGTTAAACGTACAACATAAATTAAAAAACCACTAAGAAATTATTTATCTTTAATTTTAGATAAATGAATATGTATAATTTTCCAAGTGGGTTTTTTCACTAAAACAAAAGTTGCTCTTCCTTGGATTGTAATGTATTCTCCTGTGTATGCTTTGTTGTCAACTAGCATTCCTTTTTGTATTAATTCAAAAGCAGCTACTGCTGTATTATCGAAAATACTAATTTTGGGTTTTTTTATTTCATAATCATAATCAGAAATGCTAATAAATCTTAATTCTTCAAGTACCATAGTTGTGTCATAATTTTTAAGGTCATATGGCGGCACATCACTGAAGCTTGAGAAATTTGGATCATCAAGCTGAATTTCTCGTAATGGTGCAAAATTTTTTGTTTTTCCTGCTTCAAAGAAAGTTTCAATTACTTTGATAATTTCTTCTGTTTCTTGCAAAATCTCTGTTCTTTAATTCGTTACCCTTCTAAGTCTTATGTGTTATGAGTGAGCTTGCTTTGAAAAAAGAATAACTTCTCTCATGGGTTTTAGCAATTTTTCTAGCAATATTTATAAATTATATTTGAATGCTTTAGATGACTGATATGGATATACCAAGTTCAACTAGCATTTTGAGTATTTTAACGCTAGTTGACCTAAAGCTGTAAATTTACAGCCTACTTTTAACAATTAAAATTTAGGTGATTATGTTTGGTTGATAATACTATGGAAAATATGATTGGCGCAAAAGCGTTAATGATTGCATTAGAAAAAGAAGGTGTTAAGCAAGTGTTTGGAATACCAGGAGGAGCTAACCTTCCAATATACGATGAACTCTATAAGAGTAACATACGGCATATCTTAGTGCGCCATGAACAATCTGCTGCACATATGGCAGATGGATATGGCAGAGTTAGCAGGAAGGCAGGTGTATGTTTTGCAACTTCTGGACCTGGCTCAACAAACATCCTTACTGGACTTGCAACTGCACAAGCAGATTCTGCACCAATGATTGCAGTTACTGGGCAAGTACCAGTAAAAATGATTGGACGTGATGCATTTCAGGAGAGTGATATAATTGGAATGTCAAATCCTTGTGTTAAGTATGCATTCCAACCACGAGATCCTTCTGAAATCCCCGAAGTTGTAAAAAAAGGATTTTACATTGCAGAAACTGGTAGACCAGGACCTGTACTATTGGATATTCCAAAAGATGTACAACAAAATGAAGGTAAGATGTCTTTTCCAGAAGAATTCAAAATCCGTGGTTATCATCCATGGACTGATCCTGACATCTCACAAATAGAAAAAGCCATCAACATGCTTCTTTCTGCAGACAAGCCAATTATCTTGGCTGGTGGCGGTGTAATCATTGGTTCTGCATTCGCAGAATTACAAGCCATTGCAGAATTGTTAATGATCCCAGTGGTAACCACCTTTAAAGGAAAAGGAGCATTTCCAGAAAATCACGCCCTTTCTCTTGGACCTATTGGTATGCATGGACATGCAGAAGCTAACAAGTTAATGGTTGAAGCTGATTGCGTTCTTGCAATTGGTACAAGATTTTCAGATAGATCTGTAGGCACATTCGAAGAATTTGAAAAACGATTGAAAATCATCCACATGGATGTAGATCCTGCTGAAATTGATAAAAATCAAACTACTTCGGTAGCAGTAGTTGGAGACGTTCAGGCAACATTAAGAATTATGGTTAAACTCCTTATGCAAAAAGCTATCAAAAAAACTGAAGAAAATAAATGGCTTAAACATGTAAAGGAAGTTAAAGAATACTGGAGAGAAAATTTAAAACTTCCTGAAGGGGAAATGACTGCTGCAAAAATTCTTAGAAAATTAAGGGAGATCTTGCCAAAAGAAGCAATTACAACTACTGAAGTTGGGCAACATCAAATGTGGGCATCTTTATTTTTCGATGTAATTCATCCTGGAACTTTCTTTAGCTCAACTGGTTTAGGTACTATGGGATGGGGATTTCCCGCAGCAATTGGTGCAAAGGTAGCTAGACCTGATGTTCCTGTAGTTGATATTGCAGGTGAAGGAAGTTTCAACATGACAGAAAACTCTCTTGCAACATCCGTTCTTGATAACATACCAGTGATAGTGTTTCTAGTAAACAATTTCTCACTTGGAATGGTAGCACAATGGCAGCGAACTTTCTATGACAGAAGAATGCTAGGTATTGATCTCAAAAATTGTCCAGATTACGTAAAGCTTGCTGAATCATACGGAGCTCAGGGAATAAGAGCACAGTCCCTTGATGAGCTTGAAAAGGCTATCAAAGTTGGTCTCAAAAGTGATGTTACAACTGTAATTGACATACCTATAGATCCAGAAGAAGATGTTTTGCCATTTGTAGCCCCTGGAACTCCGTTAAAGGATATGATATTACCGTCTTAGTGATGACTATGTTGGGAATAATATCAATTTTAGTAGAAAACAAACCTGGAGTGTTGTTTAAGGTAACAAATCTTTTTAGATCACGAAACTTTAACATTGATAGTATATCTGTAGGAATCACTTCAAATCCTGAATTCTCTAGAATGACAATTACAACCATTGATGATGAAAAACACATTCAACAAATTATAAAACAACTTGACAAAATGATTGATACAGTAGAGGTACGGCGTCTAGATGAGCATAAAACAGTGTATAGAGAATTGATACTCTTTAAAATAAAAATCAGTAAAGTATCTGATAGTATGGAAATTAACAAGTTGGCTAATGCATATGGCGCCAAAGTTCATGATGTTAAAAAAGATTCTGTCATGGTTGAGCTTACTGCAACACCTGACCAGATTAATGCATTTGAAGAATTGGCAAAATCCTTTGGAATAATTGAGACTGCAAGAACTGGTGTTGCAGCATTACAGAGGAGTGGATCATGAAGGTAAGGATTTTTGATACCACCCTAAGAGACGGAGAACAAACTCCAGGGGTAGCTTTATCTCCAGAACAAAAACTAAACATTGCAAAAAAACTGGATGAATTAGGAGTAGATGCAATTGAAGCAGGATTTCCAGTAGTTTCTGAAGGTGAACGAAAAGGAATTAAACTTGTCACAGAAGCAAATTTAAAATCAGAAATTTGTGGTTTGGCAAGAACAAATAAGAAAGATATTGATGCCGCAGTTGATTGTGGTCTAAAATACATTCACACATTTATTGCAACTTCTGACATTCATTTAGAGTATAAACTAAAGCTTACGCGAGACCAAGCACTTGAAAGTGCAATAGAAGCAGTCGAATATGGGAAATCACGAGGACTTCAAGTGGAGTTTTCAGCTGAAGATGCAACTAGAACTGACCGTGAGTTTTTAAAAAAAGTGTTTGGCGAAGTAGCAAAGGCAGGTGCTGACAGAATTGATATCCCTGACACAGTTGGTTATTCCACTCCGCAATACATTGCAGAAATTACTAAAGATGCAATTGCTGCATCAAAACTTCCAATTAGTGTACACTGTCATAATGACTTTGGTTTAGCTGTTGCAAATGCGATATCAGGTATTCAAGCAGGTGCTCAATGCGCTCATGTAACAATTAACGGAATTGGTGAACGGGCTGGAAATGCTTCCTTAGAAGAATTTGTAATGGCAATACAATGCTTACAATTTGACAAAAAATGGGAAACAGGCATAAAGACAGAATTAATTTATGATACTTCTCGGTACATTTCAAATCTAGTAGGGGTCCCAGTTCAGCCTAACAAAGCCATAGTTGGAGAAAATGCATTTGGTCACGAATCTGGAATTCATACTCATGGTGTTTTGTGCAATCCATTAACCTATGAGCCAATTAGCCCAGAATTAGTTGGTAGGAAACGATGGCTCCAAGTAGGAAAACACGCTGGATTACATGGTATGAGTGCAATGTTAAAAGAATATGGAGTCGAACCTGACAAAGAACAAACTAAAAAAATTCTTGAAAAAGTAAAGGCATTAGGTGACCAAGGAAAACAAGTTACAGACGTTGAACTTCTTTCAATTGCCAGTGAAATATTAGGAGAGCGAGGAATAAAGAGAATAGTACAATTAACTGGATTTTCTGTTTCAACAGGAATTGGAACAATGCCATATGCATTTGTAAAATTAAACATTGATGGGAAGGATCTTTTTGCAACAGATTTTGGAGTTGGACCAGTAGATGCATCCCTTAACGCAATTCAAAAAATTACAGGTGAAATCTCTAAGGTTCGAATAAAAGAATATGGACTTGCATCAATTGCTGGAGGCTCTAATGCTTTATGTGAAGTTACCATAAAGGTTGAAGACCCCCATGGGAACATGGCTACTGCAAAATCAATTGGTGAAGATATTGTCACAACAAGCGTTCAAGCAATGATTGATGGAATTAATCGAATAATGTTAAAGAATATGCTAAAAGAAAAAAAGGTAGGCAACTAATCTTAAAGATTAGTTACGCTTAGAGATGAGTTTCAAATGTACACTATTTCTTTAATAACTGGAGATGGAATTGGTCCAGAAATTTCTGAATCTGTCATCTCTATATTAGAATCTATCAATGATAATTACGATTTAAAATTTTCAATAAAAAAATTACAAGCTGGAGATTCAACACTTAAAGAAACTGGAAAAGCATTACCAGAGGAAACCCTTAACACAATAAAACAATCTGATGCTTGTTTAAAAGCACCAGTTGGAGAAAGTGCAGCAGATGTCATTGTGTATTTAAGAAGAATACTTGATCTTTATGCCAACATACGTCCTGCAAAGTCTTATCCAAACATGCCTGCCCTACGAGATGATGTGGATCTTGTAATTGTGAGAGAAAATACTGAAGATCTTTACAAGGGCGAAGAATTCGATATAGATGATAAAACTTCTGTAGCATTAAGAACAATTACAAAAAAAGCGTCTGAAAGAATTGCAAAATATGCCTGTATCATGGCTGAAAAAAGAGCAAAAAAGAAGAAGATTACTTGTGTTCATAAATCAAATGTAATGCGTAAAACTGATGGTTTGTTTGCAAGAACATGTGAAAATGAAGTACGCAAAAACTCAGGTATAACTTTTGAGCACATGTATGTTGATGCTTGTGCAATGAATCTAATTCGGCAGCCCCAAGAATTTGATGTGATTGTTACAACAAACTTGTTTGGTGATATACTTTCTGATGAAGCAGCACAAGTTGTTGGTGGACTTGGAGTGGCTCCGTCTGCAAATATTGGTGACAATTTTGCGTTATTTGAACCAGTACATGGAGCAGCCTTTGATATTGCTGGAAAACAAATTTCTAATCCGTCATCCTTTATTTTATCAATTAAAATGATGTTGGAATGGCTTGGAATGAAGCACAATGATTCAAAATGTAATCAAGTTGCTGAAAAATTAGAAAAAACAGTATTTGATGTATTTAAAGAAGGAATTAAAACAAAAGATGTTGGTGGAGAAAAAACCACTAGAGAATTTACAAAAGAAATCCTAGCGAAACTAGTTTAGCATTATCTTCTTTTTATGTCCGATGCTGGTGGATTTAGAGACCAAAAAAACAAAACGCATCCAATCGGAATCATAAATAAAATTGCAGCAATCAACGTTGCTGTATAATATGTTGGGTCAAGGCCTGGAAAAAATGGCCCTGGAAAAACTGCATAGAACCACAAAAACGCTATAAATCCTAAAATAATTTTATTTCTTTTGATTAAAATCTTCCAACTTAGTCTCTTTTTTTGTATAAAACAAGTTTTACATCTGCTACGATCGTCAGTATACAAGTTGTACAACAACGTTTTTCACAAAAATAACACTTGTAATCTCCAAACTTGTCGCCACAAAATTCGTAGCTTTCCACTAATTTTACTAACGCAATTTTAAATTTATTCTTTTAGGGGGTTAATCTTTCAGGGTCTCTTGGATAAAGCACCACTTCTCTAACATTATCTATCCCAATCAAAGTTGTTAACAGTCTTTCAAGACCGAGTCCCCAACCTGCATGAGGTGGCATGCCCCAATCAAACGCTTGTAAATGATTTTTAAATTTAGATGGGTCAAGATCCTGTTCTTTTAATCGTGTTTTGATTTTTTCGGGATTGTGAAGTCTTGTACCGCCAGAGGAAAGCTCTAGGAATCCAAATTGAAGATCAAATGATCTTGAAAGTGAGGGTTCATCTTCTTTTTCACGTATGTAAAATGGTTTTAATTTGATTGGCCAATCAATAAGAAAGAAAAATCCAGGATGTTTTTTACCAACAATTCTCAGATGAGAATCTAATAAATCCTCTCCAAACTCTAGTTTTTCACCTTCGTTTTTCAATTCATCAATAATTTTAGAATATGATATTCGCTCAAATGGATATTTAGGAACTTGAATGTTAATTCCTAATGTTTTTTGTTCCTCTTTACATTTTTCTAAAGTGTATTTGTAAACATCAACTACTACATCTTCTAAGACATTCATGACATCGGTATAATCCATAAAAGCTGCTTCTATATCCACACTTGTAAATTCACTAAGATGTCTTCCAGTGTGTGATTTTTCGGCTCTATAAAATGAAGCAGTTTCATATACTCGTTCAAGACCTAATATCATTTGCTCTTTGTATAATTGAGGACTTTGTGCAAGATATGCTTGTTTCCCAAAATATTCTAAAGAGAATAAATTTGCACCTCCCTCACTTGCACTACCAATAATTTTTGGAGTGGTTATTTCAATGAATTTTTTTTCTGTTAGAGTTTTTCTTATAGATGCTAAAACATGATGTCGAAGTTTGAATATTGATGCGGTTTTTTGATTCCGCATGTCTAGCGCTCTGGCATTTAATCTGTTGTCTATGTTGCTTTCTAATCTTCCAATTGGGTCAATGGGAAGAGGATGTTTTGCATTTGCTAGAATTTCAATTTGGTCTGCTTTAACCTCGCATTCAAAATCTCGTGCTTTTGTTTCTTGAATAGTGCCTTGTATTCGAATTACACTTTGTCTTGTGACTCCTTCAATTTTTTCGCCTGCCTCATCTTTGACTATAACTTGAGCTATTCCTGTAACATCACGAATAGTTAAAAAAGTCATTTTTCCTAACTTTCGCAGATCTTCTATCCATCCACAAATAATGATCTGCTGTCCTTTCATACTAGAATTCAATTCTTCGATATTATGGGTACGATTAAACTGCATAAGGCTCGACTTTTCTTCACTTCCGTAAAGTTGAATATATCCCTTCTTGCAAAATTCAAATCTACTAGTACTTTATAAAAATAATATGACCTTTCTTGAGGTAGAAAACCTTTCTACCCGATATCAAACATCTCGTGGAGAAGTTCATGCACTTGATGATGTGAGTTTTGTATTGAATGAGGGCGAATCCTTGGGAATTGCTGGTGAAAGCGCTTGTGGAAAAAGTACGCTTGGACTGTCTCTGATTAGAATGATACCAGGCGGAAAAATAGTTTCTGGGAAAATAATTCTAGATGATGAATCAATTCTTGAAATCAGCGAATCTAGTTTCAACGAAAAATTTCGATGGAAAAAAATTGCCATGGTTTTTCAAGGTGCCATGAACTCTCTTGATCCTGTCTTTACAATTAAACAACAATTTACTGAGATTTTAAAAGATCATAACTATGAAGGAGATTTTGATAAATTAATACTTGAAGGTGTAAAATCTGTAAATTTAGATGAAAATGTTTTGAAAAAATTTCCTCATGAACTGAGCGGTGGGATGAAACAAAGAATTGTAATTGCAATGGGTCTATTACTTAAACCAAAATTAATCATCGCTGATGAACCCACAACAGCTTTGGATGTCTTGATTCAAGCACAGATAGTTAATCTTTTAAAAAAGTTGAAAAAAGAAGGCACGTCAATTGTTTTGATAACCCATGACTTGGCAATTCTATCTGAAATTGCAGAAAAAATTGGAGTAATGTATGGGGGTAAAATGATCGAATTTGGTACTTCACAAGACATTTTCAAAAATCCAAAACATCCTTACACACAAGGGCTTCTAAAATCAATTCCTACTTTACACGGTAACAAACCAAAATTTATCAAAGGAAATCCTCCTGATTTGGTAAACCCCCAACAAGGATGTAGATTTATTGATAGGTGTCCTGAAGCAATGGAAAAATGTAAAAAAGATCCTCCAAAATTCAAAACGAATTCAGGATACGTAATGTGTTGGCTTTACGAAGACAAAGTATAGTCTTATACTTAACAAACCACACCTAACTTTTTAATATGCTCCATAAAGTGTTTGATTTACTATCATAATTTCAATTTCGCTAAATTACTTTTTCTAGATATGAATATGGACTTTCATAGTAAAGCAGAGAAATTTTGCTTGATTTTGATTTGAGTAGGTAGAGCATAGTACCATCATGAGATCTTTTCATCTTTTTTATTTTGTATATAATGCCTGAATTTTTCTCCGAATCATTTATCCTTACAAGATCACCCTTCTTGAAACAAATTTCATGGGAATTATATTCAAATTTCCTTACTACTTCACAGTCCATACAAGTAATGGTTTGGGAATCTATGTTCGTTCTATCACTTCCGCAATCAAGGCATATTCGTACACTTGGCTGTGCTTGTTTTCTATTATTGATCCTGTAATCTAATGCTTCAATCCAATAACTCATTTTCAATCACTGCATTTCAAATATCCTTTTTAGAGAACTAGTCCAAAAGATTCCGCAAAATTCTTAAACTTTAATCATCATTTTTTCAGATTTGCATTTAGAACACAAACCTTGACAATTTGAAATATCATTATTTCTTTTGTTTCCGTCAAAATGGTCATATGCCCAACGCGTTGGCTCTCTAAAACACATATTACATCTATCATATTGTCTAGCCCTTACCTGTTCTTTCTCATCTCTACTCCAACCCTGTTTTTGAAATATTACAGATCCAATTTTCGTTCTACTAACCCCAATAATGCCGCCAATAATTCCAATTAAACCAAGGATACCAAATCCAACATAGGAGGTTTGCTCATCATTAAGAATAATTTCAGGCAAAGCCGAATCAGTCCTAATCTTAATATCTGAATCAGTCATTCTCTTCGCATCTGAATCAGAAATTTCTTCTGAATCAATTATTTTCGATGTATCTGGCTCTACAATTTGATTGGTTTGAATATCTCTACAAGCTTGCATTCCTTGATTATCTAATCCATAATACGTGCCTTCTGGACAGTCTAAACTAAAATCAGGTTCATTTTGTGTTTGAGTAACTTGTCTAGTTTTTTCTAAATTTTCCAAGTCAAGCTGATAGTCTATTTGGCTAAGGGATTGACCATAGACAAAACCTGGGATAAAGATTAGAATTGACAATAGAGAAACCATCTGCATGCTTTTTTGGTAGGTAACCATACGTGGCAAATCCCAGATTTCTAGCTTATAAACGTTGGTTGTCAATACCATTTGTTACCAATGGTTACCATTAGTATATATTACTCTTAAAAAGTGCCTCATTATGAGTAATCAAGAATCATGGATGCAACCTATGGAATTTTGGCAAAAATCAGTTAGTGAACCATTTTTGATTTATGTAAAATCAATGCAGGTAATTTTTGTTCCAAATCCTCAAATGCAAAAAGGAATTGTAGATGCATGGTCAAATATGTGGAGCATGCTGCCTCAGACAAACTTGTTATCTTTACCTAAATTTCAAGAAAAAAAATCAGATACATTGAATTTTGATTCGATGAAAGATTTTAGTGAAATGTGGCAAAAAAACTGGCCAACATTTGGAAAGGATCCATTCAAATGGTACATGGAATTTATCCAGAAATTCACAGAATTTTGGATGAATTATTGGAAAAAATCCAAGTAAAT
>Ga0209980_10000164_pt1 | contig 33763 bp, 32 predicted proteins | sample CR02metaG_FD_183611 | JGI IMG/M metagenome (GOLD analysis project Ga0209980, IMG submission 183611) | Deep subsurface microbial communities from Mariana Trench to uncover new lineages of life (NeLLi) - CR02 metaG (SPAdes) (version 2) | ecosystem: Environmental > Aquatic > Marine > Ocean trench...
CAAAATTGGGCTGATGTGACGGTAATATATTGAAGGGTGGTAATTGTGGTGGCCATGATGATAACTATGCCCGTAACTGCCAATACTGATACTAATGCCACCAGCGTGTGCACCTGCTGATATCATACTGAATGAGATGAAAAATAGTAGACCGTATAAAAATTTTTGGAAATTATTCATGGTGAATCTCCGCTTACTATACCTATCTAGATGGACAGGGAGCTGAATAGATGGTTTCCGGGAAAAATTCCTGTAATGTGGAGATCGAATACTGTGCCCAATGCAGATTTATTCTGCGTGCAAGCTGGATGGCCCAGGAAATACTGATGACTTTTGGTGAAAATATTACAAATTTAAACTTAAAACCTTCATCCGGTGGTGTTTTTACGATAAGTCTTGATGGTGAAATACTGTTTTCAAGGAAGCAAGAGGGAAGGTTTCCGGAATCGAAAGAAATTAAACAGTTGATCCGTGACCGGATCTTGCCAGAGATGGATTTGGGGCACAGTGACGATTAGCCACTAGAATTCTGATTTTCTTAATCTAGTGCTCTGGCAATCCTGATGCCGACATGGTCGTATCCGGCATCTGATCTAAGCTTATCTCTTTTAGCACTTCTGATTGCCTGTTGTGGGCTAATGTATGCCCCACCTCTCACGACTCTGTATGTACAGTCACCTCCCTCCCAGACTCCACCATCGTTTGGGGCAGCCTTGTAATTTTCGTGCCAGCAATCTCTTACCCATTCTGCGACATTGCCTGCAGTATCATGAAGCCCAAATTTATTTGCTTCAAAACCACCCACTTTTGACGGCTTGCGGGGATCCAGGCCAGTTTCGCAACCGAAGCAGTGTGCTTTTCCTGCTTCCTCGTTGTAGCCCCACCAGAATGGAGACTTGGTACCGGTCGATGCCGCATATTCCCACTCACTTTCACTCAGTAATCGGTACTTTTGACCTGTCTGTTCAGAAAGCCATTTTGTATAATAGTAGGCATCATCCCATTCCACATAGATGACAGGGTGTGTCTTCCTATCCATATAGAGATCATCGGGCGGTTTCCGATTGTTTGCTTTGGCGAAACGATCATACTCAACAAATGTTACTTCGTATTTACTCACAGCAAATGATTTTACCTTGACTGTGTGTCTTGGTCTTTCATCAGTAAACCGAGATGATGAAGAACTACCCATCTCAAATGCCCCCGCCGGAATGACGACCATGACAGGAGTTTTCCCTCCATCTTTTAAATCATCCTGAAATTCCTTTTTACTCACCAATGTCGGCGCAGGCGTCGATTCTGGTATAGGTTGCTCTTTTTCAACAATACTATCCGTCTTTGCTACAGGTTCGGTTGTTGCTTCAGCGGCTTGTTCTACCTCAGCTGTACTTTCCGACATTTCAGACGGAGTAGAAGAAGCTTCGTCCGTTATATCTTCTTCCACCATGACTTCTACTGAGGCAATATCTTCAGTTGTGATATCAGGTTTTGAGCCACTGAACATGAAATAACCACCGGCAATCAGTGCAACAGACATACCTGCCGCGATACCGACAATCAATCCGGTTTTACTTTTCTCTGAGATATCAGCACTTACCGGTTTTTCATCCGGCGTTACATCAACTACATCGGCCGCCCGTGGGGTGTCCGCTGGCTCTTCTACGGCATCATCTGTCAAAGGCGCCGCTTCCGCTTCATCTTCAGTTGATTCAACGACCTCATCCTGGCCAGTATCAGGTGATATTTCCATCTCAGCAGCAGTGTCAGCCTTTTGTGTACCTGGGGTTGTGATGTCATCATCGTCTTCTTCTTCAACTACAACGGTTTCAGTCACGCTGTCATCAATGATTTTAACCACGACAGCCGTTGTATTATCCTGCCTCGGCATGGCCGCGTCTTCTACAGCGTCCATCAGGGCTTCGGCACATTCTTTTGGCGTGTCTGACCAGTCAGAATATTGAATAATTTTTCCTTCGCTTAAGGTATCCAGTCCATCAGAGCAGATGATTAATTTGTCATTGTGTTCCAGCGTGAACGGAGTAGGGGGGCAGTCGATTTCGGCGATATCAGTACCAGTGACCGCACTCATCAGCATATTCCTGGACAATCCTGGCTCAGCTTCAATGGGCGTACCTGCCGCTTCCATTCTGTCCAGAAAGCCGCCATAACTATGATCGTCATTTAACTTGGTAAGTTTTCTGTCGCGAAGTAGGTACAAATGACTATCACCAACGCTTACCCACCATAAATGATCCCCCTCGATTACCAGGCCAATCATGGTACATCCCATACCATCAAGCGCAGGGGTTTCTTTAACTGTATCTGTAATGGCGCCATTCGCCCGCAATAAACTCTCATTAAGTGTCTCAGCGAGATCATCGGAGGGATAATTAGTGGTGACATATTTGTTGAATGCCTGAACGGCCATGTTACTGGCCACGTTTCCAGCAGCATGGCCGCCCATTCCGTCGGCTACAATAACTAAAGCACTGGGAACATCATGGGCATCAGTGAGGTGGGTGATTAGAAAAGCATCTTCCTGATAATCACGCGCACCATCTATTTGTGTGCCTGCTATTATTGATTGAAAAGCCATTATTTTTCTAATTTCGAGGAGTTAGTTCTTTGCATACCTTCAATCTGTGATTTGTATTTTTTTACTACTACTTTAAGCTGTTTTCAGTATCGTGATGACAACTCAACATGGTTACCTTGAATCAAGCGATGTAGCGTTTCTGGTATCCTACCAGCGATTGTTTATATTACAAAATAAATTATTGATTTTGATATTGATTTTGAGGATAAAATTGATTCATCTAACAAGTAATTAACTTATTAAACGAATGTAAAGATATCAGGAAAAAAATCGCAAATTGTATGCTCTGGGACAAAGAAAGTTTGGCTCGCGAATATAAGCGGTCTAATTCCCCTATAAATGATGCGCTGCAAAAAAAACTGGATACTGCGCTTGTCCGTAAGCAATCAATAATAGATGCCATAGCAAATATAGATTTCCTGGAAATACTGCCAGTTTCTGTAAAACGTGATGAAATAGCCACTGTGATTCAGGATCATAACGCTTAAATATCTTTATAATAATCCTATGCCTGATAACACAATAGTCTATTCAATTTTTTTAATATTTACCGGCGCTGCCATCTTTGCGACTTTGGCGCTGTTTGCTCGCCAGGCATTGATTGTTGGCTATATTATTCTTGGTATTATTTTTGGTCCCTGGGGCTTTGCCCTGATAGATGACGCGAGTTTGATTGCCGATATCTCACATATTGGCATTATATTTCTACTCTACCTGCTGGGCCTCGATCTTTTACCACAGCAGCTGATGCAGATGCTGGGTAAAGCACTGAAAGTGACATTGATTAGCTCGATCATCTTTGCCTGTTTTGGTTATCTGACTGGTTTCATATTTGGTTATTCAGCGGCTGAATCAATATTAATAGCAATGGTTACCATGTTCTCAAGTACGATCATCGGACTAAAGTTGTTACCAACCACGACACTACATCATAAGCATACTGGTCAGATAATTATCAGTATTTTATTAATTCAGGATTTGATCGCAATTATCATTCTTTTGTTACTACAAGGTTATGGCAAAGGCGGCGATCTTGTGCAGGATATTGTACTTCAGTTATTTGCTTTGCCGGTATTGATTGGTATCACATGGCTGATTCAACGTTATGTATTGATTAAATTGATTATCAAATTCGATCAGATTCATGAATATATATTTTTATTGGCTATAGCCTGGTGCCTGGGTATTGCAGAGCTTGCTACCTTAATCGGCTTGTCACATGAGATTGGCGCATTTGTTGCGGGCGTATCGCTGGCTTCCAGCCCGATCGCGTTTTTCATTACTGAAAGATTGAGACCCTTACGTGATTTCTTTCTGATTATATTTTTCTTTTCACTTGGAGCAGGATTCAACATCAGTTTGTTGAGAGAGTTAATTGCACCTGCCCTGTTGCTTGCAACACTGATTGTTGTTGTCAAACCAAAGGTATTTGCTTTTCTCCTGAAGAAAGAAGGTGAGAAAAAACATATATCAAGAGAAGTTGGCTTCAGGTTGGGGCAGAGCAGCGAATTTTCATTGCTGATTGCGGTTCTAGCCGTACAATCTCAATTTATCGGTGAAACAACATCCAATATGATTCAATTAACCACATTAATCACATTCATTATTTCTTCCTTTATCATTGTACGAAGCTATCCAACACCGATTGCAGTCACAGATAAACTTAGACGTGATTAAACTCAGGCGTGACTAAACCACTAAAAGTAAGCCTGATATCCCTGATCACTGCACTCAGTCTCTCGGGTCTTTTTGTAACAGGAGACTACTTTGGTTTATACGGACTAAAGAAATACCTGGTACTGGACTTTATTGAATCATCATTCAAGCCCGTAGATAAAGAGACAGGGGCACTGGTAGTTGATGTAAAAATACGGTGTTTTCAGAAAGGTAACGGCAATGCTTGCACACAAAAAGAAAGTCGTATACTAGGGCTTGTGATCGCCAGGATTCCTGTGCAAAAACTTGTATGGAAGTCTTTGTTATTCAATAATAAAGAAGAATTAATCCCGACGAATGATCCTCAATTACATATTATGTTCATACACTATAATTACATTAATCCAGTGGAAACTTTCATTGTAGAAGATCTATATAATAACCCTGTAAGGGAATATCCTGTAAAGATGGAAAGAAAATTCATAGAGGCTATTTAATGAGTGATGCGCTAAATTATTTAATGAAGGTTCGTCCAGATGTAATGAAATCCTATTTTGCTTTCGTCAAACAAGCGGGGGAGCATTTGGATCCGAAAACCCGCGCTATTATTACGGTGATTACAAAAGTGGATAATCAGACGGAAACAGGATTGCGCCAGTATTTGGTAAGGGCATTACAGGCAGGGGTGTCAGCCGATGAAATCATTGATGCCTTGTTTCTTGCATTCCCCACCCTGGGCTTGACCAAAATCATATGGGCCGTGGATATTATACTGGATATGGATATCCCAGAATTCAATCCGCAATCTCTGGGACTAAAGGAAAGTTGGCACGATGTGATCGCGATCGAAAAGTTAAAAGATAAAGAAGCTGTGAATGTACATACCGATGGTCGAAGCTTGTTTATTTATATTGAGAGTAAGGATGTTAAAGTTTTTGATAGTCGTTGCCCGCATCAGGCGACATATATCCCTGAGCTTGCCCTGGATGCTTGTACGCTCACTTGTCCAAAACATGGATGGAAATTTAATATCAGGAATGGAGAATGTATTGAGAAGGGGGATCGCCCATTGAATGAGTTTGAAAACAGGGCTGTAAATGGTCGACTTGAAGTATTCTGGTGATTATTAAACAAGATCCAGGGGAGATGGTGAGAATAATTAAGTATTGTGGCCCCTTTATTCTTGATTTTTATCCTGTACTTCGAAGGTGATGTGAGAACGCTTATTGCTGAGAAGGATATGGGGTCATACTCTTTGATACAGTTCGAAAGATAATGGCTTGTTTGAATTAGACTCGCCTTGTGTCTACCTTCCCGTAAGGTGCCTGTCCATGTTATATGTTGTGTAGTTGATATATTGTACATATCGCCTGCTAACCGATGGCATCACTCGGGAGATCCCATCTGCTGTCTTTCGTGTCGAATGGAGTGATTGGTTATTAATACGTAGGCATGAAGTTGGCATTGATACTGTTTACTCGCTTCAACCTCATTCTATCGACCAGGAATGTCATGTCCTCCTTTTGTCAATGTAAGGGTGCACTTTGGAATGGAATCCGCCAAGATCTTCTCAATAGGTATCTGTTGTAATTGCTTTAGTGGATTACCTTGCTACACCTTCCTCTAGAAGTTCATATAACAAGAATAGAGATATTATGAATACCATAAATCTGGATGAAATATTCGTAAAACATGCTGATCGGACGGGTGTACCTTGGCAGTTGATAAAAGCAGTCTCACAGCAGGAATCCAATTTGAATCCAAAAGCAGTAAAAACCATGGATAAAACAGGTATGCGAGCCATAGGATTAATGCAGGTGACCTGCCCATCGATAAAAATTATTGAGGGATGGATGGGTGAAGAGCCTGCAGAAGGGGGATGCGATTCATTATTTGACCCGGATAAAAATGTACAGATGGGGACCGATATCCTGAGCTGGGATATGACATTTTTTGGTTTTTTAAGAGGAATTGCGTGTTTCAATATTTGAACTGAATGTACATCATCACCTCAGGGACTTTTAAAAACCAGGCATATGTTGATGCTATTATTAAAAATTTCAAACAATACGGCGGTGATGTTGCTGCAGCTAATGCCCAATATGGGGAAGGGAAAAGAGGGGGTAGTTGAAAACAGGATACAGGAAGCAGGGAAAACGGGCGCTGCTTAGAGAGAAATCAATTCATTGATATGATCATAACCCTCAAAACGCTAGTCATCAACGAAATAAAATATCTATCTACCCTGTACTTCGAAGGCGATGCGAGAAGGCTCATTGCCGAGAAGGATATGGGCTATCTAATAGCCTGACTACATGATCTTCAAATTCCTCAAGCTCTCCAGTTGTTAAACCAACAGGATCAAATCTGTAACGGTAATGTAGGTCAAGTAATGTCAGGAGTGATCTCTGTTGATAATTATTTTCCTGTCGTAAGAACCATGTACTTAAAGTTTCTTCGTTAAGTCTTTTTATACCCCGTTCTTCAAGTAGATTAGTCAGTTTGTAAAGTGGTGAATCCGAGCCAGGAACGCTCATATTAGATTTTTGCAATGCTGTAGTTTGTCTTATCTTTATAAAGCGAGAGTCGGTAAACAAGCGCCAGAAGAAATAAATGATTACTATAATGAGCATGATTTGTATTGCGAAATTATTTTGGTCTTTGCTGTAGTCTCTCCAGATTGAAACTGAATAACCCAGCCATGACCAGAGGTCGGCGATCGGCTGCCACCAGTTTTCACCTGCAGATTCGAGCGGTGCCCACACGGCGGGCGTATTGTCCAGAACTATCCATTGATCACCAACATAAGCAATTGTCCATGAGTGTGCATCTCTGGCACGTGCAATATATTGTTTTTCGAGTAAGCTATATTCCTGTATCGAATAACCTACTGTGTAACGGGTGGGGATACCAACAGTACGTAACAGAAGGGTTGTTGCTGTTGCAAAATATTCGCAATGGCCCTCACGACGGTGATAGAGAAAATCTTCCAAACGATTTTTCCCTCTCATGCTACGGTATTGTTCCAAAGAGTAACTGAAGTTTTCCCTGAAAAATTGTTCTACGGTTTGAATGACTTCATTGGGTGTTTTTGAATAAAGATCTAGTTCATTTGCGAGTTTCATCAATATGGACTGGTAATTTTTATGTATGGTTAAGTCGGCTTCACCTGGGGCTGCGCCTAGCATCTCATTATCGAAATAGGCATCATAACGAACCCAACCTGGTTTCATTCCCAAATTTACCGCACCGAACTGATTTAACTCAGCTTCAGTTGCAGGAACATTATTAATTCTATACGTCCCATGGGGCAGCGGAATAACGCCCCTATCGCCCTTAAAATAGGTGCTTATGGTATATTTTTCTGGTCTTGTATTTCCTGCTGTTGCACTTGATTCATCAAATATCCATTCCTTATCAGTCGTAGGATCAACCGATTCAAACCATGAGTCATCATTGATCCAGAGGCCGAATTTAAAGCTAGTATAGCTTGCTTCTCTCAATAGCAGCGGTTCAATCAAAGTCTCATTGGATTGAACGCGTACATGTATCTGGTCTGATAATTTTAGTTTTCCAATATAACCAAATGCTATTCTTGTTTTATCAGGGTCCCGGTTTCGCCACATCATTTGCTCGATAAATGTTGAGGCCATGATTTCAAACTTGCTTTGGGCTATCTTTAATCCATTCTGAATGACATAGCCCATACTAATTGATAATGCCAGCAAGGTAATCCACGTGTAAATTTTCACTCTTCTCGAACGAATAGAGTATAGAGAAAGAGCTGCAAGCGCGGCAATGCAGATATAAAAATAACTACCATGTTTAAGGCCTGCGCTCGCGGAGATAATAACGGCCATTAAATACGGGTAATTTAAATTGATCCGCTCTATTTCATCTTTGTCGCTTGGTTTTTTTCGCATACTGACGAATAAACTGTGTAAGGGGATATTCTCTACCTGGCCAAGATATTGAGCCAATATGAGCGGATAAAACAAATAAGGTAAAGCTGCTAGTATTGCAAAGATACCGTGTGCAGATTTTGTTGAAAATTGAATTACGATAAATAGAAAGAAAAGGACGCTGGTGAAATCTGCGATGCGATTAAAATTTATATCACTAATTTCCAGTCGCCAATGAACCCATTGGGCAATCAATAGTGGCAGCGCTAATGAGATTGCGGGGGACAGAGCGTTGTTTTGCCATCCCCACATGAGCAAAGCCAGGGTGATAAGTGCACTGGCTTTATAATCTTTTATTTTATGAATAAACATTAGAAAGTGATGTCTTGTAGCTGATCTTCAATTTTATTCTGATGTAATACATGGAATCGTCGGGGTTGATCTTCCATAGGTCCGGCATCATGTTTGATCTCGGATGATTCCTCCAATACAACAACGAGTACTGGAATGTTAAGGGCACGTATTTTCTTTACAAATTCCTGTCTTGCCTGGTCCCAGCCAAGGAAAATACACATCAGTGCGCTTAACGAATCAATATTTCTAAAAACCAGGGTAGATAGATTTTCGAATGATTTGTCGTGACAGACATTCACGCAGGCTAGAACTTCCAGCATTCGATTCAGATTACTGACACCTCTGTCGGAAGTAAATTTGTAGGCCTCATTTCCAATAAACATCAGATCCAGAAGACTGTCATTATTACTCGGCGACTCTATTAAAGACGCTGTAACAGAGACAGCTTCTTCAAATAACAACTCGTTTTTGTTCTCAATAAATGTGTCCAGCACCATTCCCATACGCACAAAGAATTCATCCTGGTATTCCTTAATGACAGGTATCGATTGTTTGGCAAAACTGCGCCAATGAATATTTTTGATTGGATCGCCGGGGCGGTAATCACGCAAAGAAATAAATTCCTGTGAATCTCCAACAGAACCCGCATGGTGCACGCCGCCTCGTTGGTAACGGCGAATGCCAGGTAATGAAATTGTTGGCACCTTGTATCTTTTGGGTAACACCAGAACAGTATTAGCTTGTGTAATATTCTTAAAAGCATTGCTCAGGCCAAAAGGATCTGGCTTAAGCAGGACGGAACGTTTGAAATGAATGTAACCCCGTCTTTTGGGTATAAGCTTGATGACTGTGCTACTCGTTGTTTTGGCGGGAATGCTCTTGATGGGTGTCATCTTTATAGAAGCGCCTCTTTTGAACTGAACCAGTTTTAACCATCGTGGGTAACCAATATACCGATCGAATCGATTGGTTTTATTATCCAGCTTTAGATGACGTAAAAATTCAGAGTATTCTGGCATCACACAGCCTAATTCTTCAACAATGCTTAAATCTTCTTGTGTAATGTCGCTTTCATTTTTGATTTTCACTCGATATTGCATTGTTTTACCTACAGTGCAATATTCTGGCAAATCACGTTGCACTGAAAAACGACCTCTGAAAAATAAACTGAACAGGAATGAGAGTAACAATAATGAGAAAAGCAATGAAAAGATCAGAAATGAATGAGTTTGACGCGTGTCGATGCCGAATACAGCAGAGAAAATGATACCCGTAAATACCAGAGTTCCTGCTGAGGTCAATTTTTTACGTGACCATTGGCTGAGTCGATGAATAATACTAAAGCTACGAAATATTAATTTTCTGATCATGTTTTCAGAAACAGTAAGTCAGAGGTATATAGTATAGGCAGTTAGATCGGAACTGGGGTATTGCCGAGCGTCTCGGTGACGACATCTTCCGCCGTAACTCCTGAAAACAGGGCTTCAGGATCAAGCACAATACGATGGGCAATGACTGTTGTTGCAAGTTCCTGAATATGATCAGGACTGACAAATTCTTTGCCATCAAATATAGCAAGTGCCTGAGCTGTCTTCATTAAGGCGAGCGAAGCACGGGGACTTGCACCATGTTGTACACCTTTAATATTACGGGTTGCGCGAATGATATCTACAATGTAACGCTTGAGTTCATCGCTTATACGTATCTCATGTAATGATTGTTTTAATGTCAATACATCCTCATGGTTTATGCAGGGCAAAAGCGTGTCGATTGGATGTTGTTTGTTTTGATCTGAAAGAATCATAACTTCACTTTCTGTGCTAACAAAGCCAAGTTTGAATCGCATGGCAAAGCGATCCATCTGGGCTTCCGGCAGTGGATAGGTACCATGAAATTCGATGGGGTTTTGTGTAGCAATCACAAAAAACATCTTATTAAGCTGCAGTATATTGCCATCAATACTGACTTGTGACTCAGCCATTGCTTCAAGCAGTGCAGATTGTGTACGGGGTGATGCCCGATTTATCTCATCGGCAAGTAATATATTGGTAAAAACAGGTCCTTGATGAAAGTTGAAGGTCTGTGTTGCCGGATCAAAGATTGAGACCCCGAGGATATCCGATGGTAAAAGATCGGGGGTAAACTGAATCCGATGGTATTGAATATCAATAGATCTTGCCAGGGCTTTTGCGAGCGTCGTTTTGCCTGTGCCAGGCACGTCCTCCAATAATACGTGCCCACCGCTAAAAAATGCTGCGAGCAATTTACGTATTGCTCCCGATTGACCTTTGATTACATTGCCAATATTGTCATATAGTTTCTGATAAATTTCTTTCCCGGTCATTTAATGCTCCCAACAGTGCAATCCCAAGTACCTCAATATAATCAATTATGCCCTATAGGATACCTCTAAAAATACACTTTTATCGTGATTTAATATGCCATTCCTTATGAATTATCAACGGCACGATGTGCCATTCTCTATCTATTATTTAACGGTACAATGTGCCATTCCCTATGAATTATTAACGGTAACGGCGTCGGCTCGACTCAGGACGCTTACAAGGAAGTAAGCGGTACGACTATATGTAAATAGGAGGAAGAGTCGCCGTCTGGAACAGCGACCGAGAAAACGTCAGGAAGCGCGAAGCCTGTACCCCTCAAGGGGGTACTGAAAACAGCCCTTGGGGTACAAGTTTTCCAGATAAAGTCGAGTAAAAATCGGTCACGATACCTCGGTGCTGCTTGACGATAAAATTACTTTTTTTTGAGGTATCCTGTATTACAACTGATGGAGGTTGAATGCATGTTTAGAAAGAACGTAGAAACACAGGAACAGATCAATGAATTCATTGCCAATCGTTGGAGTGGCAGGGCCTACGATGAAAAACGGTCGGTAGCAAATAAAGATATCATTTCTCTTCTAGAAGCAGCAAGGTGGGCGCCATCCTGTTTTGGTGACGAACCATGGCGATACATTGTTTGTGACAAGACCAGTAATGAGGTTGCCTGGGGAAAGGCATTTTCGTGTTTGGTAGAAGGGAACCAATCCTGGGCTGCCAATGCCCCTGTGTTAATTCTTGCCCTGGCTAACACAATGTTCAGTAACAATAAAAAACCTAACCGTTGGTCTCAATATGACACTGGTGCTGCAAGTATGAGCTTGTGTTTACAAGCAACTTCTCTGGATTTGATGGTGCACCAAATGGGAGGATTTAGCGCTGAAAAAACGGCAGAGTTATTTTCGATTCCCGATCAGTTTACATCAATGGCAATAATGGCTGTGGGCTATCAATTACCAGAGGATGAAATTACAGAGGGAATGATGGAACGAGAATTTTTGGAGCGTCGAAGGAACCCGCTTGCCAAACAATTTTTTGACGGAGAATGGGGCAAACCTATTCGTTAATTTTCTTAAGCTGAGTCTGCCAGAGTGAATTTAACCAGAGTTTTTAAACTTGATAATTGAGCGTCTGTCTTTCTTGCTAGGACGGCCTTTTGATGGAGGGGACATGGCAGCCTCTGCTTTTAATTGTGAAGCAAGTAATTCCCTTTCTATCATGCTCTCTGGAGATTCTTCATAGAGCAGAGACACGTCGGTAGCGGATTTTCTTGATTTGGCAAGGGCAAGCACAGTGATAGCGTAGGGATATGGGCCTTTACGAATATTGAGCATATCACCTGGTTCAACTATTTTGGATGGTTTTGCGCGATCGCCGTTAATCATTACCTTACCTGTTTTTAGTGCCTCGGCAGCAATACTTCTTGTCTTGTAGAAACGCGCACACCATAACCACTTATCAAGTCTTAAAGGTGCAGGTTTTTCGTTATTTCTAGACATCGGTCTGTATAATTCCGATATTATTATATCGTAAAAGGATATGTGAGATGGCTGTAGATAATACTAGAAAATTCATCCAGCTTGGCATGGCAGTATTAACTGTTTCTGACACGCGGACAGAAAACGATGACAAGTCAGGTCAATTGCTCGTCAAAAGACTGGAAACTGCGGGGCATCGACTGATTGAAAAGCAAATTGTCCCTGATGACAAATTTCACATCAGGGCGGTTATTTCTAAATGGTGCATAAATAATGATATCCAGGTGATATTAACGACAGGGGGCACCGGTGTTACCGGGCGTGATGGTACACCAGAGGCAGTCGAAGTTCTGTTAGACAAGGTTATTGAGGGCTTTGGTGAGACCTTTCGTGCTATTTCATATCAACAAATTGGTACATCAACTATGCAATCGCGTGCAATCGCTGGTGTCGCAAATGGCAGGTATATTTTTTGTATTCCCGGTTCGTCAGGCGCTTGCGCGACTGCCTGGGATGAACTTATCAGCCATCAACTGGATTATCGGACCAGACCCTGTAATCTGGTTGAGTTAATGCCTAGGTTGCTCGAGAAATGACTTGTTTCAGTATGCTTGATTTACTGAGTATATTTGAAATAGATTAATACGGTACGCTTCAGTGGGTGATTGTTGTTGTCACTGATCATAAAATAAAAATCTTTCTTGTATTTTACAATACCCTCAAAGTTATCATTAAAATGGCCCTCTGAAGGTAAAAATATCGCAATGACTTTATCCTCAAGATGGTCGTTTTCGAGTTGAAGATGGTGTAATGCAATCTTGAACCCCGCAAAAACCCCACCAAGGGTGCGTTCTATTGCCAGTAGACTATTATCTTCTGTGATTGCAAGACCAGTCAGAGCACCATCAGGAAAATGTGCTGGAAAACTTCTGAACTTACCATCCAATGTATAAAAACCCAGTTGCGCCTTATCATCTCCTTTCAATGAATACTCAGTTCCAATCATTAATCCATGCTGCTCATGAATAACAACAGATTCCAGTGATTTATTTTCACTCCTGTAATTGACTATATTTCCAAGTTTCTCAGGTATTTCTATCTGTTTTTCAATAAAACCTTCTCGATTGTATTGAATAACCCTGGGCTGACGTTCAAAGCTGACGATGTATTGGGTATCACCCGGAATGTGATTATCAGAATTAATCAATGTCAGGCCTTCACTGTCTGAATTTTTCCACCTGAGTTTTTTACCTTTATCATCATGTAAGGCGAATCCATTGATCAAAAGTAAATCATGAAGTTGTTCATTTTTAAATACAGGTCTGAAACCCAACAAATAGCCATTATCCGATAAGGCATGGAGCAAATTCTCATCTTTATCCCAGGCCAGGTCGGAAAGCTCTGATATCCTTAAACCATTGATGCTGATACTTGGAAGTTCTACAACGGCTTGTATTTGAATTAATTCATTACCTTTGTCATCTTTTATTGTGATCTTTGGGTGTTTAATTTTGGCAATAGATTCAGCATGTATACCTTGAGGACAGATACAGATGAGCAAATACAATATGAACAAAACTTGAGACGATGAGTCTGATTTCATAGCTTTAACATTAAACAAATTTTCGCGATAATAGAATACTCGAGATCTTCTTGATTCATCAGGATACAGTATCGGTATGAACCAGTATTCACAAGTATTTCAGTGCATCATTTGCAGCGCATTATTTTTTTTATCAGGGATAATTTCAACTGTAAATGCTGGCGACATGGCAGTCCCGGTACAGGTCGTTGATGCTATAAATATTGAGTTAGCACCTAGTATATGGATTGCGGGGACTATCATCAGCCATCAAGATGCCAGAGTTTCTTCTGAAGTGGAGGGAAGAATCGAATTGCTGGTTGAAGTAGGTGATGAGATAAATGAAGGAGAGATCATCGCCAAAATTGATGACACAACAATTCGCATGCAGGTGGAAGAAGCACAAGCAGGAATTTTTCCAATTGAAGCCAAACTCAATTTTTTTAATCGTGAAACTGAAAGGCTGAATCAATTAGCGAAGCAAAATAACGCAGCAAAAAACAGACTGGATGAAGTGAAATCAGACAGGGATCAAATGCTCGGTGAACTCTTGATGAAGAAAACACGCCTGGCTCAGGCAAGAGATAAATTAAATAGAACAACAATCTTGGCTCCATTTAATGGTGTTGTTGCTAAACGATTCAAGGAAGCAGGGGAATGGGCAAAAATCGGTGATGAACTGGTTCGCTTAGTCAATACAGAGGCAACAGAAATTCAGGGAAGAATTCAGCAAGAGAGTGCCACATTTATCAAAAAGGGAGATTCGATTGAAGTCACTGATGGCCAGGCACAGACGATGGCGACGGTCAGGACACTGGTTCGCGTCGGGGATGATGTTTCAAGACTGTATGAGATCCGTCTTGATTTTGACGAGGCAGCATGGATGGCAGGGCATGCGGTCCGCATAAAAGTGCCAACAGCAATTCCTCAAAATGTTCTGGTGGTACCGCGAGATGCATTGGTTATTAGGGAAAATACCATCAAGGTTTTTCGCATCCTTGAAAATAATACTGCAGAAGCCGTTTTTGTAAAGACGGGGATAGCAAATGATATGCTCATAGAAGTCACGGGGGATATCAATGTAGGTGACAAAATAGTTGTCCGGGGTAATGAAAGATTACTCCCACAGCAACAAGTCAATATTCAACAAGGCCATTAAGTCGTGAATCTAATCAGGTTAAGTCTGGCTAACCCCGTCGCTGTGGTTGTTGCCTTGTTATTGGCGACACTCTTTGGTGCGATTAGTCTTGACCGGCTTCCTGTGCAATTAATTCCCGAAATCCAGGAGCCTGAGATAACAATCAGGACAAGCTGGCGTGCGGCTGCACCCAATGAGGTAGAAACAGAGATTATAAGACCGCAGGAAGACGTCTTACGCGGTTTGCCAGGGATGACAAAATTACTGGCAAAGGCTCAAGATGGAAGAGGGGAAATCACTATCACATTTTCTGTTGATATGGATTTGCGCAGGGCATTGGTCGAAGTTATCAATCGCCTCAATCAAGTGCCCAGTTATCCCGATGATGTTGATGAGCCAATGATCAGTACCATTGGTGGGAATGCACGTGCAATTGCCTGGTTTATCATAAAACCAGCAGCGGGGAATGACAGGGATATTTCGAGTTATAAAAATTACATTGAAGAAGTTGTTCAAACCCGTTTCGAACGTGTCCCTGGCGTAGCACGTTCCGAGCTATATGGTGGCAGAGAACGTGAGATTAGAATCACATTTGATCCATATAAAACTGCAAGTCTGGGTATTCAAATACCTGCTGCTGCAAATCTTATCGGTTCCGGAATGGATGTTTCCGGAGGCTTTGTTGATATAGGTAAGCGCAAATATAGTCTCAGATTTGCAGGGAAATTTCCTGCTGATGATTTACAAAGTTTGATTATGGATTGGCGGGATGGCCACCCGGTTTATTTACGAGACTTGGCAGTTATAGAGGAGCGTCTGGTAGATAGAGATAGTTTTGTCATTAACAATGGTGATCTGTCCATCGCGGTCAATGCACAAAGGGAAACTGGTGTAAACGTTTTACAGGTGATGGCAGGACTACAAGTGGCGATGCAAGAATTGGCAGAGGGTCCGTTGGCCAGGGCGAATCTTACGATTGATCAGGTTTATGATGAAACAACTTATATTGATCGTTCGATAGAAATGCTAAGCAGAAACCTGGGAATGGGAATTATTCTTGCCGTTATTGTACTTTGGTGGTTTTTAAGGCGTCTACGTACAACATTATTGGTCGCTATTTCTATTCCAGCGTGCTTACTAACCAGTCTTATCGTCCTGGAGATGACAGGAAGAACACTGAATGTCATCTCGCTCGCTGGTTTGGCCTTGGCTGTTGGCATGGTGCTCGATGCATCGATTGTCGTGCTTGAAAATATCGTTCGCTTACGGGAGCAAGGTAAGGACCCTGATGTTGCATCATTACTTGGTACCAGCCAGGTCTGGGGAGCCTTATTGGCCTCTACAGTGACAACTGTGGCTGTATTTCTCCCTATTGTGTTCCTCGGTGATGAAGCAGGGCAGTTATTTGCAGATTTGGCGGTTACCATCATCTCAGCGATATGCGTCTCACTTATTGTTGCAGTCACTGTGATCCCCGGTTTTGCAAAATATTTTATGGGGGACAAAAAAGTTATCGACCCTCACCATCACTGGTGGGTGAAAGCGGCCGATAGTGTGATGTTTTTGAGCAATGGGCCCGTAAGACGCGCATTCTGGATTGTCATACTGATTGCCTTACCCCTGACTCTCGCCTGGATGCTATTACCAAAGGCGGATTATTTGCCAGAGGGAAATCGTAATCTTGTTTTTGCTTATATATTACCGCCACCGGGGGCCAATATTGCTCAGATAGAAAACGAGATGGGTGATGTCATTGCCCAACGCATATCTCCCTACGTGAAGGGTGAGAAATATCCACAAGTAAAACATTATTTCTTTGTTGCATTTCCCCGAGGGGTTTTTATGGGAGTCAGAGCATCAATCCCCGAGGAAACCGAGGCATTGATCCCCGTACTTAATGATGTCATTCAGGGTTTCCCTGATACCATTGCCTTTGCCAAGCGTGCCTCCTTGTTCGGTGGTTTTGGTGATGGCAGATCCATAGATATGGATTTACATGGCCGCAATATTAGTGAATTAATGAAAGCCGCAGTCACCGGCTTTGCCCTGATACATCAGAAAATCCCTGGGGCAAGTATCAGGCCTTTCCCCGGGCTTGAGTTAGCTCAACCCGAACTGCGGCTCATCCCAAATGACAGACGAATTTCAGAGGCCGGGTGGGATCGGAATCAGGTAGCAGGAATCATTCGAGCATTGGGTGATGGATTGTATGTGGGTGATTATTTTGATGGAGAGGAAACACTGGATATTATTGTCCGTTCCAAGCCGTGGCAATCACCCGAAGAATTAGGAGGTATTCCTCTGGCCACACCTAATGCTGGTATTTTACCGCTAAGCGAATTGGTCAAGATTCAAAGGACATCAGGGCCGGAAGAGATCCGTCGCATAAACCGACGCCGTACAGTCACCTTGCAAATCACTCCTCCTGACAACCTGTCATTAGAAGAAACCTTGAGTATTTTGCGGACGGAAGTAGAACCAACTATGAGAGCCGCAATGCCAATTGATGGTGATATTGATTATACAGGCACAGCCGATAAACTTGAGTCGGCAATCACCAACATGAGAGGGAGTTTTATACTGGCAATATTTATCCTGTATTTGTTGATGAGTGCGCTTTTTCAATCATTCAAGGACAGTTTATTGGTGATACTATCTATTCCATTGGCGACAGTTGGCGGAGTGATTGCCTTAAAGTTGATTAATACCATACCCAGTAGCCTGTTTAATGTATCCTTGTTTCAGCCCATGGATCTGTTAACTATGATCGGATTTATTATCCTTCTGGGATTGGTTGTCAATAATGCCATTTTACTCGTGCATCAGGCGCGTTCAGGAGAACGAGAGGGAATGTCCAGAAGAGATGCCGTCGCACAGGCGGTCAACATAAGGTTGCGTCCGATCCTAATGACCACACTTACCAGTATATTTGGAATGTTGCCACTTTTGCTTATTCCTGGGCCCGGCGCTGAATTGTACCGAGGCCTGGCAGGCGTTATTGTCGGGGGTATGATGATAAGTACTGTTTTTACACTTTTATTATTGCCATGTATGCTTCGCATCGGTGAGGGCACGTATAACAGGTCCTTAGCTACAGGTTGATTGAATTTTATTGATGCTTTTTGAATCGTATTATTTATTGCAGACAGGATTTCTAGTTTTGAAAAAATGAATTTTCAATTGCCAATTTTACTTCTTTTGAGTTGGCCTTTTTTGGCGATGCATGTGCATGCAACTACCTATGAGTTAAAAAATAGCACAGATTCCATTGTCGGTCAGCTAGATTCAGCTGTTGTGGGACGAGATACCACCCTGCTGGATGTCGCGAGAGAGTTTGGCTTCGGTTATCAGGATATCAAACTGCTTAATCCAAAAATAGACACATGGATGCCAAACGATGGTGAACTCGTTCAATTACCCTCCAGATTTATACTGCCGAATGTACCGAGAAAAGGAATCGTTTTGAATATTCCTGAAATGCGTCTGTATTTTTATCCCCCTCACAAAAAAGGCGAACCTAATAAGGTGATTACCTATCCATTGGGTATCGGTAGACAGGGGTGGGATACACCCTATAAACAAACACATATTATTGGCAAGATAAAACACCCTGACTGGCGTCCGCCTAAATCCATAAGACAAGAACACGAAGAAGCAGGTGATCCCTTGCCGAAAGTTGTCAAGGCAGGTCCTGACAACCCATTGGGGGATTATGCATTACGATTGGGCTTGCCCGCATATTTAATTCATGGAACCAACAAACCCTGGGGAATTGGTATGCGCGTCAGTCATGGATGCATCAGGTTGTATCCTGAGGATATCGCAGCACTTTTCGCTCAGGTTAAGGTGGGTACAGCAGTCAATATAATTAACAGTCCCTATAAAATCGGTGAAGCGGATGGCGTGCTTTATCTTGAGGCGCACCCACCACTAAAAAAAGTGACGAGAGATGAGTACGGCGATGTGATCGAAACGACGGATGAAAGCACGAATGATGATTTTACTCAGGTTGTAGGAATGATCGTAGCTTCAACTAGGGAAGATGAATACATTATCGATTGGAGTATGGCAAAAATTGTTTCTGAGGAGACAAAAGGGATACCCGTTGCGATTGGGCTGTATGTCCCCAAACAAGACAAAAGTACGGGACAAACAACAGATGGAGGTGCTTTTCTTTTGAAGCTAGATACTGATATCAGTAATGTGGTAATCACGAATGATACAGGATATGTAAAGCAGGAAAGCAAAAACTAATCTGCTCGTTACGCCATATCTTTCCCAATGACCTTTCTGTATTAATTAACATACAAGCAATAAAAAACCCCAGATAAACCAGGGTTTTTTATGTTCTTATTAGCGATGAATTATTTTACCATTGCCTTTTCAAACATGCGGTCCAGTCTTGCTGCATTATCATTACAGCATTCCAGAGCTGCCGTGGCATCTGCCTGAGCCTGAGAAGCTGCATAAGATGCTTCAGACGCTATAGTAAAAGCATTATTAGCTGCGCCAGCGGCTGCCTGAGCTTCTGCAAGAGCAGCATTAGCTGTTGATTGAGCTTTTTCGACAGCTGCCATATCCGCACAACCGCCAGCAAAACCTAGTATTAATGCGAGTGCGAAAATTTTGGTGAGTTTTATTTGCATTGTTTATCTCCCGTTAATCCGTTTAGTTATGAGGTACTCCAAAGTTCTCATCAGATGGATGATGACTTATTTTTCATGTTTTATCAATTGCTTTATCAGCAAAATGCGAGCTATTTCTTAATCGTAATCTAGCGCAATAATTGAGGTTAGCGGCGATATTTTGAAGGTGAACGCTGCATCCGTTCATCATGGTTTTCGATGATAAAATCAGCCAATGATTGTTCGAAGGCGATGATAGGTTTTAGTTGGCAGTAATCATCCAGCCATGTCAGTATTTCATCAAGGTTCATATTGCCTGATATTCTGTAGGTTTCAGGCATTTGAACATTAAATGCGGTCAAATAACCCATAATGTAATCCTTGAATCTTTGCTCTTCATCTGTATTTCTGGAAATGTTGTAGTTGTGACACGATTTATTCCCTTTGCCCCATATCGCAAAATGGCCATTATTGTCGGCCGCCTGGGATGACACAGGAATCATTGTCACACAAGTTAGAGCCAGTAAAATCATACTGCTTAAATTCTTCATTCTTAAACAACCTCATTATTCTCTAGAATTGTTAATCCCACTGTATAGAATATGTGTGGTCTAATACGAAACAACCCAACTCTTTTATTCATTATTGCCGTAAGATCTGCAATCAATCGCTGAATTCATTCGGTTGCAGATTCTTTTTCAAGCGCGCCACAGGATCACAGGATACACGAATATAACAGCCATCACCCATAGCGAATGTGTGCCCAGGAAGAATTGCTATTTAACTTTTGCAGTGACTTAATTGTTATGGAAGGGCATGGACCTTTTTGAAAATTGCGATTTCAAAAATTCCATTTGGTCTGCCAATATCTTTCGATTTGACAGTGCCAGATATTCAGCCCAGTTGGGGATATAAGGTATTGCCAACAGTGGCATTTTAGCCTCTTCAGGCCTACGGTTTCCTTTTCTTGAATTACAGCTTCTGCATGCTGTGACAACATTTGACCACTTCTCTTTGCCGCCTCTTGAAAGTGGATGTACATGATCTCGCGTTAAATTGGATTCATGAAAATTTCCACCGCAATACATGCATAAATGTGCATCTCTTCGGAACAGTTCACGATTTGTCAGGGGCGGGAAGTCACGTTGCACTTTCTTTCTGATGACTGACCGTTTAATTGCGACGATTGAATTTATTTCGATCTGAGAACGTTGGCCGCTGATCCTGTTGGTACCGCCTCTGAACGAAAATACGCTATCACCCGCAGTCCAGGCAATCATATCACGAGTATAGAGGCAGATTGCCTCTTGCCAAGGGACCCATTTTACGGGTTGACCTGCGCTATTAAGTCTTAATATAAGTGGCGCCATCATAGAACTCTACACAGAAAATATTTATTTATTCGGTACTATTAAAAAATTTCACATATTGGATGCTAAAAACAATATAAAATCAAGTTATTAGGCGAAACAATTAGCAGGTGGTATGTATGGAACACATGACTCAATTGCTGGACATCATGAAATCTTTGCGCGATCCAGAGAACGGTTGTCCATGGGATATAGAACAAAATTTTTCAACCATTGCTCCTTATACGCTCGAAGAAGCCTATGAGGTTGCCGACGCAATTGCCAGAAATGAAATGGATGACCTTTGTTCAGAACTTGGTGATTTGTTATTTCAAGTGGTTTATCATTCGCAACTTGCTGATGAGCAAGGCTTTTTTAATTTTAAGGATGTGACAGAAAAAATTAATGAAAAGTTGCTCCATCGTCATCCTCATGTTTTTGGTAATGTTGAGATAGCGGATACCAAGTCGCAATCAATCGCCTGGGAAGATATTAAAAGGCGGGAAGAATCAGAGAAACAAGCAGACACAGATTCGGGCCGATACTCTAATACAGGATTGTTGGATGGGATCAACCGGGCAATGCCTGCACTTGCTCGTGCGCAAAAGCTGCAAAACCGTGCAGCTACAGTTGGATTTGATTGGGGAGATGTCCAGCCTGTGCTGGATAAAATCAAGGAAGAATTAAATGAAGTCGAAGAAGAAATAAATTCAGATAGTAGAAATACGGAAAAAATTGCAGATGAAATCGGTGATCTTATTTTTACTTGTGTCAATCTGGCAAGGCATTTTCAGATAGATTCAGAATCTGCATTGCGGAAAATGAATGAGAAGTTTGAAAAGCGGTTTGGCTTTATCGAACGGACACTCACGGATCAAGGAAGTAACTTGAATGAAGCGACACTTGAAGTCATGGACAGACTCTGGAATGAAGCAAAAACTAGATAAATATTATATATTAATCAATAATATACAATCTATAACTAATGTTAGTTATAGATTATTGTGGGGATATCTTGTGTCAGGTTTCCTTATTGTGTTCGATCCTGGCATATGCAGAATGATTGTGTATTGACTCAAAATTCTCAGATTCAACAATATAAGACGAGATTCTTTCATCAAGATTAAATTGCACTGCGATATCTCTGACGATATCTTCGACAAATTTTGGGTTGTTGTAGGCCCTTTCAGTGACGTATTTCTCATCAGGTCTTTTCAAAAGTCCATAGAGTTCACAAGAAGCGACTTTTTCTACGGTTTCAATCAATTCTTCTATCCATAGAAAGCATGTGGTGCGCACACAAATAGTAATATGTGAACGTTGGTTATGTGCGCCATAGTCAGAAATACTTTTTGAGCAAGGACAGAGTGATGTTACGGGAATAACAATCTTCACTAAAACAGAAGTCTGCTGATCATTTAATTCGCCTATAAATGAAACGTCATAATCCATCAAACTCTCGACACCTGTAACTGGAGCAGCCTTGTTCACAAAATAGGGGAAATTCATTTCGATATGACCCGATTTGGCATCAAGGCGTTCTGTCATTTCTGTAATCATCCTTTTGAAGGATTCAACAGTGATTTCATGTTCATGCTGATTCAGAACTTCAACGAACCGAGACATGTGCGTGCCTTTGAAATCATGGGGCAAACTAACATACATATTAAAGTTCGCTATTGTGTGTTGCTCGCCCCCGGAACGGTCACTGACAACGATCGGATGCTTTATATCCTTTATGCCGACTTGGTCAATAGCGATATGACGTGTGTCCCGAATATTCTGGGTATCTGGGATTTCAGTCCTTAATTTTACTGTTTGTACCATTTTGTGCTCACTGGAAAGTTATCTGCCTTAATATGTCGCATTTTAATAGAAAATCAACGATCTCTCTGTTTATTTAATAATAGTCCACTTTACCCGCAATGTTATTCAATCACCACATTTTTACTGCGTTACAGAGGTAAAAAGTGCCTATTTATTTCTTTGCACAATATAATCGGCAATCCACCTAAGTGGGTCTGCCTTTTCATCAAAGCCGGATAGGCTTGAAATAGCCTCTTCATGTAATTGTTTGGCAATGTCTTTTGCGCTATCAAGGCCAAGCAAGTTTGGGTAAGTTGGTTTATTCCTTTTCATATCAGAACCCTGGGGCTTGCCCAGGGTCTCGGTATCGCTTTCTATGTCGAGAATATCATCCTGAACCTGAAAGGCGAGGCCGATACATTTTGCGTAATGAGAAACCTGATCAAATAACTCTGGATCGATGTCTGGCTGTGATAAAGCACCCAGTTCCACGCTTGTTCGAATGAGTGCGCCCGTTTTATGGATGTGCATATTTTCCAATTCGGTAATATTTAATTCTTTCCCCACAGAGGCTAAATCGATAGCCTGTCCCCCTGCCATTCCCCTGGAACCACTGGCCTGAGCAAGTATGTCAATCATCCGGATCCGCTGTTCAGCTGAAATAATCATGTTGTTGTCATGAGCCAAAATATGGAAAGCAAGCGCTTGTAGTGAATCTCCTGCCAATATGGCGGTTGCTTCATCAAACGCCTTGTGGCAAGTCGGACGACCCCTGCGTAAATCATCGTTATCCATTGCCGGTAAATCATCATGGATTAAAGAATATGCGTGAATTAATTCTACGGCGCTGGCAGGCGCATTCAGTGAACTTCGATTGATATCGAACACCTGACCAGCAGCATAAACGAGAACAGGACGTATTCTTTTGCCATCACCAAGCACTGCATAACGCATTGCCTCATGAAGATGTTCCGGCTGTAAATTGGCTGCGGGAAGCCATTTGTCGAGAGCAGTCTCCACACAGGACTGATATTCCTGTAGAAGATTTTCTAATTGTTTCATTATTTTTCTTTGTTATCGTCAGGGTTTTCATCTGATGGAAATGGTTGCAATTTTTTCGAACCATCTTCAGATAGAAGGATTTGTATCTTTTGTTCGGCCTCAGAAAGGGCTTTCTGGCAAGATCGCGTCAAGGCGATGCCTCGTTCAAAATGGACCAGAGATTCCTCCAGGCTGAGTTCTCCCCCCTCCATTTTTTCCACGAGATTTTCGAGCTCTTGTAAATCTTTCTCAAAATTCGATGCGTTTTTTTTCTTTGGCAAGTGACTTTCCCCTATTTGTGGACATTGTAACCATAAGTTCGAGAGAAACGTAGCAACCTCACTCATCTCACTTTCTTTTTTAAGGGTACGATAGGCCAATGCTATATTATTCGCATTGTATTTTTATATAAACAGTGATTATTTTTTTGCATATTTTCATTTACCGATAGTCATTAACTATATTGAAAAATATTTAGAATTAGTCTAAAAATAGTTTATACTGAACGCAGTAGCAAGCAAGCATATTAAGAGTCCAAGTGGAGGAAAGACAATGTCTTTAAAAGGGTCAAAAACTGAAGAAAACCTGAAAGCCGCATTTGCTGGCGAATCTCAGGCAAACCGCCGTTATCTTTATTTTGCACAAAAAGCAGATGTTGAAGGCTACAACGATGTCTCAGCAGTATTCCGTTCAACAGCTGAAGGTGAAACAGGCCATGCACATGGCCACCTTGAGTATCTGGAAGAAGTTGGTGATCCAGCTACTGGCAAACCAATCGGCGCAACCTCTGATAATCTTAAGGCAGCCATTGCCGGGGAAACATATGAATATACAGACATGTACCCAGGCATGGCCAAATCAGCGCGTGAAGAGGGTTTTGAAGAAATTGCTGATTGGTTTGAAACGCTGGCGAAGGCGGAACGCTCACATGCGAATCGTTTCCAGAAGGCACTGGATGCTCTCGACTAGGCGGGTAGAGCAAGCATCATTTTGCAATTAACATAACAGGTGTCAGACCCGGTTTGAGTACTCCTGTAAGGTAGTACTGGTTTTAAGCAACATCTCTATGTCAAATAAACTCCCAGAACGCAGAGAAGGGGGCCTTGAGGCTCCGACGCGACACCCAATTGATTGGAAAAACCCTGAATACTTCAATGAAAATGCTTTAGTCACCGAGTTGGAACGTGTCTTTGGTATCTGTCATGGCTGTCGCCGATGCGTCAGTCTTTGTAACGCGTTTCCGACATTATTTGATCTCGTTGATAAATCGGACACCATGGAAGTGGATGGCGTCAAGAAAGAAGATTATTCAAAAGTTGTCGATCACTGTTATCTTTGTGATCTTTGTTTTCAGACAAAATGCCCCTATGTTCCACCGCATGAGTGGAATGTCGATTTTCCTCATTTAATGCTCCAGGCCAAAGCGATTGAACATAAGAAAGGTAAGACTAAATTAAGGGATAAGATACTTACCTCAACTGATGTAGTTGGCAGCTTTGCTGGTATTCCAGTGCTTGCTCAAACGGTCAATGCAATCAACAATAATTCTGTGGCGCGGAAAGTCATGGATAAAACCATTGGTATTCATCCACAGGCTATTTTGCCGGAATACCATAGTAATAACTTACGCAAACGGTTTGGCAAGCGTGACAAAAAGGAATTAACTGTCGAAGCGACAGAATCCACTCGTGGGAAAGTTGCGTTATTTGTGACCTGTTATGGCAACAAAAATGATCCTCAACTGGGTGAGGATTTAATCACAATCTTTGAACATAACGGTATTCCTGTTCGGTTGACTGATAAGGAAAAGTGTTGTGGCATGCCAAAACTGGAACTGGGTGATCTGGACTCGGTAGAAAAAGCCAAACAGGTCAATATCCCGGAGTTGGTCAGATTAATTGATCAAGGCTGGGATATTATTGCTCCCATACCATCCTGTGTTTTGATGTTCAAACAGGAACTGCCAATGATGTTTCCTGATGACGTTGATGTGAAAAAAGTACAGGAGAACATATTTGATCCATTCGAGTACTTGATGTTGCGTCATAAGGCTGGAAAGTTCAATACTCATTTTGAAAATAAACTTGGAAAGATTGCCTATCACGTTCCCTGCCACCAGCGTGTCCAGAAAATAGGAATGAAGACCAGAGATATAATACAACTCGTTCCTGGTACAACAATTGAAGTCATTGAGCGTTGTTCGGGTCATGATGGTACTTATGCCGTCAAAAGTGAATATCATGAAATCTCAATGAAAATATGTCGCCCCATAACAAACAAGATAAAAACATCCGAGGTTGATCACTATGTCAGTGATTGTCCGATGGCCGTTCATCAAATAGAAAATGGGCTTGAGGGTGACATGAAACCGGAAAGTCCGTTTAGATTGTTGAAATTGGCATATGGGATAGCATCATAAAAATGAGAAGACTTGAACGAAGCAATCTCTGGTCGCTTGAGGAATATGCGGAGATTCGCAGTGGTTTCAAAAGTAAGGTCATAGCACATAAACAGAACCGCCAACTACCTATTGGTCCCAATGCAACGATATATTTTGAAGACAGCCTGACGATTCAATATCAAATACAGGAAATGCTCCGTATTGAACGTATTTTTGAGGCAAAAGCAATCGAAGAAGAGCTCGATACCTATAATCCTCTCATTCCAGATGGAAGTAACTGGAAAGCAACCTTTATGATTGAATTTGGAGATGAAACTGAGCGAAGAAAAGCATTGGCAAAAATGAGAGGGATAGAAGACACGATTTGGATGCAGGTTGAAGGTCACGACAGAATCATAACCTTTGCAAATGAAGATATGGAAAGAACCAATGATGATAAGACCTCAGCAGTTCATTTTCTTCGATTTGAACTGGATGAAGATATGGTAGCTGCCCTGAAAAAAGGGGCTAATTTATCGGCAGGCATTTCGCATGCTGAATATCATCATATTGTTGAGGTGGTTCCCGATAAAACCCGGGCATTGTTATTGGAAGATTTAGATTAAAGGGCACCGCAATTAATCCTGGGTGAGATAATATTGAGATTCAAAACATTCAAGCACCATGCACAATAGCTAATGCTCTCATGCTTGGCACCAGCACCATGCACAATATTTAATGCTCTCATGCTTGACACCAGAGCAAGGCGTGGAGTGACTGGCCACTCAACGATATCCTGTCGTCGCGGCTATTGGAGATTTTGGGTTCAATAGTCTTATCCATGAATTAATAGCGGTGCGCTGAACAGATCTACAGTAGTCACTGCATGACACCTGTTGTATCCTCGCACCCTGTCTGAAACATTAATTTCTTTTAATAAAAAGACCTATTCTGAGAGGATAACCGCACTTGAGACAGAGTTATGATGCATCCGATATCGAAGTACTCACCGGACTGGATCCCGTTCGAAAACGTCCCGGCATGTATACCGACACCACCCGGCCGAATCACATGGTACAAGAGGTGGTCGATAATAGTGTTGATGAGGCAATATCCGGATATGCAGAAAAAATAGAAGTGATTCTCCACAAAGACGAATCAATTTCTGTGCGTGATGATGGTCGTGGTATGCCTGTCGATAAACATCCAGGAGAAAAGGTCTCTGGCGTCGAAGTGATTATGACCAGACTGCATGCGGGTGGAAAATTTTCGAACAAGAACTACCAGTTCTCAGGTGGTTTGCATGGCGTTGGCGTCTCAGTTGTTAATGCACTATCCAGCAGGCTTGATGTGCATGTGAAGCGTGGTGGTAAGGAATACAGTATGTCCTTTGCCTGCGGGGAAGTGAAATCAAAACTCAAAAGCATTGGTGATGTAGGTAAACGAAATACAGGGACAACCATCCAGTTTTGGCCTGATAAAAAATATTTCGATACAACTAAAATATCAATTCCCAGACTGAAGCATGTGTTGCGTGCAAAGGCTGTTTTATGTCCAGGTCTGCACGTTTTTTTCGTCGACGAAATTAATAAGGAAAAAAATGATTGGCATTACGCCGATGGATTAAAGACCTATCTGACTGATGCGTTAGCAGGTTATGATTTGCTTCCTCTAGAACCGTTTCTTGACAGCATGAAAGGTGATCATGAGGCGGTTGACTGGGCGGTGCATTGGTTACCGGAAGAAGGTGAGCTGATCACGGAAAGTTATGTAAATCTGGTGCCGACTGTTCAGGGTGGAACACATGTCAATGGGTTGAGGCTAGGACTATTAGAGGCCATGAGAGAATTTTGTAACTCACGTAATTTATTACCTCGTGGTATTAAACTTACCGCTGAAGATGTGTGGGAACGTTGTAACTATATATTATCTGTCAAGCTGAATGATCCACAACTTTCGGGACAAATCAAAGAACGTCTTTCGTCTAGAGAGTGTGCTGTCTTCGTCTCTGGTGTTGTCCGGGACAGCTTTAGTCACTGGCTTCACCAACATATTGAAATGGGCGAACGGATTGCCGAACTTGCCATCGAGCATGCACAAAAAAGATTAAAAGCCAGCAAAAAAGTCGTACGCAAAAAAATAGGCGGAGGGCCTGCATTACCAGGAAAATTAACGGATTGTTCAATGCAGGATCTATCCGTAACAGAACTGTTTCTGGTCGAAGGGGATTCAGCGGGTGGTTCTGCCAAACAGGCGCGTGATCGTGAATTCCAGGCGGTGATGCCCCTGAGAGGGAAAATATTAAATACCTGGGAAGTCGATTCATCTCAGGTGCTTTCTTCAAAAGAAGTACATGATATTGCGGTTGCCATTGGCGTTGACCCAGGATCGAATAATCTCGATGGTCTTCGTTATGGGAAAATTTGTGTGCTTGCTGATGCTGATTCTGATGGGGCACATATCGCCACTTTATTATGCGCCCTGTTCATGAAACATTTTCGGCCACTGGTGGAAAATGGTCACATTTATATTGCTACGCCTCCGTTATACAGAATTGATGTAGGAAAGGAGGTTTTTTACGCACTGGACGAATCTGAAAAGCAGGGAGTTCTGGACAAGATTTCAGCTGAGAAAAAGAAAGGTAAAGTGGGTGTGCAGAGATTCAAGGGTTTGGGTGAGATGAATCCCCTACAACTGCGCGAGACAACGATGGCACCGGAAACTCGACGTTTAGTCAAACTCACATTACCCGATGTTATAAAGGCCGAAAAAATGATGGACATGCTACTTGCTAAAAAACGGGCATCAGACAGGAAAGATTGGCTAGAATCTAAAGGTAATCTTGCGGCTATCTAGTAAACCACGCCCAAACTCACTGGATTGTACCCAAATTACCTGGAAATGCAGGATTCAGAGTTCAGTTAGGAAGTCAGAGCAAGGCGCAATTTGCAGTGAATGACTGGTCCTTCATAAGAGCTGCAACGCAGCACTGGTTTCCTACCTGAACTCCCGCAGGGCAAGATGATAAGCAACCATCTTCTTCGTTATAAAACCTTGGACAAGAGCGACTAGTCCTTCGGCTTCATGCCTTGAATATGGTTGCTTCTCGTCTTGCTGAAACCTGCATTTCCAGGTAGTTTGGGTATAAACCCCGTAACACTGGTTGTTAATAGAGGAAAAGAAATTGTCCGACAATATAAATTTTGATTTTGAACAGAACGAACAAAGACCGCTACAGGATTTTGCAGAGCAGGCATATCTTGATTATTCCATGTACGTCATTCTGGACAGGGCATTGCCTCACCTTGGTGATGGGTTAAAGCCTGTTCAGAGACGCATCATTTATGCTATGTCAGAACTTGGCTTGAAGTCTGTTTCAAAATATAAAAAATCGGCCCGTACAGTGGGTGACGTGATAGGTAAATTTCATCCCCATGGTGATTCAGCATGCTATGAAGCCATGGTGCTAATGGCGCAGCCATTTACATATCGTTATCCCTTGATTGATGGCCAGGGTAACTGGGGATCGATGGATGATCCAAAATCTTTTGCAGCGATGCGCTATACAGAGTCAAAGCTCATGCCATATGCCGAAGTCCTTTTGAGTGAGTTGGGACAGGGGACTGTTAGATGGGAGCCTAATTTTGATGGCACGCTGCAGGAACCCGGCTTATTGCCTGCACGGCTACCCAATATTTTGCTGAATGGCACAACAGGAATCGCCGTAGGCATGGCGACAGATATCCCACCACATAATCTGACAGAGGTAACAAGTGCCTGTATACGTTTGCTGGAATCACCGAAATCGACAGTGGAAGAACTTTGTGAACATGTTAAAGGGCCGGATTTCCCTACCAATGCTGAAATCATCACTTCCAGGGATGACATCCTGGAACTTTACAAGAGTGGTACTGGATCAGTAAGGATGAGAGCCGTCTGGGAAAAAGAAGATAATCATATCGTCATTACAGCACTGCCTCATCAAAGTTCAGGCAGCAAAATACTTGAACAAATTGCTGCCCAGATGCATGCGAAGAAGCTGCCTATGCTTGATGATTTACGTGATGAATCTGATCACGAAAATCCTGTTCGAATTGTATTAATCCCCAGATCAAACCGGGTGAACTGCGATGATTTAATGTCCCACTTATTTGCTACAAGCGATCTGGAACGTAGTTATCGTGTCAATATGAACATTATTGGTTTAGATGGTCGGCCAAAAGTCATGGATCTCAGGTCGATCCTGAAAGAGTGGTTGTCATTTCGGATAGCGACTGTCACGAAACGGTTACAACACCGCCTGGATAATATTCTTGCGCAGGTTCATATATTGCAGGGTTTGATGCTAGCTTATCTGAATATCGATGAAGTGATTCAGATTATTCGGCAAGAAGACAAACCAAAATCTGTTTTAATGAAACGTTTCAAACTGTCTGACATCCAGGCTGAAGGCATACTCGATCTTAAATTACGAAGATTAGCCAAACTTGAAGAAATCAGAATCAAAGGTGAGCTAAAAGAACTTGAAAAGGAGGGAAAAGCATTAAAACGAACTCTTGGCTCCAAAAAACGATTGAAAACCCTGGTTAGAAAAGAACTTCAAGCAGACGCTAAAGAATTTGGTGACAAAAGAAAATCGCCATTAATTGAGCGGCAAGAGGCGCAAGCGATTGATGAAACAAAATTAGTACCCGCAGAAGCTGTGACTGTCATTTTGTCGAAGAAAGGCTGGATACGCGCGGCCAAAGGACATGATATTGATCCAAATACATTGAATTACAGAGCTGAAGATAGCTTTAAATGTATGGCAGCAGGTCATAGCAATCAAAATGCTGTTTTTATTGATTCAACAGGGCGATGTTATACTCTGCCGACACATTCACTGCCCTCGGCAAGAAGTCATGGTGAGCCGGTTTCAAGTAGGGTAAATCCTCCTGATGGTGCCAGCTTTGAAGGTGTTATGTTGGGGCAGGCAAGTGACACTTATTTGATGGCATCTGATGCCGGTTACGGTTTTATCGCGAAACTGGAAGATTTGATAAGCAGGAATAAAAACGGAAAATTGGTTGTGAATTTACCCAAGGAATCAAAGCTCCTGCCACCCGTCATTGTAAATAACTATGAAACTGATTTAATCGCGGCCGTTTCCACGATAGGCAGATTATTAATCTTTCAACTGAATCAGCTTCCCCTGTTAGCCAAGGGCAAAGGATTAAAGATTATTCAAATCCCACCCGCAAAACTAAAAGCGCGAGAGGAATTTGTTGTTTCGATGACGGTCGTCTCTGTGAAGTCAATATTGACGATTAAATCCGGGCATCGACATCTAAAATTGAAACCTGCAGATATAAAACACTATATGGGTGAGCGCGGACGTCGTGGCAATATGCTGCCCCGTGGATTCCGTAATATCACATGGATGGGTGTGATTGAGGCGTAAGCATAATTACATAACAACTTCGTCTTCTGAAGAAATATCTTCCTGGGGGGGTGGACAAGATAACCTGACAAAAAATCTGCACCACATTCTATGGCGGTTGAAAGATAGTCTGCATTGTCTATTTTGTCAGCAATGGTAAGTGAACCAAGCTCTCTTGCATTGTCTATCAACTCGCGCAATTCATTAGCGTCTACTCCCTTTTCTTCTCCTGAATCAGATGTTTCATACATCGGGATTTTTACAAACTCGAATGATGTCTGTTGTGTACAAGTAGTTAATATTGATGAGCCCTGGACATTGGTAAGGGCAAAGGAAATTCCATATTTATCTCTTAGTCCCATCATAATGGTTACAATATTTTGTTGGTGGGCAATAAAATGTTCAGATCGGATCTCGAACATGATGGATGATGCCAGGCTGGGTTGATTGAAATGTTTGATTAGTTTATCAATCCACGTGATTACACCTTCATCTATCAGGCTGTCTTCTTCCAGAGTGACAAGAAAAGCTACTTTATCCCGACCCTCATTTTTTATTTTATTTAACCTATCAATAATATGTCTGATTACCCAGTAATCTAATCCTTTTGCAAGTTTGTTTTGTTTCAGCACTGGGAAAAAATCGTTATACCCAAGTAATTGACCGTTTAGATCAATCAATTTTGTACGCACTTGATATATTGTTGTATCAAAAATCTCGGTGGCATCTGAAACACTGATGATGGGTTGAAAAAAAGGTTGTATACGATTTTCCTTAATTGAGTTCTCAACATGTAAAACCATTTTCTGATCGACGACATCCAGACTTTGTGACTTCCCACCAAAGACAACAAATGAATTATCAGGTTTTTCCATAGCGAGATGAACTGCAGCGTCAGCACAAGCTATATTCGTAATTGCACCATGCGAACTTTCTTTTATAAACGCTATTCCAATACTAATCTTATACTCGATGGGTTTCCCTTCATGCTCAAAGGGGGATGACGAAACCACCTTACAAAGTGTTTCAGCAAAATCGTTGTAAAATTCGTTATTATCAGCCTCGAGCATAATGACAGCGATTGTGTCATCATTGATCCTGATGATTTCAACGTCACCATTTTTTAATGATGAACAGGACTCGACGATGACATCAGCTAAATGACTTGCCAGATTGTCAGCGGGGATTAAACCGGTTGTATCGTGAATTTCACTGAAATTATCAATGGTTATCAGGAGTAGGGCACCTTCCTCATGTACTTCATCAAGTCTTTGGAAGAGTTTGACTCTGTTTATTAATTTACCCTGGAGTAGTTGGACATTGTCCATTCTGTTTTCTTCGGCATGTTTATTCATGGCGCGATGGATCGAGCGCTTTAAAGCGGCACTACTCAGTCCATCTTTATTTAGATAATCATGTGCGCCGTATCGAAAGGCGTTCATTGCTATTCTTTCATGACCACGATCCGTGGTTAGAATTATTGCCGGAAAATTTACGCCTGTTTTACAAATTCTTATCCAATCCAGTCCATTTCCGCTCGCACCAAGCTTGTAGTTCAGGATCAACAAATCAAATTCCTGCCATGGAAAAGTGTTGTCAGGACATCCTTGTTCAGGATCATATTCATTCACTTTGGCATTTGGAAAGGTTTTTGAGAAAAAACGCGACAATAATCGCCGAAATTTCGCCGATCTATCAATTACTAGAACCTTATTGATTCTAAGCTTCAACATATTTTCTTCAATTACCCTTTATGTTTGATTAAAGTGCCACACTGGCCAACAAGCAAGCTATTGTGCATGTGCTTTAATACCATGTCATCCTAAATTTTAGGCTAATTTAATGTGGAATATTGATTAGAAGTCGCATGCAGCCTCAAGATATAGAATAAAAAGAAACATTCCGATAGAATCTGCAATTGCCTCGTAAAATATATAATTGTAATGGGAAATAAAACACCACACACGGTCAAATTAATAGGTATGTCTGAGCATGAACAAAAGGTGTTGAATGCTATTTTTTTGTTGTCAAAGACACGACCAACTTCATTCGATCTGTTTGATGGAGATAAAAATAACAAGCCTGAAATGATGAT
>Ga0209980_10000165_pt1 | contig 33569 bp, 31 predicted proteins | sample CR02metaG_FD_183611 | JGI IMG/M metagenome (GOLD analysis project Ga0209980, IMG submission 183611) | Deep subsurface microbial communities from Mariana Trench to uncover new lineages of life (NeLLi) - CR02 metaG (SPAdes) (version 2) | ecosystem: Environmental > Aquatic > Marine > Ocean trench...
GGTCCAGGTGGTCCCTCTGGTCCAGGTGGACCTTGTGGCCCTGGTGTTAACTCCAAACTATCTATCCGTTCTTGTAAATTAGCAATAGATTCTTGTAAGGCAAATATTGCTGCACAAAAAAGCCCATGAAGACTAAGATGGTTTTTATTTAATAGTTTTGCACATTTGTATTCTAGAGTATTTTTCTTTGCCTTTTTTATTGCCTTTTCAATCTCTTTTTTTGCATCTTCAAGTTCATCAATTAGTTTTTTGGAATCGTTTTTCTTTAAATCATCAGATTCCACCAAGGCCTTTACCTCATCAATTAATAGCTCAATTTCTTCTACAGTTCCACAATCATTCTCAATTAGTTTTTCTACTGATCCAATTAATGACTGACCTTGCTCTTCTGAAAGCTTCTTCTTATCAACAAGTTTGTTTGTTTTTTTAATGAAATCTTCAAGATCTTCCTTACACTCTTTTTCATGGTCATCGTCATCTGCAAATGCAATTTGGTCTAAAGCAACAGTTCCTGTAATCAGAATAGCTGCAAGTCCTAAAATTAGTATTAAATTGGTCACTGAATGAGGCTTGAGATTTTTTAATAAAGCAAATAAAGTCTAAAAAATCTTAGTTATACCTCATCTTAAAATAATTAATGAAATTAGAACAGATTCGTTATCATGTAAATATTCGTTCAAAAAGGCCAAACACCACCTTATATCGATTTTTCAGTCAGATTCAGTATTGAAATCCATTTCGGATCTAGCTAGTATAGGGCTAGAGCTATTGTTGGAGGTAATGTAATCCATGCCTGGTAAGTTTCAAACAGGAAATGAAGAAGTTGATAGACAATTTGGAGGAAGCTTACCTTTTCCCTCTCTAATGTTAATTGAAGGTGATCACGGTACTGGTAAAAGTGCAATGGTTGCACTTTTCATGCAGGGATTACTTGAGAGTGGAAAAAAAGTTCTCTGTATTACTGAAAACACAGTAAAAGACTATATTGAAAACATGAAAGCAATTACCTACAACTTTTCAACTGCATTTTTACAGAACAGACTTACTATAATGCCACTTCACGTTTATGGAATAAACTGGTCAAAAGAACAATCAGCTTACTTGCTTCCAGTGATTGGTAAATACATTAGCAACAGCTTTAAAGAAATAAATGCTGTAATAATTGATTCACTTTCATTACTTACAGTTTTTGCTGATGAAACAAAAATTCTTGACTTTTTTACACAGTGTAAATATCTTGTAGCTAGTGGAATGTCAATTATTATTACTATTCATCCAAATGATATCTCATCTGATATTGCACAAAGAGTAACAGGTAGTGTAGATGTGTACTTGAAGCTAGGACTAACCAATATTGGTGGTACTGATGTCAAGACAATGAAAATTGTAAAACTCATCGGTGCAGAAGTAAAACCAGAATCTAATTTTGCGTTTGAGGTGGACCAATCTTTTGGAATAAAGGTTGTACCAATATCAACTGCAAACGCATGAGGGTGGAGACATAAAAAATGCCTTTTGATTTTTCGCAGGTCAAAGATCCTAAATTTCTTGAAATTGTAAAGAAAACACCTCATCTCCTAAAATATCTAGAAAATTATTCAGCACAAGGAAATCCTCTGCCAATTTTTACTGAATCTCTAAAACCTGAACACAAAAAGCTCAAAGAACCAAATGTCATATATCCTGTATCAGAACAGTCCTTTATCCACATTAATCCACATACAACTTCTGATGATGGTTATATGGAGTATGTAATCATTGAACCAGAACTTCCTGAAAGGAAAATAATGGATATTGCAGATAGGATGTTTGCAGTAAAGTCAGCTGACATGGATCCACCACAAGAAATTACAGAGAGATACAATATGATTGAAAACTATATCGACAGAAACATCACAATCACTACTGTTCCAGTAGATTATTCTAAAATGACTGATATTTACAAAATAGAGTCCTTGCCAATTTTAAAAAAGGACTTTCCTGGATTCAAGTATCATTTTCTTCAAAAACGTGCAGGAACTGGTCTTTTGGATCCCTTTCTGGCAGATTCTAACCTAGAAGACATTTCAATTATTGGTGCAGGAAATGTGTACGTCATACACAAGTCATTTGGTGCTCTAAAATCTCCACTCTTTTTGGGTCAGGAAGAAATTGACGAATTAATCATCAGTATGTCAGAACAATTTGGAAAAACTGTTTCTCACGCTAAACCAGTAGTTGACGCTAGTCTTCCAGATGGATCCAGAATTAACGTAGTATATGGTAAAGATATTAGCAGAAAAGGAACAAACACAACAATAAGAAAATTTGCAAGTACTCCACTTTCCATAATTCAGATTCTGTCTTCTAAAGCATTGGACTTTCGAGAAGCTGCATACCTATGGATGATGCTAAATGAAGGAATGAGCATGTTTATCTGTGGAGAAACTGCATCCGGTAAAACAACATCAGCAATGGCACTTACAGCATTTATTCCATCTAACTGGAAGATTGTAACAATAGAAGATACACCTGAGCTTACATTACCTCATGCCAACTGGATTACTGAAGCTACAAGAGATACAGGTAGTGAACACTCTAGCGTAACTATGTTTGATCTGTTAAAGGCTGCTTTGAGACAGAGACCAAACTACATCATAGTCGGTGAGATCAGAGGCGCAGAAGGTAACATTGCATTTCAAGCCATGCAGACTGGTCACCCAGTAATTAGTACCTTCCACGCAGCAAACATGACATCTCTAGTACAAAGACTTACAAATGATCCAATTAATGTTCCAAAAACTCACATGGAAAACCTAAGCCTTGCTGTATTCCAAGGAGCAGTTCAAGGACCAGGAGGAAAAAGAGTTAGAAGATTTCTTTCAATAAATGAAATTATAGGATATAATCCTGAAGGAAATAACATCATGTTCATTCCAGTTTTTAACTGGGATCCAGGTACTGACACTGTTAAATTCCGAGGAAAAGGAAGTAGTGCATTATTTGTATCAAAACTTTTACAAATGAGAGGTATGGACAAACGAGATGAAGCGCTTCTTTATGATGAACTAGAACTTCGTGCACAAATTCTAGAAAAACTATTGGAAAAAAAAGTCTTCAACTTTTATGATGTATTCGATTCAATATCACATTGTAGAGAAATCGGACTGGAACAATTTTTGAAGGAGCTTGATTCACTTTAATGCAACTATCACTTCTTAAGAAATTTTCATTAAGTGATTTAAAAAAAAATGATGAAAAATTTCTATATTTTGTAACATTACTCTATTCTCTTTCTACTGGTGGAATAGAATCTATAGATCTTGTTAAAACTGCCCAACATACTGGGTATGGAAAATACTCACTAGCATTCAGAGATGCTTATCGCCTTGGAGTTGGTTGGACGTTTGGATTAGCAAAAGCCATAGAAATGGTTGCAATTAAGGTATCTTCAGATAAATCTGATCCACTCAAACAACTTTTGGTAAAATTTGCTCAAGTAGTTAGGCTTGGAGATGTATTAAAAATATTTTTTAAAGCAGAACTCAAGTCTACTCTGCTTTATTTCACTATAGTTTATGAAAGGAAATTAGAAAATCAGAAGCTTTTTCTTGAAATGTTTTACACACTAATGTCTACTGCTGTCTTTATGATTGCAGCAAACTCAATAATGACGATGTTAACAGGCGCTCAATCAGCAGAACTAATTTTGGTTTATTCTCTCTTAGGCGTTACATCTAGCATGAGTATTTTTGTCTTTATAATGTACATGTTATTTCCAAGAGATAAACTTGCATACAGTAATGAAAATGACGAACTTAAATTCAGAATTAAAGTTTACATCTCTGTAGGTGCAGGTGCAGGAATTGCTATAGCTCTTTTGATAAGCGGTGTAGTTCCACTTACCCTAGTTGTTGGTATTTCACTTGCTCCATTATTTTATCCAGGTTTAGTGGCAAGAAAAATGGAAAAGAATATCAAGTATGCTAATGAATGGTATCCCCAATTCATACGTCACTTTGGAGAAATTTTAGCTACTGTTGGTTCTATGGGACAAGCTTTAGATTCAGTAATTAGAAGTGATTTTGGTCCACTTCAAAAACATATTGTTAGTTTAAAAAACAGAATAAAAAATAAAGTAAATCAAAGCATGGGATTTGATTTATTTTCAAGAGATACTGGAAGTGAAATTATTGCTAATGGGAATAAAGTAATTTCTACAGCAATAGACAAAGGCAGTGACATGAATGATTCAGCAGATCAAGTTGCAACTATTACCATTAAATTAAATGAGCTAAGGGCAAAAAGAGAACAAACTGCAAAAACTTTTGAATCAATCATAATTGTATTACACGTCTTAACACTAGCAGTATTTGGAGTAATGAATAAGCTAACATCAATATTTTTTGAATTAATTGGTTCTATTGATGCCACACAAAGCGCATTTGCACTTTCACCAATTGATCCCGTCTTTATGAATCATATGTTACCTATACTAATTCTAATGACATCAGTTCTAAGCTCATTTGCCCTCAAGGTTGCTCAAGGTGGTCTATACAAGACAGTATTTTTCCACATTGCATTATTGGGAGTTCTAGGTTCAATCACAGCCTACGCAATGAATGAATTGTTAGCTGGGTTCCTTGAAGAAAGCATATTGGATATAGGAGCAGTAACTTGATGAAAAATTGAAGAATTCCTTTTTTGTATTCAATCTTAATATAATGATTTGAAAAAAATGTTTGTTCACATTACACACATGTAGGGTTATTGGTTCCAAGAAAAAAATATGATTTGTGAGCAGTATAGGATCTTATTCAGTGAAACTAGGTATACGAAATAAAATTTTAGCTCTAAACTTAGCCATTCTTGTTTCAGTGGTCACTGTTAGTAGTTTTACATTAGTTGAAATTGGAAACAATAACAATTCAAATCAATTTCTGATCATAGCCCAAATAATTTTGATTTCAGTAGTTTCTGTAATTCAAGGAATATTGTTTTTGTATCGAAAATCAATTACAAAATCAATTAGCGATGCCGCAACAGTTGTAAAAAGAATTAGTGAAGGTGATCTTAGCGTTCATGTTGAAAAATCTTCCGATAATGACGAAATTGGGAATCTTACAAATTCATTAGAAAAAATGGTCACTAATCTACGTGATCTTGTAAAGGAGGTTCATTATACTTCAAGTAAAGTCGCAAATGATGCCAGTAATATAGCTGCAGGAACCGAACAACTAAACTCAAGTGTTGAGGAAGTTACCTCAACTGTTCAACAGATAGCTGCAGGTTCTCAATCACAGGCATCTGAACTAGCTGAAGCTAAAACCATAGTTGATGAAGTTATGGGTGGAAATTCTAATGATGATTCAACTGCAGCTGATAGAATGTCACGAATAGTAGAACTTTCAAAAAAATCATCAGAGAATATAAAAAATCTTGCAGAAAAAAGTGAACAAATTACCACTGTCGTTGAAGTAATTAGAAATATTGCTGAAAAAACAAATCTTCTTGCATTAAACGCTGCAATTGAGGCAGCAAGAGCAGGAGAATCAGGAAGAGGTTTTGCAGTAGTTGCAGATGAAGTAAGAAGACTTGCTGAAGGATCTGCAAAATCATCTGAAGAGATTGATGAATTAATTAAACAAATCAAAGAAGATATCAACAGTACTGTTAGAAGTATTGATAGTAGCACAGCGGAAATAGATGAAGGACGCTTAGTTGTTGATTCATCTCTAAAAGCCTTATCTAAAATTGGTCATAAGGTACAAGAAGTTGCAGCAGTTGCAGAAGAAAATGCTTTTGCTACAGATCAGGCTTATGCTGCAGTCGAACAACAAACTAATACTACGAAGGAAATTGCATCCTCTAGTCAAATTATGGCTTTAATGGCCAAGGAACTTCTACTAAAAGTTAGTAGATTTAAACTTCCATCAAAAAATTTAGATTCAGCCTCTTCATCTTTTGATTCACAAGACTTAGAAAAAAACAAAAGTAATAAATCAAGTCAAAAATTTTCTCAAGAACAAAAAGATAGCTCTCTAACTGAATTTGATGAAGCTACTAGTTATACTGAACCAGAGGGAAAAGGAATTGAAAGCTGAAGTTACAACATCAGAATCAATTCAGATAATATCATTTAGCTTAGTTAACGAACTTAATAAAAAAAAAGAAAATTATGGTGTACCAATAGAACAAGTTAAAGAAATTAGATCGTTTGAAAATATTACAAAAGTACCTAAAGCTAAGCATTTTGTTAAGGGAATTATGAATCTTCGAGGAATGATAATTCCCGTAGTTGATGTAAAAAAGAGGTTGGGATTTGGTGAAACTAAAGAATTAAACAAAAATCATAAAATTCTGATTGCAGATGTAAGAGACTCTGTTTATGGTTTGATTGTTGATAATGTTGATCAAGTAATGCAAATTACAATTAAAGATATTGAACCAATACCTCCTGATTCTTTTGAATCACATCATTACATTAAAGGAATTGCTAAAGTAAAAGGAAAATTAATAGTGTTATTAGATATAATAGCACTTTTTGAATTTGAAGAAGATTCAGATAATTCAGATAACCAATTAGAAATTGAAGAACTAAAAACATTCAGAAATAATTCTGAAAAAGAAAATGAAAATATCCAATCCAAAGACTTAGAATCTATAACAGAAAATGACATTCCTGATGTACTAAAGGAGGTTTTCAAAGAGGATGAAGAAAAAAATTCTCTTAAAGAATCAACCTCATAGAAAATTCTTACAAGAAGTGGTTACAAAAAACCATCTTGTTAACACATTCAATGAAAAAAGAGGGTACTAAAAATTATGATGACAAAATCATTAGAAAATCAAATTGATGTTTGGATTGTAAATGATTCTAAATACATGACTACGCTACTTACAGATCTAGTTAGTAATGAGAAAATTCATGTTACAAATACAGCTAGGGATGGTGCTGAAGCCCTTCGTAAATTAGCCATAAAAAAACCAGATGTAATTTTACTGGATTTAGAAATGCCTACAATGGATGGACTTACCTTCATAGAAGAGCTTGTCAAACAAGACAAATTAATTCCAATTATAGTAGTTAGTAGTTTTACTCAGGAAGGTACCAAACTAGTTTTAGATGCATTAGAAAACGGTGCACTTGACTTTGTTCCTGTTTCTCAAGCAAATCCTGAAAATATTGGCGAACTCAAGCAAACTCTTATTTCAAAAATAAAAATTGCAGTAGAAGCAGACCCAAATAAACTAATTATTAAAAATATTGAAAAATTAAAACCTAGAAAAAAGATTGTAACTGCTCCTCAAGCATCAACTAAAGTAGTCATAATTGGATCTTCGACAGGTGGTCCAAATGTTATACAATCTATTTTGTCTTCTCTTCCAAAAGATGTACCAGCTGGAATACTTATCGTACAACATATGCCTAAGGAATTTACTGGTCCATTTGCACGTCGATTAGATGAAAATAGTGACTTGATAGTTAAGGAAGCTGAAGATGGTGATATAATCAAAGATGGAACCGTTTTAGTAGCTCAAGGAGGTTGTCACATGATGGTTTTACCTAATATGAGGGTAAAGCTAATTCATGGACCTAAAAGATTCGGAGTAAGACCTGCAGTAAATATGACAATGGTTTCTGGTTCAGAAGTTTTTGGTTCAAACACCATTGGTATTTTACTTACAGGAATGGGTCATGATGGAGCTTTTGGGATGAAGACTATCAAGAAGCGAGGAGGAAATACAATAGCTCAAGACAGTTCTTCATCAGTAATTTATGGAATGCCAAAAGCAGCAATAGATCTTAACGTTGTGGACCAAACCCTATCAAAAGAAAAAATTGCTAAAGCAATTTTAGAGGAGATCGAAAAACTTGGATGATAATTATCAAGAGATGTACGTCTCTGAGGCACAAGAACATGTAGAAACTATGAATCAAGCATTACTAAAACTTGAAGAAAATCCAAACGGCAGTGAAAATTTGGATCTTATTTTCCGTTCAGCACATACGCTAAAGGGAATGGCAGCTACAATGGGATATGAACAAACTAAGGAATTATGTAGAAACATTGAAAATGTTTTTGAAAAAATAAGGAAAAAAGAGTCTCAACTCACTACAAATCTAGCTAGTGTTCTTTTCAAATGTATTGATGTTATTCAACAAATGATTAATGATGAATCAAAAAAAATTGATATTAAATCATTCCTAAAAATGCTAGAAAATCCAGAAGAAATCGAAAAACAAGATAGTAATGAATCGATGTATGTTACACAATTACCAACTATTCGCGTTAAAATGTCCGAACTTGATTCTCTAGTAAATCTAGTTGGAGAACTGATTATCTCAAAAATGAAATTGGAAAAATCAATTATTAGTAATGATTTTGCACAATCACAACATTCCTTAAATGAGTTAAACCGACTCGTTTCTGATTTACAATATCAATCATTAAAACTTAGATTAGTTCCGATTGAAACGATCTTTAAAAGAGTAGCAAGAGTCGTTCGTGATACGTCAAATACGGTAGGGAAAAAAATTGAATTACAAATGAACGGTGCTAACATTGAACTTGATAGAACCGTATTGGATTCTATAACTGAACCACTTCTTCACATACTTAGAAATTGTATAGATCATGGAATAGAAGTCTCTTCAGAAAGAAAGAAGATAGGAAAACCAGAAAATGGTAACATAAAGCTCACAGCATATAATGTAGCTGACCAAATTGCAATAAAAATTGAAGATGATGGAAAAGGAATTGATGTAGAAAAACTCAAAGCTAAAGCAATTGAAAAAGGAATTATTTCAATTGAAGAATCTGATACAATGTCAGATGAAAAAGCTATAGATCTTCTGGGAACTCCAGGATTATCAACTGCAAATGAAATCACAGATATTTCTGGTCGTGGAGTTGGTATGGATGTTGTAATAAATCGAGTAAGAGAAGTTGGAGGAAATTTTGAAATAACTACAAAGAAAGGTGAGGGAACAACTATGATCCTAACTCTTCCACTTAATGTATCAATTATTGGAGGGTTACTTGTAAATGTCTCTAACGAAAAATATGTTATTCCGTTATCTACAGTAATTACTACCATCAAAGTAGACAACAGTCAAATCAAAAGTATACATGGTGTAGAAGTTATTGAATTACAGGATAAAATTGTACCATTAGTAAGAATTGATAAAATTCTAAAACTTAAACCTACAACTAAACTTGAAAACAAAAATACTACAACGATAATAATTGTAGAAAAAGGAGGAAAATCCTACGGACTTGTTGTAGATTCACTTGAGCGAAATCAGGAAATTGTAGTTAAAAAATTTAGTAACGCATCAGATTCAACAAATGCTTTTACTAATGCCACAATATTGCCAGATGGAAAAGTGGCTTTGATACTGGATCCAGCAATTATAGTCTAGGAAGGAAAAAATGAACAATCAATCAAATCTTCAACCTAATGAAATCAAAAATCTCACCAAAGTAGTGAATCAATATATTGCTTCTAAAACTTCATCGGCTCTCTCAAAATTACTTTCAGAACCGATTAAATACAATGTTATGATTTTAGAAAAAGAATTTTTCAATTTTAGAAATATCAAACTTGCTCCCGATGAAATAAAAATGTGTGCAGTTAAACTATACGGAAAGGGAGATACTCACATTGAGATCTGTTATGCAATTAAAATAAAGTATGCAAAAATGATAGCTTCTAAACTTCTTGGAGAAGAAGAAACTGAAGAAATTACTGAACTTGGTACATCTGCAATACAAGAAGTTGCTAACATTTTGACGGGATCTTTTTTCAATGCAATGTCTTTAGGTACAGGTTATAGATTTGAATTATCTATTCCAGATTATCAACAGGGTAACTTGGAATTATTAGCTAAAGGTTCCGTAGGAAACATACTGAAACCCAAAAAATCAGCAGTAATAGCTGATACTGAACTAATTGGAGAAAAAAGTGGAATAAGAATTCATATGTTAATTATGCAGGAAACAACCAATGTTAGGAAATTATTAAATCAAATAAAAAAATTCAAAAAAACAGAATTTTCTTCACTCGATGATTCCAATTTAAAAATAAATAACTTAGATAATGAAAGCTCAATTTCTGATTTCAACAAATCAGAAATTGATACTGATCTTGAAGATTTGCAAGAAAACGAGGTTGAGAATAAATAATGACATTAGAAGTTTCTATACCTGATCCAGAACTAGAAAAAATAAAAAAACGAGTAATAGATAAAACTGGATTTGATTTGTCATACTTTAAGCCAACATTTCTCTCTAGAAGAATCAGTGTTAGAATGAAGGTATTGAATATTACAAATGGCTCTGAATATGCAGATCTCCTCAAGTCTGAATCTGATGAAATATTGTCGCTTTATGATTCCATTTCAATTAATGTAACAAAATTTTTTCGTGATAATCAAGTATGGAATACTTTTTCCAAAAATATAGTTCCAAAATTATTTGATGGTGAGATAAATAAAACCATTCGTATCTGGAGTGCAGGTTGTGCTACAGGAGAAGAACCCTATAGCATTGCTATAATGCTACAAGAGTTTCTTAAGGATAGAAATTATAAAATAAAAATTATTGCAACTGATATAAATTCCCATTTTTTGACAGAAGCAAAAAAAGGTGTTTTTTCTATTAGTGCTTTACAAAATTTAAATTCAAACCTGATTGAAAAATATTTTTCAAATTCAGGCAGAGATCAATACATAGTAAATAAAAAAATTAAAGCTATGATTACATTTCAGCTAGGTGATATAGGTACCCATCCTGTTAGTTATCTTGATGTAGTTTTCTGCCGTAATTTACTGATATATTATAACAGTAATGCACAAGATTTAATCCTCAATAAATTTTATAAAGTAATTAAAGAAAATAAATTCCTTATACTAGGAATGGATGAATCACTTTTAGGAAATAAAAATTCTAAAAACTTTATACCACTATTTCCACGAGAGAGAATTTACCAAAAACGATCTTCAACTGATCAACTTTCTACTTTTATTTCACAAAGAAATCAAAATAAGAAATGAATTAAAACATATTTTTTCAAATACTAAATCAGTCAAGATTTTGATACTAATTTCCAATTTGGATCCAATTTAGGACTAAAATTTCCCTAGTCCTTATGGATAATTTCTGATAAAGTTATTTGGGCTAAAAATGGAGGGGCTATCTAGATTCTCAAAAAATAGGAAAGAGGAAATCATCATCTATCTCTCATTTATTGGAATTATGATAGCTACCACTGGTTCCTACTTTATCTCAAATTATATTTTGGAGGATTAATTTTGAAAAAACAACAAAAAAAGAAACCTTCAGAAAAAACTATTTTATTTTTAATACCAATAATGATCCTTGTAGTCTTACTTGGATCTTTTTTTCTTTATACTACTGCATTTGCTGCTTTAGGAGAACCCAACTTAGAAACTGGAAACGGCCCACGAGGTTTAGGCATTAACGCTTTTACAAATAAAATTTATGTTGCAAATTATCTTTCTGACTCTGTTTCTGTAATTGATGGTAATACTGAGACAATTGAGGCTACTATCCAATTACAAGGGAGCGGATTATTGAGCTTAACTAGTGGTACAGCACAAGTTGCAGTGAATCCTTACTCTGATCTAATTTATGTAACTCAACGACTTGGTGATTCTGTAACTGTAATAGATAGTTCAACAAATACAGTAATTGAAACTATATCAGTTGAAAGCGGTCCGTGGGCAATCACTATTAATCCTAACACCAACAAGATTTACACTACCAATTTGTTTTCAAATACAGTTTCTGTGATTGATGGTTTTACAAATAATGTTACTGCTAGCATTCCTGTTGGACGTGGTGCTTGGGGAATTGCTAATAATCCATTTACTGGAATGATTTATGTTGCAAACAGCTTGTCCAATACCTTATCTGTGATTGATGGTTCAACTGATGCGGTAATAGCTACTATTTCAGTTGATATTGGACCTTGGGGAATTGATGTTAATCCACTTACCAACAAAGTCTATGTAAGTGGTTGGGATTCTGCATTGTTAGCTGTAATTGATGGTTCAACAAACCTAATTGAAGATTTTATTCATGTTGGAACAGGTTCTTGGGGCGTTTCTGTTAATTCATTAACTGATACCATTTATGTCGCAAACGAGAATACTGATTCAATATCTGTAATTGATGGTTCCACGAATTCTGTAATAGAAAACATTCCAGTTGATGTTTCACCAAGAAGTATTGCAGTCCATCCATTTACTAACAAAGTGTACATAACTAACATGTTTACAAATCAAATTTCTGTAGTTGAAGGCAGTGCTGTCTCGATTAATTCAGAGTTTTTTCTGGCATTTTTAGATAAAGTGAATTCAAGCTATAATATTGATCCTGATTTGTTATACCTGATTTTAGAAACTGTTGCTTTAGATTATGACGTAGATGAAGAAACTCTCTCCAATATAGTACAGGGAATAGTGAATAGTTACGATTTGATTGACCAAGATACTCTATTAAGCATAATTCAAAGTCAAGATTTCAGCTACAATTTGAATCCTGAAAACTTGGCAGAAATTTATGAAAATTTCGATTCTGATTTTGAATTAGATCTAGAAAGAATTGATGGAATTATACAAAAAATGCAGGCTAATCAAAATATTGATTCTGAATCAATTTTTTCAATTCTACAACCACTGTTATTAAGCTATGAGCAAATTGATCCACAAACTCTTTCTACAATCATACAACTAATTGATCTAAATAACCAAATTGATTCTCAAACATTAGATTATCTATTGCAAAATATTAATTCAGAAACTCAAGTAGATTCAAATGAATTAGTATCTGCACTAGATGGTTTTGTTTATGATAATCAAGGATTTAGTGGAACAGATATCGACTATGAATCTCTTGCACTTGCATTGTTTAGTGCTTATGAAGATGAGAATTTGGGGCAAAACCTTGGTTCAGAAGATATTCCAGGATGGACAAAAACTCTGGCAGTACATTTTTCAGATGGTCAAATTCAATCATCAGAACTTGAATCAGTAACAGTTGATTGTGGTGCTGAATCATTTAGAGAAAAAATTGATTTTAAAAATTTAGATAACATGTTTGATCTTTGGGCATCATCACTTCCAATATGCGCAATAACACAAATGCCTTAAACTACCAAATCATATTATTCGAAAATTTTTGCTTTATCTAAACCTCATCCATGTCCATAACTATAATTATTTGGATAAAGTAAATATACAATTATAAAAAAAATGTTATCGATAATAATTTTTTAATCATATTGTGACGAGTTTTACTGTATCCATTTTTTTGTTTGTTTGAAAATCATTAGTAATGGTAGCAACTCGCTCTGCTTCTCCATCAATTACGAAAAGCTCCATACATTTGTTACCTTCAATTTTGCTGTGTAGATGAGTAGTAATAAGATCTTCAAAATTATGTTTTATTCCGCTTACAATGTGATCAAATTCATTATTGTGTACAACTAAAAGAATGGCATGTACATTACCTGAAAGTTCGTTTTTTTGTTTTTCTTCAGAAACAAAATTTCTAATTCCTGCTCTAATTGCTTCTGACCTTCCTGAAAATCCCATTGATTTTTTTAATCTATCAAGTTCTGAAAGAATCTCATCATTTAATGAGATTGAAACTATTGGCATTGCTTCAGTTTTTATTAAACATTTTATAAATTTAGTAGTAAAAGTTAATAACTTTTCTTAGATATATTAATAACATCAGGCAGCAATCGTTATGCTAAATCAAGTTCAGGCTGCAATTATTTCCATTGCAATAATAATTCCACTTTCTTCAATTGCAATTTGGAATTCTGCTCAATCTATTCCCTTTTTAGAAACCACATTTCATGATGAAAAAATAATTGCTATCGCATCGTTTTTTCCTCTTTATGATTTCACAAAGATGGTGGGTGGTGAAAAAGTTGATGTATTCTTGTTGATTCCCTTTGGAATTGAACCTCATGATTGGGAACCTACCATACAAGATCTTCAAAGAATTCAACAGGCAGATATCGTAGTAATTAACGGACTAGGTTTTGAAACATGGATTACCGATATTGTTTCGGTAAATTCTGAAATCAAATTTGTTGACACAAGTACAAACATTTCTAAAATTAAGATTAAACAAGAATCCATAGAAAAAGATGGCCGTGATCATGAATCATTTTCAGATCCTCATATATGGTTGGATCCAATTCTTGCAAAAAAACAAATTAAAAATATTGAGAACTCACTAATTAAAATTGATCCTCAAAATAAAGAATTCTATTCAAATAATGCAAATTCCTATAGTAAACAACTTGATTTACTTGATAAAAAAATTAGAAATGAATTATCTACCTGTAAAAAGGATTTCATAGCTTTTCATACTGCTTTTTCATATTTTGCAGATCAATATGGATTGAATCAACATACAGTTATCAAATCTAGTGATCCAAATGTAGAAGCAACATCAAAAAATCTTCATGAAATAATTATTCTGGCTCGAAATCAAGGCATTAAAGTAATTCTTACTGAAGAAGGTGTAGATAGTAGAAATTCTGAGGTTATAGCTAACGAAATTAATGGCAAAGTTCTAGTATTATCTCCATTAGAAATTGGGGATAAAGATACTAACTATTTAGAAAAAATGGAACAAAATCTTTCAAATCTTAAAGAGGCATTATGTACATGAGTGTTGTTGAAATAAAAAACTTAACTGTTCAATATCCATCAGGACGTGCTCTTGATAACATTAGTTTTTCAATTAACGAAAATGATTTCTTAGGTATTATTGGTCCTAATGGTGCAGGCAAATCAACTTTATTTTCTTGTATGCTTGATCTTAATTCAGATTATCAAGGTGAAATCAAATTCTTTGGAAAAAATATACGTAAATCAAAAAAATATCTAAAAGAAATTGGATATGTTCCCCAAAAACCGATTTTTGAGAAGAATTTTCCAGCCACAGTAAAAGAGGTTGTTCGTATGGGCTTGAAAAAGGGTTCAGATGAAAAAAGAGTAGATGATGTTCTTCAAGAAGTTTGGATTCATGAACTTAGTCATAGAAGAATTGGAGAACTATCAGGTGGACAACAACAGAGAGTCTTTATTGCAAAAGCTCTGGTTGGAAATCCAAAAATCCTAATTTTAGATGAACCAGTAACTGGTATTGATAAACAAAGTACAGAATTATTTTACAGCATACTTGGAGATCTTAACAAGAAACAAAACATTACAATAATTTGGTCATCACATGATTTAGACGCTGTTAACAAACTTGCAAATAAAGTTGCATGTCTTGACAGAACACTATTTTTCCATGGTGTTGCTGAAGAATTTTTTGGAAACGAAGACTTGGTTAAACAATATTCTGAAGCTTCCATGCAAAAACATATGCATCATCACGCAGAAACATGACTCTAGAAATTCTTTCTTACGGTTTTATGCAAAGAGCAATAGTATCTGGTATAGCAATTGCTTTACTGTGTTCTGTTGTTGGTTTATTTTTGGTTCTAAGAAGATATTCACTTTTTGGTGATGCTATTGCTCACTCATCATTTGGAGGAATTGCAGCTGGGCTTTTAATTGGAATTTATCCCCTTTGGACAGCTTATGCAGTTTCTTTGTTAAGTGCATTAATAATTACAAGAATTCGCCAAAAATTTGATATTTCAGGAGAAGCAGCAGTTGCAGTTTTGTTATCATCCGGCATCGCAGTAGGATTAATTTTGATAAGCATATCAGGTGGTTTTACTATTGATATTTTCAGTTTCCTTTTTGGAAGTATCTTACTTGTTAGTGTAGAAGACACTATTCTTATCCTAAGTCTCACAGGTGCAATCTTAATTGTAATATTATTGCTCTATAGACAGCTTATCTATTCAACATTTAATGAAGAACAAGCAAAAGTTAGTGGAATTCCTGTTGAGAAAATAAATTATCTTATAGTTTTCATTGCTGGTATAACAGTTGTAACATCAATTCAGCTTGTTGGGATTTTATTGATATCTGCGCTTTTTGTAATTCCTAATGTAACTGCAATAATGTATGGTCGTAGCTTCAAACAAACTGCAATTTTATCAAGTTCTTTTGCAGTATCATCAGTAGTTATTGGAATTTTATTATCTTATGTTTTAGATATAACTCCTGCAGGAACTATTGTTTTAATATCAATAACAATTTTGGCAACAACTATGGGACTTAAATCTCTTGGATTGATGAATCGTTCTAGTTTTACAGTTCAACCAAGGGCAAAGTAGTCGTTCTTACAAAAGATAATTTACTTGTAAATTATTAATTCCCTTAACAAAGAAACTGAATACAATTTTAGAGTATTTTGATTGTCACTTGGTGCAACACGTGTAATCTTGGCAATAATTGCTATGATAAAAAGAAAATAAGAGTGGAAGTTTTTTAGAGTTTTGGAATTACTCTAATTTTTGCGGTAATTGCTATGATGCTTATTATGGATATTCCAAGTATCATCATTGCAATTGTACCAAATTCAGGTACAACTTGAGTTTCTCCCATTTGTCCAATAGGACCAGTCCATGTGGATGGATCATCATCTGGAAGTCCAAAACCAAGGAATTCTATGTCAACATCAACAGGATTATCACCAGATGCTGCAGATGGTAAAGCCATTGTGGTATGACTCATAACACCATCATGGTCATGCACTCCTTGTTCGTCAAGGACTACTTGTCCATCTTGGGTTGCCATTATGTTGTAGTTTACGTGTTTTGTTTCTCCTTCCATCTTTACAAATTCAACGTTGATTGTCATGCTTTCTCCAGCTCCTACAGGTTGTGATTCGATGTTAATCATTACTCCTGCTTCCTCGCCCATTGCTTCACCAACAATTACCATACCAGCCATCCAAGGATGGACCATGCAAAAGTATGGATATTCTCCTGCTTTGTCGAATGTGTTAGAGAATGAGGAACCTGATATAACCAAACTGCTGTCCCAATTTCCGTCAGGTCCACCTGATGGGTCGCCGCTTGTAGTTGTATGAGCAGCAGTGTCATCATTTACCCACTTTACCGTATCTCCTATTGCAATATTCACAGGAGAGGGAATGAAGCACTCATTAGTTTCCTCACAACCAGGCACTGACGACCCAGGTGCATTATTCACTTCAACTTCGGCTGCAAATGCTGCTGGAATAGTTGCTACAATTCCAGCTACTACAGCAAGAAGTAGAAGAGAATGGTTTGAATTAATCTTCATTGACTTTGGTAATTTGCGGGGTTAATAAAAACCTCTCTTGGATTCCAAGGATAGTTCGATTAATTGTATTCCATAATAGTAAAATCGTTTATCTATCAAGGCCAAAAACCAAATTGATAATTTGGTCGTATCTTTAATAACTTCTTAGACCAAATGTAAAGCGTTGTTGTACAAAATACCATTTTTGTTAATTTTGATTGGAATTTTTTCTACTCCCTTAATTGTGGATAACGTGTTTGGACATGGTTTAGGTGGAGATCAAGCACCTCCAATAAGCTTTGGAGGATCACAAGTAACAGTCAGTACACAATTAGATCCTTCTGATATTACAGTTGGCGAAGTTGATGACGCAAATATTCAAGTTCGATTTTTTGATGTATTAACAGATGAAACTTTTGAAAAGGTAACATATCGTGTTGAAATTTGGCGGAGTGGAGAACTCTTAGCTAGAGATTTGTATTTTGATGTAGATGGAATTCTTAATGTACGGGTTAAACCTGTTTTTGGTTGTACAGAACCAAGACTAATTGATTGTACTACATATCAGGGTTCAGAACATGTAAGTTCTCCTGAAGCATGTTACGTTCAGAATGAAGGAAGATGTGTTATCCAAGGTCCAATTTTTGATAAAGGAGGACTTTACAATATAAAAGTAGATGTTGAAGGTGCTACAAGTGCTAGAACTTTACTTTCCCAACGTCTAAGTTATGATACATTTGTAAGTGTTGCACAGGAACAAAATTTTATAATTCCAACTGCATCAGCTGAAATTCCAGTAATTATAAAGACATACTATGATGATATAGAAAATTTTCAATACAAACAATCAGACAATTCAATTTCATTTGACATGCCTTTCAATTGGGATCCAGATTATATCTCACTAGTCCAAGTAGTTCATGAAGAAGTAAAAGTCCCAAAAAGCTTCTCACCGTACAAAGCTGGAAGTACATTCAAAGGATTCGTTGATGGAGTAGAAGTAGACAGTAGAGTCATAATTGTGGATCCATATTCAGATGAAAATAATAATATTATTCACTTTATGGTTTCAGGAAACGAATTAAAACGAATCAACGATGTATTGGGTCCAAGTCATCATGACAAGTCAACTATGCTTTTTGAACTAATACCACAAGGAGAAATTCAAAAAAATTCGTTTGATATTAAATTCGATTCAGGTGCAACTGTACAAGTTGCTTGGGAAAATAGTTTTGGTGCAGGTGATGAAATTCCATTTGAATTTACATTCTTTGATGAAAATGGAAATCTCTTGAAAGATATTCGATATGGTTTTACCATTAATTCTGAAAGTGGAATTGAATTACTTTCAAGCGTGGGTAATGATCCCAATAATCCTGGTTTAATGGCAATGGAAGGTATCAATACTCAGAAAATAAGGATGCCATCACAGGAACTTTACGAAATCAAAGTAGCAATTTTTGGTCAGGGCATTAATAATGATCTGACCTATGCGGGCATTGCAGAGGGTATTTTGGAAATTGGAAGTGGTGGGTCAATGTCTATTAAGCAAGAAACAACTCCCCAAGAAATTTCTATTCCTGATTGGGTACGAAACAACGCTGGCTGGTGGGCTAGTGGTCAAATCGGTGATAACGACTTTGCATCAGGAATTGAATATATGATAAAGGAAGGAATCATCAACGTTCCTACTACCAGTACTGGTGAAGTTACAGGAGAATCGATAATCCCAGATTGGATAAGAAATAACGCTGGCTGGTGGGCTGATGGACTAATTTCTGATGAAGACTTTGCTAATGGACTACAATATTTGATCAAAATTGGCGTAATCTCTGTTTAGCTGAAATATTATATAGAAAATCTATTGTGATCTAATCAATTCATGTTTCCACTAAAGGACGAAAATCCGCATCCACCGGGGTTTAAGCCAAAACTTACAATTCTCCTAATTCTAATTAACGTTGCAGTTTTTGGTTATGAAGTAGCATTTACTGGTCAAATTTGGGAATTCTCAAATGAAAGAGCAGCTCAAATGTTTTTTGAATGGGGAGCTGTACCAGCATGTATCACTGGTGCTAGTTCATTTTCAATAAGCGGACAAGTCGTTTCCTGTCCTAATATGGCATATGTCTCACTTGTAAGTTCTATTTTCATGCATGGCGGACTAATGCACTTGGGTGGTAACATGCTCTTTTTGTGGATTTTTGGAGATAACATTGAGCAAAAGTTTGGAAGAGTAAAATATCTTGGGATCTATTTGGCTTGGGGAATTGGTGCAAGCCTAGTTCACATTCTCGGTGATCCTTCAAGCCCAATTCCATCTGTTGGTGCATCAGGAGCTATCTCCGGAATACTTGGCGCATATCTAGTAATGTTTCCACATGCGAAGATTTTGACTTTCATGATGTTGGGATTTTTCTGGAGAATGATGCATATCAAAGCAAAATGGTTTCTACCATTTTGGTTAGTCTTCCAAAATCTTCTCCCATTTTTTATTGGTGGATTTGGTGTTGCAGGTGGAGGTGTTGCATATCTAGCACACATAGGCGGTTTTGTATTTGGGTTAGCAACTGGATTTCTTTACAAAAAAACCCATGGTTCTCAATACACTTATGGAACAAGATATGGATGGAAGGGAGATTGAATTTCCCTCAGTTCATATCGTATGAATCCCCCTTCTCAAAAATAGAAAAATGAAGATTAGATTTATTTAGTCAGAATTTCAATCATAATGAAGATTATGACTTCAATGGATAAGGCAGGCATGGCAATCGCAGTGGCAGTAGTGGCCATAGCAGTAGTCATTGCAAGTGGAGGAGCAGCCCTTCAAATGGGAGATCAAAGTGGAACTTCAGTTAGTCCACAAGTAACCCAACAACAACAAATGGCACAAGAAAAAGCACAACAAACACAAAAAACAATGGATGAAATTATGGAAGAACAAAGACAAGGTTCAATGGATCAACCATCAAGTGTTACAGTAACACCTCCTAAAATTGAAGACGTTCCAGCAATGACTTCAGGTCCAAAAACAGAAACAGTTTCAATGCCTAGTGGAACATCAGTTCCGGGTTGTGAAGAAACTAATACTTGCTTTATACCAAGCTCAGTAACCATTAATGTTGGTGATACAATTTCTTGGTCAAATGATGACACAGCAGCTCACACAGTTACTAGCGGTAAGCCAGCTGCTGGACCAGATGGAAACTTTGATAGCAGTTTACTAATGGCAGGAAAAGCATTTGATGTAACATTTGATAATGCTGGAAAATATGATTACTTTTGCATGGTTCACCCATGGATGGTGGGCAAAGTAGTAGTCAACTGATTATATCAAAGAATAAATCAAACTTCATTAAAAAATATTCATGCCTTTAATTACAGTGTCACTTTATCCTGGCAGAACAGACAATCAAAAAGAAGATTTTGCAAAAGCAATTACAAAATCTGCAGTAGACATTCTAAAAACTAAAGAAAATCATGTAATTGTGGTTTTCGAAGAAAATCCAAAAGAAAATTGGTATATGGCAGGAAACAAACTTTAATCTATCTTTTTATTTTAATGTAATTAATATAATTCATGTCAAAGATTGCAATTGTACAATTCAAAGCATCAACTGACAAAAATCAAAATCTTTCACGAATTCTTAATTTCATAGAAAAAGCATCAACTAAAGGAGCAGAACTTTGTGCATTTCCGGAATTTATGATGTTTTACACGACTTCCTCACAAACTTCTAGTGAACTTGCAAGATTAGCAGAAAAAATTAATGGAAAATTTGTTTCAGAAATTCAAAAATGTGCAAAAGAAAATAACATTCAAGTTGTTGGAACATTTTATGAAAAAAGTAAAAAAAAGAATCGTGTTTACGATTCATCATTTTTAATTAATAAATCAGGCAAGGTAATCTCTACCTATAGAAAAATTCACCTTTATGATGCTCTAGATTTCAGAGAATCCGATAAAATGATTCAAGGTACAAAAATTATTTTGCCTTCTAAAACAACTATTGGAAAAATTGGCATGCTAATCTGTTATGATTTAAGATTTCCTGAGATGTCAAGAATTCTTGCTTCTGCAGGTTCTGAAATATTGGTTGCACCATCAGCTTGGGTTAAAGGAAAGATGAAAGAGGATCATTGGATTACCATTAACAAAACTCGTGCTATTGAAAACGGATGTTATGTCATCGCACCTGATCAAGTAGGTAATATTTATTGTGGAAGAAGTTTGGTAGTTGATCCTTTTGGAAAAATATTACTTGATATGAAAAAACGACAAGGAATTGGCTATGTTAACATATCACTTGATAAAGTAAAACAAACAAGAAAGAAATTGCCCCTTTTAAAAAATAGACGGATAGATCTTTATCAGAATTTTAGGATTTAGCAAGTCTATCTTTACAATTTATGTTTGTACATTTTCTTATCCATTTTTGTTTTCTTGTATATCGATATACCATTAAAGGCCAAAAACAAGACTTGCATTGAATTTTTGTGGCTCTAAGCTTTGCCTTTTGTAAAAGAGGAGATGAGGCCTTACAACCATTATAATAATTTGAGCAACCAATAAATCGCTTCTTTGTCTTGTTGGATCTAATTACCATAAGCTGCCCTAAATGACATTCTGGACATTCAACTAAACCATTTCTTGGTGAATTTGTGCCTAAAATAATATACATTTTTTTCTTTGCAGACCAAGAAAGGTAACCATTATTATCAAAATATTGATTAATTTCGTTTTTGAATAGAAAAATTTTTCTTTTTGTTGGTCTTACAATATTTCTCAAACTTTTAGTTTTTGTTTGAACAACTTGAGTGGAAATTTTTTGGAAAACCATATTGATACTAAATTGTTTTCCTTAATCAAATCCAATGAACAATTTTTATAGGGATTCTTGTCAGCAACATTTGTGGAAAAAGTTTGTGTTATCGGTGCAGGAAGTACAAAATATGGAAGACTAGAAGATAGTATTTCAGATCTTACCATTCAAGCATCTGCTGATGCTATACAAAGTGCAGGAATTATACCTAAAGAAATCAAAGCAGGATACATTTCAAATGTTTTTGGAGTAGCTGACAAACAAGTTCACTTGGGTCCTGTAGTAATGAGTAATCTTGGAATCCCAGAGAGACCATCCTTGTCAATTGAATCTGCATGTGGTAGTGGATCAGTTTCATTTAGAGAAGCATATGCAAATGTTGCAGCTGGATTTTACGACGTGGTTTTAGTTGCTGGTGTAGAAAAAGTAACGCAAACTGGAACAGAATGGACAACAACTTATTTTTCCTATTGTTCTGATTTCTTTTATGAAGGACAATCTGGTGCATCGTTTCCAGGATTATTTGCATCAATGGCACGTGCATATTTGACTGAGTTCAAAGCAACAGAAGAAGATTTTGCAATGGTTGCAGTAAAGAACCATGAAAATGGTTTATTAAATCCCAAAGCACACCTACGAAAAAAAATTACGGTTGATGATGTAATGAATTCAGCAGTGGTTGCAACTCCGCTTAAACTCTATGACTGTTGTCCATTCTCTGATGGTGCAAGTTCTGTTGTGATCTGTAGCGAAAAATTTGCTAAAGACCACACAAAAGACTACATTCAAGTTATAGGATCAGGCAGAGGTGGTTCTTCTGCAGCACTACAAGGTAGACAACATCTGACAACAATACCGAGCACAAAGATTGCAGCAGAGGCAGCATACAAGATGGCAGGAATTACACCTAAAGACGTTGATTTTGCTGAAGTCCATGATTGTTTTACAATTGCTGAAGTTATTGATACTGAAGATCTTGGTTTCTTTGAAAAAGGAAAAGGAGTTGATGCAGTTCGGGAAGGACAAACTAAGAGGACAGGTCAAGTGCCGATTAATCCTTCTGGAGGACTAAAATCTAAGGGACACCCAATCGGTGCTACAGGTGTAGGGCAGATAGTGGAAGTTTTTGACCAGCTTACTGGTAAAGCAGGAGAAAGAACTGTAAATGATGCAAAAATTGGTTTAACTCATAACTTTGGCGCCACAGGTGCCAGCTGTGCTGTACATATATTCCAAAGTGTGTAAATTGTCAGCAAAACAGCAATTTATTGATGCAGCCAAAGCAGGAAAAATTCTTGCAAGAAAATGCAAAAAATGTGGCGAGCTTCATTTAGCGACTGTTTATTTTTGTCAAAATTGTGGGAATCGAGAGTTTGAAGATGCTCCATTAGAAGGAACAGGTTCTGTGGTAACCTATACGATAATTACTATTCCTCCTACAGGTTTTGAAAAATATATCCCATATGCTTGGGTTGTACTAAAATTGGATAATTCAGAACTCAGGGTTTCTGGATTTATGGCAGGAATTTCAAAACCTGCTGATTTGCCAGTTGGGGCTCGAGCCAAAATAGTAGGTTTTGACGATCGAGGAATTCTCATCGAAAAACAGTAAATCAATTTTATTGAATTTATTAAAAAAATTCTGAAAAGAATTTTTATAGCTTCATTTAAGCATATCCTCTATGTCAGTTGAAATAGTTTGTGGAAAATGTGGAGAAAAGATCGCAAACATGAAAATGTTAAAGTCTGTAAAAGACGTTGTAAAACCATACAATAATAAATGCCCTTCTTGTGGGCAATCTCTTTCAACGTCAGAATTTTCTTTAGATGTTCAAGGAACTTGATCGAAAATCTCCAAAAACGACACAGTCATAAATCTTAATTACCCCTGATCTTTTAGACATGGATATGGAAATGGAACCTACTGTGGGGCTTACAGAAGATCTTAAACGGGGAAGTATCCTACAATCAACATCAAAGCGTGTACGGATGATCTTTTCTGTAATGGCAAGTCCCAACAGAATAGATATTTTAAGAATATTGAATTCCAAAGGACCATTAACATATTCTGAATTAAAATCACTTGCTGGGTTCAAATCCAAAAAAGAGAGCGGAAAATTTGCCTATCATTTAAGAAAACTATTAAGACAATCACTAGTAGCATTAAATAAATCTGAAAGACGTTATACCATAACAAATCTGGGAAAACTAGTTCTTAGTTTGGCACGACAAATTGAAGAACGTTCAATTATTGAAAGCGGAAAGATGTATGTACGAACTTCACATGAATCAATTGAGGAATTTAATTCTCATAAAATAATTCAATCTCTTGTACGTGAAGGAAGTCTTCCATTAGAATTAGCTCAAAAGATTACAGAAGAAGTTGAAAATCGTATTTACAAATACCAAACTACATACCTTACGGGATCTTTAATTCGAGAGATGGTAAACTCTGTTCTTTTGGAACATGGTCACGAAGAATATCGAAACAAACTTGCAAGATTGGGAATTCCAGTGTTTGAGGTAAAAGAAATGATTTCAAATGTAGATAATGTAGATAACGGAGCAGAAGGACTATTATTTAAAACGGGTCAAACAGTCTTTGCCGAACACCTAATACTAAATACACTTCCAAAAGATGTAGCTGATTCTCACCTATCAGGGGATCTTCATATTGATAATCCTGGTGTATGGTCCCTTTTACCAGATACGATTTTTATCAATTTGAAGGAGCTTATAGAAGACGGAATTGACCTCAAAGGAAAAGCCCTAGGCGTGACTAGAATTCCTTCTGTCAAAAACCTAGACAACTTGACCTCATCACTATCTATGATTATTTCTCTGATTTCCAAGGAAGCCTCCCAGGAGGTAGTGATGGATGGATTAGCTCCTTTGTTGTCTAAACATTCTAAAAATCTATCAGAATTAGAACAAAAACTAACAAATTCTTTTGCCATCTCTTCTACTGCGTCACAATACAATCGCGTACCAACATTAGTTTCTTTTATAATTCAAATTGGTTCTGACCAAAAAATTGTAAAAATAATTCTTTCAGCATACAAAAACTATGTAAAAATCACACCAATACCTAAAATTGGTCTTATCATTGATTATGAAAAAGCAAAATTAACTGATGTTTCAGAATCACTTGCTGAAATAATAACACTTGGAGGTAAAGTTAACTTTTCAAAAGGTCCTATATCAAACAAAGGAATTCACAGAATAAATACCAAAGATGCAGGTGCTGCATCAATTAAATTTCAATCATTGTCAATCAATCTTCCACGTCTCGCATTTGAATCAAACAAAGACGAGACATACTTTAGAGCAAGATTAGCTTTGTTAATGAAACCTGCACTTTCTTCAATGTCTTTGAGAAAAAAAGATATTGCAGATTTAATTAGAAGAGGTCTTAACCCAATACTTGCTGGAAATACACAATATATGCAACGTAGCTCTAGCTCTCTTATTATTAATCTAGTTGGTTTACGTGAAGCTGTATTTAATATTCTAGGATTTCAAGACAATAAAGAGGGTAGAGATATTTTGCATAAAGTAATTGAAACTGCAGTAGATGTAGCTACAAAGAAAGGAAAAGAAATTAAAGATGATGTTAAGATATGTATGACATCAAGTGAAGGCTCTTCTAGGTTTGCAACACTTGATGGCGAAAAATATGGCAAAAATTCTGTGTTGCAATCATTAGAGGGAAAACCTTATTCAGAAGGTGTTTTGCTTGAAGCGTCTGAAATCCTTGAGTTAACAACAAAAAGCGAAAAAATTGTTGAATGCAACAAGCTTTCTAAAATACTTAATGGCGGTTTGTTAACAAGGATCAGATTTGATAAAAACGTCAAGGTAGCAGAGATCAAAAAAGTAATTGAAAAAGCAGGTGATCTAACTTCTTCCTTTAAACTTGAAAAACCAGTTGCAATTTGTGGAAACTGCGGTATGAAAGATGAAAAACTTGGAGAAAAATGTCCTAACTGCAAGTCTCCATACATTATTTCATAACGAATTTCGCAACTCTGAACTCATTGAATAAAAATAATTTCTTTAAAGTAAAGATTCAGCATCACATAGTTACTAATTTCGTAAACAATGAGAGAAATTAGATTGGTATGAAGTTCATAGTATTGGTGTAAAATAAGTTGAGCTAAATCTGATCTGGATAAAATTTTTTTTGCCATAGAAGTTATATTCATACATTCGCTAACCTCTGCGGGGGAGATATTATAATGGTTGAAAACTCACAAATAGAGAGCGGTATCGTAGAAATTCGTAAGAGAACTGGAAAGGTTACTAATTTTAATAAAGATAAGATCTCAAATGCAATTTTTAAAGCACTCGCTGCAACAACTGAACCTGATCGTCAATTAGCAGAAGAACTTACAGATGGAGTCGTAAACAAATTATTACAACAAGGATTTTCTTCATCAACTCCTCCAAGTGTTGAAGATATCCAAGATATGGTTGAATCCACTCTTATAGATAAAGGACTCAGTGAGATAGCCAAAGCATACATTCTATATAGACATGAAAGACGTAAATTAAGAGACAAAAAAACCAAAGTACTCAATTTAAAAACACTTGATCATGTATCTAAAAAATTTGATCTAAATTGTTTACGGGTTTTAGCATCAAGATATCTAATGCGAAATAATAAGGGAGACATTATTGAAAGTCCCTCTCAAATGTTTGAACGAGTTGCTCTTCTTGTTACAATAGGTGATATGTTTCGTGATAGTTCAATCTTCTCTGTAGAAGGCGGCATAACTCAAGATGTTGAACAAGCAAGAAGCTACCTAGGAAAACTAAATGATTTTGATTACAAATTTAAAATTGGAGATTATTATCTAAACAAATGGCATTTTCGAGGTCTGATAAACCTCTACATTGATCTTGCAATGAAAGGTCAAATGAAAGTTGGTTTTAAAGAATTTTTAACTATGCTTGCTGCTAAGAAATTTGATAAATTTTCTGATAAAGTTGCAGAATATTACAAGTTAATGACTGAACAAACTTTCCTTCCAAACTCGCCTACAATGATGAATGCAGGTGCTCGTTTAGGACAGCTCTCTGCATGTTTTGTTCTGGATATGCCTGATGACATGGCAGGAATTATGAAAACAACATCTGACGCTGCTCTAATTTTCAAATCAGGCGGAGGAGTAGGAATAAATTATTCTGGCTTGCGACCAGAAGGAGATATAGTAGCATCCACTTCTGGGGTTGCCTCAGGCCCTGTTTCTTTCATGAATATCATAAACACAGTAACTGAAGTCGTAAAACAAGGTGGAAAACGCAGGGGAGCAAATATGGGCATAATTGAGTCTTGGCACCCAGATGTTGAAAAGTTCATCACAAACAAGACTGAACCTGGAATCCTTGAGAATTTCAATGTAAGTGTAGGTATTTGGGAAGATTTCTGGAATGCCCTAGTGAATACTGAGGACGGCAAGTATATGCTGAGATCTCCTAAAAGTAAAGAGCCAATACGAGAAATTAATGCACATCAGCTAATTGATTTGATAGCACTTTCTGCCTGGAAGAGTGCAGAACCTGGCTTAATCTTCTTTGATAAAATTAATCAATACAATGTATTTGCAAAAGCAAGAGGAGGGCCACTCCGAGCTACAAATCCTTGCGGAGAACAAAGTTTGTATCCTTACGAGTCATGTAACTTGGGCTCTATCAATTTAGCAAATCTCGTTAAACGAAAAGCAGATGGTCAATACGAATTTGATTGGCAAAGATATGAAGAAGTCATCAGAAAAACGACCCGATTTTTAGATAATGTTATTGATGTGAATCAATATCCAGTTATAGAAATTGATACAGCTTCCAAAGAATCACGAAGAATAGGACTTGGTGTAATGGGTGTTGCAGATCTTCTTTACAAATTAAGAATTCCATACAATTCAAAAGAAGGCTTTGAATTTCAATCAAAGCTTGCCGAAACTCTTACTTACTATTCAATGGAAGAAAGTGTTGCACTTGCAAAAACTAGAGGAGAATTTCCATTATGCTCAAGAACCGAATATACAGAAGGAAAGATTCCAGTTGCTGGATATTTTGAAAAGCCAAAAAGTCAGCATACCTATGATTGGAGTGCACTAATTGAAAAAATAAAAAAGTATGGAATTAGAAATGTACTTGCCACAACCGTAGCTCCGACTGGAACTCTTTCTATGATTGCTGATTGTTCAAACGGAATGGAGCCAACATTTGCACTTGTCTTTGAAAAAAGAGTAACTGTAGGAAGATTCTTTTACACTAACAAAATATTTGAACAAGTTCTTAAAGAAAACGGACTGTACAGCGAAGAACTTCTTGCAAAAGTTGCCGATAATTATGGTTCTGTTCGGGGCATTCCAGAAATTCCAGAATGGATACAAAAGATTTTCGTTACTGCTATGGACATACACTGGGCTGATCATCTAATGGCACAAACTGTCTGGCAAGACTGGATTGGTAACGCAATTGCAAAAACAATCAACATGCCATATGATGTATCTGCAGAAGATGTTAAAGCATCATACCTACTTGCACATGAGATGGGACTTAAGGGAATCACTGTTTACAGAGATGGTTCAAGACACAAACAAGTATTACATATGACTAGTGAAAAGGCAGAAAAAACATTTGATGTAAGACCAACTACATATGTTACTAATTATATAGCTTCAAAAATTAAAAATCCTTACATAAAAACTAATGTTGAAAATGCATTAAAACTTGTTACACCTAAAGAAGAACTACAACAACAAACGCCTGTCACTGAAGAACAAAAAGAAGAAACTTTGTGCCCAACTTGCAAAAATAACCTAGTTTTTGTTGAAGGATGTAGTCTCTGCATAGAATGCGGATTTAGTGGATGTACTTCTGGATAGAACAGTTAATCACAACTTTTTTACTCTCATTTCTAACTGCAAAAAACATTGAATAAAGCAATAATTGGTGGAATAATTGCCGCAGTAGCTATTGGTGCAATTGCTTCTGCATTTTTAATTTCACCTGATTCGAATACACAACCTCCAACTATCTTTCACAACGAAAAACTTGGCCTTGTCATAAACACACCTACAAGTGAAACTACTCTGCAATCATTAGACAATATTTTTTCTAAAGCTTCATCAACTGGAATTGGACGAAGTAATGTCTACATGTTTTGGAATGTTGTAGAACCCGAAAAAAAACAATACAATTGGGATCAATATGATGTACTAATGAGTTTTAACAAACAAAATGATCTTAAAGTCACCTTATACTTTTCTATAATAAATGGAAAAACACTAGGTCCTTTTCCTGATTGGATAGGAAAACCAAGTCTAATATCAATATCTGATGATAGTTTAGTAGAAGTATTAGATGCTGTTTTAACCAGATATCATATTGTAGATACACTGATTATCAGTGGAGAAACTGATCAACAATTTCGATATAACGAACAAAACATTCCAGTTTATCAGGAACTTTTCAACAAAGTCTATGATAGATTAAAAGCAAAACATCCTGATGTGAAAATTGGGAATGCTTTTTCATTACACGGAGTTCTTAACAAAAATCTTGGTCACATAGTTAACGAACTAGATAATGGAGATTTTACTGCGTTTAGCTATTTCCCAGTAGATTCACTCAATGAAATAAATAAAACTCCTCAAGAGGCCCAGTCAGATTTAGAAAAAATCTTTGAGTTAGTACCAAATAACAAAGTAGCAATCTTTGAAATTAGTTGGAGTACGGATGATTTTGTTGGCGGAAGTCAAACAGATCAGAAAGATTTTTTGAAGGTTGTTTTTGATTTTTATCAAGAAAACGAGCCCCAAATTGAATTTGTTACGTGGTATAGACTTTATGATAGACCTAAAGGTACATGTGAAATTGATCCAGAAAGATTAGAAGGTACAATTAGTCTTGGCGGGGGTTCTGGATTGGGTAGTAGTGAATTTGTTATTGAAAGATTGAGCAATTACATATGCAATGCGGGCCTTCTTGATATTGAAGGTAATCCAAAACTAGGTTGGGATGAATTTACAAAACAAGTACAAATGAATACAAATTCTTAAAAATCTTATTGATTAATTTAAATCACTTTTGGATTTCATCATTTTGTTAATTATTGCATTAGTTTCAGGAAGTTTCAACACTTTTGATGACTCATTTGATGATCCATCAATTTCAGAAACAAAAATTTTTCAAAATATTTTAGATAAATTTCTCAAACTTGATGTAGATAAAAAAGATGTTTCTGGAATTTTGAAAACATTTGAAAAACCATTCATTAAAACATTTCCTTGTAATCCAGCTGATGTCAATGAACTTGTAGTAAATGTAGTAGAAACACGGGTAGGTGGTTTTACTGTTCCAGAAGAAATTGAGACTGGAGTAATTTTAGGAGGAACATACACTTGGCAATGTAAAATAACAACTAGTGATGAGAATATTATTACCGTTGATTGTGATAATGCCATTAAGCTAAATCCTGATGTAATCAATAAACAACGAAAAGATCCCAGAATAAATGAAATAGAAGATGTAGTAATTTTTTACCATGAGCTTCTTCATGGACAGCTGATGTTGGATGCAATCACATCTTCAGAAAAATGGAGAAATGATGTATGTAATAAAAAACCTTCTGACAGTATTGATTTATCATATTCTGACAAACAACACAAAGTAATTGGACCATTGCAAACTGATTTCACAAAACAACTAGTTTCTAAGAATAATGGAGTCTTTCTCAATGAAGTTATTGATTTAGATGAAAGCGAAAATGGAGAATTTTCAAAAAATATTATTAATCGGCTAGACCTTCCTAAGCATCTTAATAATGAAATACGAGTAACTTATAGAACGACCAATATTGCTGAACCATCTATAACTTTTCCAGGTAATGAAATAAACATATCTGGAAAGCTTGAAGATAAATCAAAATCTGGAATAGCTTGGATATACATCTTCGATGATAACCTAATCATTCAAGAATCAATAGATGAAATTCCTCAATGGATTAAAAAAAATGCAAATTGGTGGTCAAAAGGAACAATTACTGATTCAGATTTTTTACGAGGAATTGAATATCTTATTCAGATAGATATATTGAAAATAGAATCTAACAAAATTGTTCCTTCATCATCAAAAGAAATTCCTCAATGGATTAGAAATAATGCAGAATGGTGGGCAGCAGAATTAATTTCAGATAATGAATTTATTGCAGGAATAAAGTATCTTATTGAAGCTGGAATTATTTCATATCGTTAATGATTTCACTGGTACTAGCAGAATCTTCTCTTGAATTAGTTCCTAAAAAAATTCAAACTCATCCATCAGTCCTTTCGCATTGCGAAAAACTTGGGAAAATACCATCAGAGATTTTGTTGGATAATTCTTGGCATTTTGCAGCTATGAAAGGTATCAAAGATGAAATAAAACGAGGACGGCCTGACCTAGTCCATTTTTCATTATTAGAGGCTTGTTCAATTCCACTTTTTTTTGAAAAAAAAATTTCCGTATATGTTCATACCATAGATGATAAAATCATTAAAGTGGGAAATGAAATTCGACTCCCAAAATCTTACCATAGATTCGAAGGTTTGATTGAGAAGCTATATTCTGAGAGGGTAATACTAGCTGATGGAAAGAAACTACTTGAAATGAAAAATATGACTTTTGATCAACTCATAAATGAGATTAATCCCAAACGAATTATTGGATTATCCACTCAAGGAGTTTTCAGTTCTTGTGAGGATGTAGCAAAAAAACTTTCTGATAATTCTTGTATTGTAATTGGAGGTTTTCCAAAGGGAAATTTTTCAGATTTAATAAAAAAACATGTAGAGTATTTAGTAAATATCAACAAATCTTCTTTAGAATCACATATTGTTGTTAGTCGAATTTTATACGAATATGAAAAAACCATTTTTATGTAGGCAGTAAAGTTTGCTCATTTATGCGGTTGTAGTATAGCCTGGTTAGTATGTGGGGTTTCCAACCCTATGACCCGGGTTCAACTCCCGGCAACCGCATTTGTTGTAATATCATTTAAAATTTTTAAAGGGATTTACATTTGCATCAATGTGAAACTTTCTACTAAAACCATTGCATTAGAACGGATGGAGATTTTGATTAGAATAGCTATTTCTAATGCAAAATCTAATCCAAAGTTGGCTCAGAGGCAAGCATTTCTTGCAAAAAAAATCAGCACAAGATACAGGGTTGCCATGCCTTATGAGATGAAAATATCTTTTTGTAAAAAATGTAAAAGCTTTATTGTTCCTGGAGTAACCTCTAAAATACGTCTTGGGAGATCATCTGTAAAATCTATTAGAAACACATGTTGGTACTGTGGTCATATTTATCGTAAAATTATAGCTCAATGATTTATAAGACGATTTTAGAGTTTGACTTCACATGGCAAAAGTCTATGATGTACCGGCTGATTTACTTATTAGTAAATTAACTGAAATCCTAAAAAATGAAGATATACCACCACCATCTTGGGCTGCATTTGTAAAAACAGGTTCACATGCAGATAAACCACCACAAAATTCTGGATGGTGGCATATTAGATGTGCTTCACTTTTACGGAAGATCTATCTTCATGGCCCAATAGGAATTAACGATCTACGTAGTATGTATGGTAGTGGTAAAGCAGTAGGATATGGTCTTGCAAGTCACAGAGACGCAGGCGGTGAAATTATTCGTAAAGCACTACAGGGGCTTGAAAAATTAGGTTATGTCAAAAAAGTAGAAAAAAAAGGAAGAATTTTATCAAAAGAAGGCGTACAAAAATTAGATAGATTATCAACTGAAATTCTAAAACAACTAATGACTGATACACCGCACCTGAAAATATATTCATAGTGTGATGTCATGAGTTTTCCTGATCATGATGAAGCTGATCATGATAATGAAGCAGAAATTTCATCTCAGAAAGAAATAATCCTCAAACAGATTTTATCTGCAGAAGCAAGACTACGATTAAACAATATAAAAATGGTAAAATCAGAATTAGCTAATTCAGTTGAAAATTATTTAATTAATGCTGCTTCACAAGGACAGATAAAATCTCCTTTATCTGATGACCAATTAAAACAAATTTTATTGTCATTACAACAACCTAAACGTGACTTTAAAATTACTAGAAGATAAAAACTAAGAAAATATAATTAGGGGATACAAGGCGATCGTATTCATGAAAGCAGTTGTTTATGAAGAATATGCACCTGATGATGATTATAAGAAAATTCTAAAAATAAAAGATGTTGATGATCCAAAACCAAAATCAAATGAAATTGTGTTAAAACTAAAATCAGCTGCTCTAAATTATAACGATCTTTGGGGATTGAGGGGTGTACCTATACCTGTTCCACTACCTCATATTTCAGGTTCTGATGCAGCAGGTGAAGTTGTTGCAGTAGGAGAAAATATTCAAAATTTTAAAGTTGGTGACAGAGTTGTTTCACATTCTAATTTAGCATGCAGAACATGTGCTATGTGTACATCTGGAAGAGAATTTGATTGTG
>Ga0209980_10000167_pt1 | contig 33393 bp, 31 predicted proteins | sample CR02metaG_FD_183611 | JGI IMG/M metagenome (GOLD analysis project Ga0209980, IMG submission 183611) | Deep subsurface microbial communities from Mariana Trench to uncover new lineages of life (NeLLi) - CR02 metaG (SPAdes) (version 2) | ecosystem: Environmental > Aquatic > Marine > Ocean trench...
CCCTTGCTCATGGCCTCCAGGTCCGCTCCCAGGCCGTAGGCCATGGCCGCCGCGCCGAGGGCGTTGGAAAGGTTATGCGCTCCAGGGAGCCGGAGCCTGACCCGCCGCCTGCCACCGCCGGCCCTGAGGGTAAACTCCATTCCTCTCTCTCCGAGGGCCCTGAACCTCTCCCCTCTCACCTCGCCACTTTTCCCGTAGGTAATCTTCCGTCCCTTGAAGCTCTTACCCAAGTGCCGAGTAAATGGATCGTCCAGGTTCACGATGGCTAGCCCCCTGGGATACATTCGCCGGAAGAGTTCCCCTTTCTCTCGAGCCACACCTGCAAGGGTGTTGAGTCCGGTCAAGTGAGCCGGTGCCACTGACGTGATGATGCCGATGTCGGGTGCGGCAATTTCGGTCAGTCGCCGTATTTCACCTGGCTGACTCGTTCCCAATTCCACCACAGCGACTTTTTCCCGACCTGTGAGACGGAGAAGCGTCAGAGGTAAACCCACCAGGTTATTGTAGTTTCCTTCAGTCTTTAAAATCTTCCCCCGCAACCGAGTCCCCTGAATCGTCGCGAATTGAAAAATAGCTGCCACCATTTCTTTTGTAGTGGTCTTGCCATTGGAACCCGTGATGGCCAAAACCTTTGGAGCAACCCTTTGTCGACGATAGTGGGCCAAGTCCCCAAGGGCCTTGAGGGTATCCGCCACTTTGATCACCGTCATATCTTTTTTTTTGAGCCGCCGGTCACCGGCCCTTCTGTGAACCACGAGACAACTCGCGCCATGGCGCAGGGCATCGTCCAAGAACTGGTGCCCGTCAACTCGCCTTCCTTCTAGAGCCACAAAAACGGATCGCCTTCTGGCCCCCCGAGAATTGGTAACGACGTCGCCGTAGACAGACTCCTTCCCGCTGCGCACCACCTTTCCACCCGTCGCCACGAGGATCTCTTCCCTGGTCCATCCCATGAAAAAACGATTCACGCCGTCAGTCGCTTCAATTCCTCTCGGACCACCTCTCGGTCGTCAAAGTGAATGCGCCTCTCGCCCAGGATCTGATAGTCTTCATGCCCCTTCCCCGCGATGAGGATCAGGTCGCCCGCGCGCGCCAAGGAAAGAGCCAATCGAATAGAGGCGCGCCGATCGGGTTCCACCCAGTAGCCTTTCTCTTCGCCGCCAATCTGAGATTTGAGATTTGAAATTGGAAATTTCCTCGTGCCCGTTCTTTGGATTCCCTCTTCCACTTCCCCCAGGATTTGAATGGGATCCTCCGTCCGAGGATTGTCTGATGTGAGGACCACCAGATCACTGTATTGGGCGGCGATTTCACCCATGACCGGTCTCTTTCCCCGATCTCGATCACCACCACAACCAAAGAGGGTAATGAGACGACCTTGAGTCATTGGGCCTAAGGCTTGGAGCACCTTCTCCAGGGCATCAGGGGTATGGGCATAATCCACCAATACCGTGATACCCAAAGAATTGCTGATTCTCTCCAACCTCCCAGGAACCGAATCCAAACTAGCGACACCCTTGGCGATTATTTTGATGGGTATGCCCAAGGCGAAACCGACTCCAACGGCTCCCAAAATATTTTCTAGATTGGGCGTCCCAATGAGACCCGTGGAAAAGTCGAGCTCCTGATCCTTGACTCGAATCCTTCCCCTTATACCGTCCAGATTGCTTTTGAATTCCACCGGATGGATATCCCATTCTCGGCTACGTCCATAGCTCACCACCTCAAGCCCGCTCCCGCACACCTTTTCCAAAAGCTCAGGGCCACGCGGGTCCGCTCCATGAATGACCGCAAATTTCTTCGCTTTCGAACTCTCGGTGAGATAATCGGTAAAAAGCCTGCTCTTGGTGAAAAAATACTGGTCCATGTCTCCGTGAAAATCGAGATGGTCATGTGAGAGGTTCGTAAACAGCGCTCCGTCAAAATCAATTCCCCTCACCCGTTCCATTGCTAAGGCATGGGACGAGACCTCCATCCCCATGGACTGGGTCCCTGCCTGCGCCATTTCCGCAAGAAGCCTTTGAAGGTCCACGGATTCTGGGGTCGTATAGGGAGCTGGAAAGGTCTGATTGCGAAACCGATAATTGATGGTGCCGATGATTCCACATGGCATGCCTGCGGCTGCAAAGATGGACTCGAGGAGATAGGTGACCGTTGTCTTCCCATTGGTTCCCGTGACACCGACTAAAACCATGCGGCGGCTGGGATGGGCATAAAAGGCATCGGCCCACTGTCCCATGGTCCGCCTCACATTTTGGACTCGAACCCAGGTCACCTTCGGTGGGACAGAAACCCTTCGTTCTACCACCACGGCCACAGCCCCTTGCTCCACGGCCTGGTCCACAAAATCATGTCCATCGGCGTACGCCCCTGGAATGGCAAAAAAGACGTCTCCTTGCCTTACCTTTCTAGAATCGTATGCCAGCCCCTCGACGGGTTGAGTTAAGCCCCCCTGCACCTCTTCCACTTCACCCGTCTCAAGTAGATTCTTAAGCCACATCCTTAGCCATCCTTCAGAGTCAGGGTCAGGGTGCTGCCATGACGCCAACCTGAGCCAGGGGCCGGAGACTGCCCCACCACGTAGCCATGCCCACGAACCGTAACCTTAAGCATTAGCGCACTGGCCCTCGTCACCGCCTCGCGCATGCTCAAGCCTTGGAAATTTGGAAACCCAAAGGCCCTCTTTCTCCTCGGCACTGCCGCGGTCTCATCCTCCACCCGCACCATTTTCGGTCTGCTGACCACAGGTAATGGCATGGTGGCTCGCCATTGAGGCCCGATTCCCAGATGCCGCAAGGTGCCACGGGCGATAGCGCGAAACAGCGGTGCTGCCACCACACCTCCGTAGACGCTCACCTCCGGCTCATCCAGTAATACTAACAGGACCATCCGGGGATCCTCCGCTGGAACAAAACCCACAAAGGAGGCGATTCTCTTCTCGGGCAAATACCCGCCGTTGATCAGATCTGCCTTCTGTGCGGTCCCAGTTTTCCCTGCCACCTGAAACCCCTCCATCCCTGCCCGGACGCCTGTCCCCCCGTCACTGACAACCCCGGTCAAAATCGACGTCAATTCACGTGCCGTTTTCTCCGAGATGACGCGACGCACCACATGGGATTCATGTTCCACGAGGACCTTCCCCTCGGAGTCGACAACACGGCGCACCACGTAAGGTCGCATGAGGAATCCACCATTGGCGATGGCAGCATAGGCCATGACCAGCTGAACGGGAGTCACAGCAATGCCCTGCCCAAAGGCGTGGGCTGCCAGATCCACGCGAGTCCACCGAGAGGGAGAGCGAACCAGCCCCTTGGCTTCCCCGGGCAAATCGATTCCCGTTGGCTGGCCAAACCCAAACTTTTGAATGTATTTAAAATACCTGTCCTTCGTTAGCTTTTCTACCACCTTTGTGAGCCCGATATTGCTGGAATATTTCATGATCTTGTCCAGGGTCAGCCACCCGTGCTTTTTCTCGTCTCGGATGACTCGACCCCCATAGGAATATCGACCCAGCTCACAATAAAAAAGATCTTCCTTGCCTACTATCCCCTCATCCAGAGCAGCAGCGGCCCCAATGATCTTGAAGGTTGATCCCGGCTCGAAACTATCCGTCACGGACCGATTGCGCCACCGATGGGAAGGAAACCGAGTAAAGCTGTTTGGATTAAAGAATGGAAAGTTGGCCATGGCCAAGACTTCCCCCGTGAAAGGTTTCACAAGAACAGCCGTCCCCGCCTTTGCCCGAAACCTGGTTACGGTGGCCTCCAATTGCTTTTCCACTAAACTCTGGATAGAGGCGTCCAGCGTGAGGTGGATGTCCGCCCCCGGGGGGACCTCAAGTCTCTCCACTCCCTGCACCATCACTTTGCGCCCAAGTGCATCCTGCTCCACGACCAACGAGCCGAACTCACCGCGGATGAATTTATCGTAATACCCCTCAACGCCTTCAAGCCCCTGGGAATCACTTCCTACAAAACCAATCATCTGTCCCGCCAGCCGCCCATGGGGATAATACCGCTTCGGTTCGTAATACATCCCCACCCCTGCCAATCTGAGGGCCCGAACCCTTTGCACCTCTCTGGGTGTCACCTGGCGTTTGACCCATACAAAAGGTTTTTCTGTTTTTAGCCTTCGTCGCAACTGCTTTTGTCTCATCCCCAGGGCCTTGGCCAACTGGGCAGCCGCCCGTTCTGGGTCCTTTAAACGCCGAGGCCTGACATAGACAGACTGAGCTTCAAGGCTAATGGCCAGGGGCTCCCCATTTCGATCCAAAATCGAGCCGCGCTTTGGCAGGACGGTCCACTCTTGAAGACGTTGTCTTTCCCCCAGCCGTTTGAGTTTTTCCCCTTGAATAATCTGGAGCTGGAACGCACGTAGGCCCACCGCCAGAAACATCATTAAAAAAACGGCCCCAGCCAATACTAGCCGGGACCTAATCGCTTTAGAACTCCCCTTCATGGGAGAATCACCACCTGACCCTGCTCGGGCTCCCTCAATCCCAGACGTGAACGGGCCAATTCTTCCAACCGATCGGGTGAGGTCAAGGTCGCAAGTTCTAGCTTAAGCTCACGGTTCACCTGCTCCAGTTGGCCCTGCAGCTTGCTGGTAGTGGAAAGAACGTATCCAAGGTGTATCACCTGGAGACGTAACCACACGTGAACCAGGGCAAGACTCACCAAACAGGCCACCAAGAAAATGGTAGCCAAAAAATTTCCTATCCAATCCCTTTCGCCTGCCCTCCCCTTTTCCTGCCTTCTGGGGGAACCTACTGCCCCTCTCCTTCTGCTTAAAGCGACGGTCATGCCTTCGCCCTTTAGATCCCCTCCACGGCACGAAGCTTAGCAGACCGGGCACGCGGATTGATGCGGACTTCATCCGGTGAAGGGAGCAAGGGTTTCGGTGTCAAGATACTAACCTTGCGGCTCCAGCCACATCGACACAGAGGAATCCTGGGAGGACAAAGACAGCTCCTGCTCCATTTCCAAAAGGCCTGCTTGACTGCGCGATCCTCTAGAGAATGGAATGATATGACAACCATGCGGCCAGGGGTCAGGAGCAATTCGTAGGCATTCCCCAAAAAGGAGTCCAAGTTCTCCAGCTCACGATTCACTGCAATCCTCAACGCCTGAAAGACTCGAGTGGCAGGATGGATCCTTTCCTTTCTGCGGTCGGCGTTGGTTTTTTTCCTCCGCACCGTCGCTGCAACGATATCTGCCAATTGTTTTGTAGTCACAATGGGCGTCTTCTTGCGCTCTGCGGCAATGGTCATTGCAATAGGTCGCCCCAAGCGCTCCTCTCCGTAGTCCCGAAATAAGCGTTCGAGGTCAGCCACTGGAAACGTATTCACCACTTGGTAAGCATCCAGGGTCTGCCGGCGATCCATGCGCATATCGAGCCGAGCATCTATCTGGAAGCCGAATCCCCTCTCCGGGGAATCCATCTGATGGGAGGAGAGTCCCAGGTCAAGGAGAATCCCGTTCACCTTACCCCATCTCATCTCCTCCAATATTTCTCTCGCCTTCACAAAACTTGCCCATCGTGTCACCAGGCGGTCTCCAAAACGCGCCAGCCTCTGCCGAGCAGCGGCGATGGCGTCTCCGTCCAGATCTAGACCCAGAACTTGTCCGTCCGGACTGCTTCGCTCCAGTATTTGTTCCGCATGCCCTCCCCCTCCCAGGGTCCCATCCAGGTACCTTTTACCCGATTCAGGTTTTAGCAATTCCAATACCTGAGGCACCATCACGGGGGCATGGGTGATAGTCATCAACCCAATCTCTTAATGATAGGTTCCACTCCCTTCCCAGTCGTCACCAAAGCTCTCAATGGCTTCTTCCAGGGAGGTGTATTCCTCAAAGAATTGATCCATCCCTACAACCTTGAATATAGTCCTCAAGTAAGGACTCATGCCCACAAGTTTTAAATCTCCGTTAAGACTTCTTAAAATCCTCAGTCGCTCGAGCAGCACACCAATGCTCAGATAATTGATATGATCCACGGCCTTGAGGTTCAAAACAACTTTCGTTTTGTCTATCTCGATCAAAGAGCCAATGACATCTTTGATACGTATCATCTCTCGGAAATCAATATCGCCATTAATATCAATCACAGAGATGTCCTGAATGACGTTTCGCTCCAGCATGCTGTCCCTCCCTTGGCTCACTGTCCCTTCATTGACCAGTGAACCTCAATGACCTTTTGCGTTACAGCCCCAAGTCACCAAGAAAATCGGGATCTTGCATTAGCTTGTCCTCGGCCTCCGCGAAGACCTTCTTCCATGTTTCCTTGTCCCATACACGGAATTTCTCCAATGCCGCCACGAGGACCACGTCTCGTTTGAGGCCACCATATTGGCGCAGCAGCGGTGGGACAAGGACGCGACCCTGGTTATCGACAACACATTCACATGCGCCGGCAAGATAGTAGTTCTGAAACATCATCATGCGTCGATCAAACTTTGGTTTTTTCTTTATCTCTTCTTCGAAGTGAAGCCACTCGTCCAATGGGTAGACATCCAGACAGCGCATGGAATCGATGACGAAGTTCGTGATCACCAAACGCTCGTCACCTTTGCCCAGAAGGACTTCACGGAATCTGGAGGGGATACTAAGACGTCCCTTGGTATCTATAGTGTGTTCGTACCTGCCACGGAACATACGGTTCGGGTTTAACTGGGATTTTATCCCACTTCATCCCACATAGTGGCCGACTATAGTCCCCTCCAAAATCTCTGTCAACAAAAAAATTGATTTAAAATCAATGCTTAAAGGACCTTTCTCCCCCTGTACCAACATATTGTTGGTTTCTAAATTATTTAGCCCTAAAAGCACTATATATAGATAAAACGGGGGCAGACGGTCAAGAAAAAACGTAGGGATGGCGGTCGGATGGGAACAGGAAGGGAAGTGGGCTAAAGTGGATCGTAAGCCGGATTCTGTCAGGTCTCTTAATAAGAAGCCTTAGCGATCATTCCTCTTGCCCCATGATTGCTCATGAGGTCTAGCGACCTAACCCGAGGGTTAAGGGCGGACTACCCAACCCTCCTATTTGGTCTTGCTCCAGGTGGGGTTTACCTAGCATCCACCATCACTGGTGGACCGGTGAGCTCTTACCTCGCCTTTTCACCCTTACCCCGTGAAATAAGTGACTCCGAGACGACACTGAAACGCCAGAATCTTAAGTTTTATTCTAGTATCGTCCCTGTCCGCGCAAAAACGCAATTTCATGGGGCGGTATCTTTTCTGTGGCACTTTCCCCCGATTACTCGGGGCCGCCGTTAGCAGCCACCCTGTCCTATGGAGTCCGGACTTTCCTCTCCCTGCTACCATTGTTCACGGCGGCAGGGAGCGACCGCTTGATCCGCTTTAGCCCAACTTTCTTGTGCATGGTCATTTCATTCTTTTACATGTCATTCCATGGTTTCACAAGTAAACAGGGTGTTGAAAACCCTCTTCACAGGCCGGTCAAAAAGGTCCCAGGTGCGAGGCGCGCGAGGAATCGACGAGTGGAGGCGTACTTAGGCAGTACGTTGGAGCGAGTCGATTGCGCGCAACGAAGCAGATGGGCCTTTTTCAACGGTCTGTAAAAGGAAAAACCATCAACCGCCATGGTGTGCGTCGTCGATGCCTAGGTTGGCAAGCCGATCTGCCAACTTGTTGTGTTCCCGCCGAACATGATTGATACGATAGGCCTCGAGCCGACCTAACAAATCCAAGGCCTTCCTATAGAGCACCTTTAGCTTTTCATCCTTAACGCGATAGACCCCATTGAGCTGGCGAACCAGGAGTTCCGAATCGCTGCGAATTTCGAGTTTTCTCCCTCCCAGCTTAAGCACTCCCTCCAGGCCCATCAGAAGTCCCCGATACTCGGCCACGTTATTTGTCGACAAACCGAGATAAGAGGAGAGCTCCTTCAATATCTCGCCATGCTCATCGTAGATGACCGCACCACACCCTGCCTCACCAGGATTGCCTCTCGATGCTCCATCCACCATGAGACACCATTCCACAGGGTGCTTCATGATGAACTCTAGACTTGCTTATCATCAGAAACCGGCGGCTTGTAGTAAAGGATCCGATGGCAACTGGGGCAAAGAATGAGTTTATCGCTCCTGATGATCTCGTTCCAGAGCTGTGGTGGGATATTCATATGACACCCCTGACAGATTCCACCGGAAACCATCACGACCGCCATTCCCCCTCGACGAGCAAAGATCAGTTCATACCGTCCAATGAGATCCCTATTGAGTTGTGAAGCCGTTTCCCCACGGGTCTTGGAGGCTTCCATAACCGCTTGGTCGAGCTCCGCCAATTGCGCTTCCGCCTCCTGCCGCTTCCCTCGCCACTCCTCCTCCATGGCCTTGAGCTCCTCCTCTTTTTCTTTGAGAATATTGCCTTCTGCCTCCAGCTCCTCCAACACCGATATGAGTTCCTCTTCTGACTGAGAGTTGCCTTGTTTGATCTGATCAATCTCGCGCTGGAGGGCCTGCATTTCCTTTATGTTTTTGATCTGAGTCATCTTCATTCTTTTGTCCGCGGCCTTCCTACCCTTGTCCTGCAGCTCCTTCTCTTTGTCCCGGCGTAGTTTATCTTTCTTCTCCCACTCGGCTCTGAGTGCCCCACCGTCAGCCCTTTTTTCCTCTATTGCTTTTTCCCTTGTCTCAATCTCCGCCAGCAGCTCTTTTTTGGCGATCGTCTTCTCACGGATCTGCCTGTCCATGTTCTGAAGTAACGCCAACACCTCTATTTGCTCATGCAACTTAAAACCTCCTGTAACACGAAAAAGAAATGCACCCGAATGGGTGCATTTTTCTGCCTAACTCTCTTCTGCTGCCAATCTGGCTCGATGCTTTTAATTTTCACCCTCCCCAGCGGAATCTTAATATATTATTAACTGGATTTGCCCTCTTTGTCAAAGGCTACTAACCGATGGGCCTTCTTTTCTCACTGAATTCTCTCCCCTCGGTCCCAAGCGAATTAGACGGCGGTGGAAATCTGCTTACCCGTCGACTGCCTTTTCCAGTGTCCGTTGCCTTCGCCCTTTGCACTAGCGCCAGCCCCCTTGGCTCCATGATAGTCCACCGGGAGGTTAACCGTAAAGGTCGAGCCCTCACCGGGTTGGCTTTCCACTTCCACCCTTCCCTTAAGCAACTCGGTAAAGGCCTTAACCACATAGAGTCCTAAACCGACACCGCCATAGCACCTCGTTTCGGAGCTATCCCATTGAACGAGCTTGTCAAATATCACGGGGAGGGCTTCCGTGGGAATGCCGATCCCAGTGTCCATCACCTTAAATTCAACCGTCTCTTGGGTCGGAACCAAACGCACAGAAATCGTTACCTGCCCCTGTTCTGTAAATTTGATAGCGTTATCAATGAGGTGTTGAAGGATAAGCTTGATCCTTCGCCGATCGGTTTTCATGATTATCGGGCAGGTGGGAGTGTCCCATTCGAGGGTCAGTCCGTTATTCAGCGGGTAATCATAGGTTGAGCGAATCTCCTCGAGAAGCTCACCTAGAGAGAACGTCTCTCTCTCCACTTTGATCACCTCCGCCTCAAGCCCCGTTGTCTCCATCAGGGTGTTGATCATGGTTAAGAGATGACTCGACTGCTGCGCCACCTTCTTCAAGGTATCGCCCTGCTTTTTGGTCAGCCTCCCGAACATCCCCTCTCGCATGGACTCTGTATAGCTTATGATGATGGTGAGGGGAGTTCTTAATTCATGGGACATAACACTCAGAAATTCATTCTTCACTCTGTTGGCCCGGGCAAGGCTGTCCGCCTGGTCTTTCATCTCCTCGTAGAGTCGGGAATTGTGAATTGCGATCGCCACTTGTCCTGCAAGGGTCGAGTAGAAGTCCACCTCTTCGTCGGAAAATGCGTGCTCTTTCTTTATGTACACCGAAAGGGCCCCTAAAAACTCCCCCTTGGCAACCAATGGGACTCCCAGGTAAGTGACCAATCCGTTCTTATGAAAAAACTCGTGGTCCTGAAGACGTGGTGCCTTGCGAAGATTTCTAATATGCACCGTTGCCTTTGTTTCGAACACGGCACTGGGAACACCGCCCCAGGCCTCGAACTCCGCTGTATCCCAATCATCCAAATCGAGGTTCCTATGCGCTACGGGGATTGGCTCGCCCTCATTTTTATTCATCAACCAGACAGTAGTGGCGGAATGGGGTAGTAAAAGATCGATCTTTCTAAGCAGGAAATCCAGGATCGTATCCAGATCCAAAGTGGAGGTTACCGCCAGGTCAATATCGCGCAAGGCGACCAACCTCTGCAAATTTTTTTGTAACTCTTCCTTTGCCCGCTTGCACTCAGCAATGTAGTAGGCATTGGACAAGGCCACGGCGACTTGGTCCGCCAATTGACGGGCCTGGATCATGTCATCCTGGCTATATGAGGCTGGACGGAAGTGCCCCAAAGCCACTATTCCACATAGCCCTTGTTTAAGAACAATGGGCAGAACCAGCAGAGATTGGATGCCGGGCCTGGCAAACGGGGCAAGGGGATTGGGAATCTTTCCATCCGCAATACATACACCATCTGAATGATCAAATAGGGGTTGCACTTCATCAGGATGGAGTTGGATATCCACTATCTTTGTTGCTCTGTTGGGAATTCCTTCACTGAGATAGGTTCGTGCCCTATCCCTGCCGTTACCATCAAATAGGGTCACGCTGACATAGTCAGAGGGGAAGACATCCCGCAGCCGGGCAAGCACCGTTGCTACGATCTTCTCTGTGTCCAAGGCCGAAAGGATGGCTCTGTCGATCTCTGCCATGGTGGCCAGGGTTTCAAACTGCCTACCTAACCGGCTGGCCATGGTGTTGAATGACTCCGCAAGTTCCTCAAATTCGTCTCCGCTGGTTACCTTGACCGGCCTAGCAAAGTCTCTTTTGGCAATCCGCTGGGTCCCTGCCTTAAGCCTTTCCAGTGGCACTAGGCTCCTTCGAATCTGCCGAATGCTCAAAAGCAAGACCACCAAAAGGGACAAGAGGACAACAAAAGGAAAGATCCTGTTAAAATCTGCCATAGGTGCAAACACATCAGACTTCAATTCACTCAGCACGACCGTCCAATGAGGGGTAAGAAATTTGAACCTCAATGGGATCACCCAAGAGCTTGCTAAGTATTCTTTTCCCTCGTGCGTCCAGTTGAACTGACCTGAGGGGGTCCGCATTATGTTGGACTTCAGCCCTTCTGGAAATAACACCGAGCCATCATCTGAGCAAATGAGTATGTTCTTTAACTGGTCCAAGACACACAGCTCTGTCAGTGGAGGTAGTATATTGTAATCGCCTACGCCCCATAGATAGGTATATGCAATTTCTCCCATCAAGGTTCCCCGGCTCGGGTGTTGTAGATCCAGGGCCCGGCTCATGAATATACGTGACGGAAGATTCGTACGAGGCTGGCTAGAAACAACAGTCTTGCCAGAATGGATATGTTGTCTTTCGAGCGCAGTGAGTTCAGGAGGATTTTGGATGCTACCAAGGAGGGGCATATTTTTCCCCGTACCGTCCACCAGTACTAGGCCTTTAAACCGCTGTCCTAGATTTTCCCGAAGCCCCTGGACTGGAACCTTATTATGAGCGCCGTTCTTTTTGGAAAAATTGACGACGACGACACCCATCTCAGCCTCGAGGAACAAAAGCCGTTCGTAGATGGTCAACCCCAGACTCTTGCTGGCCTGGTGAAGTCTCTTCTGGCTCTGCTCATTGAGCTGCTTTCTCACATGGCTGAATGAGATGATTGCCAGGGCGGTAATGGGAAGCAAGGCACAGGACACGAACAGAAGCACCATTCGGCGTCCGAACTTGCTCCGAAGAAAGTTTGCGTTAAAGTTAATGATCTGCACCCGAACTAATAGTCTGAGGCTAGGCCCACATAGCCACCGTCGTTGGCTCGGATGATATCATCCCGGCTCCACCTGGATGTGAGGGGTGATACACTTCTCCCGTCTTTACCCATACTGTAAAGATCATAGTCCGAGTTCAACGGAACGAGAAATCGGTCCTTTCGGGCCAGGCCATTCGATGAAGGACCGGCAGCAGCAAAATTCAAATACTCGTAGGTACGTCCCCAGGGATCCAGAATCCCTCCGCGATTTATGTCGGCAAGACTGACCGGTAACATATCATAAGAAAACTCATACAGCGTGATACCCGCCTGCAGTGTCGTACGAATATCTGCGACCGCTTTTTGACTTCTCGCCTTGTCGATATAGGTTCCAAAAATGGGGGCGGCAATCCCAGCAAGGGTCGCCACGATTGAGATGGTAATCAGCAGCTCTATGAGGGTGAGTCCATTGCAATTCCTCAACCCCATTGACTGCGCAGTGCACTTAGGGAAACGCAGATGGGGCAACCAAACTCGATGCAAAATTCGCTCATATCGGGCCATAATGCCTCCACCGGCATGTCTTCTCTTCTGCATTGCTAACGTCAATCGGCCGCCTACGTTTTTGACTCGCCCTTGACTGCCTCTTCTCTCGTCCATCGGACGCCCTTTTGGTTTGCTATCGTAATCACCCCATCATTTGCTGGATCGTAGGAGAAAGAAAATTTGTATTTTCCCCCTAGATTTAGGTAGGTGACGGTGTACCAGATGTCTTCACCGTCACCGAATTTTGCAAAATCCTTGATCTGGTGGATCCCAATTTCCGCTCCCCCAACTTTGAATATGAGCATCTTCTTTGTGAACTCGAAATAGCGGTCCGCGTATTTCGGCGTCGAGGTCTTCCATAACCCAACCAATTCGTCAGGCAGGGTGATCTCCCTTGCTGGTACACATCCAAGGAAAACCGGGAGAAAAACCCATAGAATCCAAGCTCTTTTTAACTTCATACCCACCTGTCCCAATAGGTGCGAATATGCACAAAGAATGCCATATTAGGGACAATGTGCGTTACGGGTAATTTCGCCCTAATTGTAAGGGTTTTCTAGATAAGCTTACTCACTGGGCAGCGGATAATGACTACCGCTGGCAGTCATTGAGATGCCGCAACTTGTCACTGAGCATGCTTGGTCAAATTTTATTGGATCAGGAGCCAAAAAATGTGGCCCGTGGCATTGTCGGGGCGGAATGCCGTTAAAGCAATCTCAAAGAGGCTTCTTTATGCGCGGGGAAATAATAAAATCGTGATAAATCAGATACTTAAATGTCGCCATTAACCTCAGGCTCGTCATCGATAGCACAATTACCCCTGAACCTTAGCGGTTGTGCGCCATATGCGGCGCATGAATGAGAGCAGCTCGATTATTGGAACGCTGTAACGCTGCGTCATATCGGTCCAATTTGTACCGCGCGCGTAGGTTCTGAGGACTTGACCAAACGAGGTCCGCCCCTTGAAAGAAAGTCCCCTCAGAGCTACGTACTCACCGTAACTCAGTTGAACCTTCTGTCTTTCCTGGTAGAGAAAGTAAGGATCCATAGTTAAATAGTAGCCGAGGGTTTCGAACAATACCCTTTCCCCACGACCGTCTCTAATGAGTTGATTGACTGCCTGGATTCGCTTCAGCAACTCCCTCTCCGCTCTGGCCTTGGGTGAATCCAACGTCTTGAGGGATGGCAGCAACTCCACGGTTTGGTTGAGCGGTCGATAGTACTGCATGGCCTCGGGGATCCAGGCCCGCAGCTGCTGTGTGCGTTTTTCATAGCCGGGGTGGGTTGAGAGAAAACTCGGTGGCGCCCCTTGACCCTTGGCCGACTCCTTTCGTTCCATTCGCTTCCATACATCCAGTGAAGCTCTAGGATCGTAACCCGCTTTCGCCATAAGCCTGAGCCCGATTCGATCCGCTTCCAGTTCCTGCGAGCGGCTGAAGGGAAGAATAAGTCCAACGGACGCTCCCAAGCCGTAAGCCTGGAGTACCCGAGAATTGCCCCCTAAAGCCGCAGAGAGGCCCAAACCCCCAAGCTGAACGATCCGGTCCCGGCTCATCCTCTCTGCCCCATGACGGGCCAGGGCATGGGCCACCTCATGGCCCAAGATCACGGCTAATCCGGTTTCGTCTCGCGCAGCAGGAAAAATGCCCGTATAAACCGCCACCTTTCCTCCGGGCACTGCGAAGGCGTTGGCCATCTCCGGGTCATCAATAACCGTGAACTCCCATTGGTAATTGGGTTTATTGGCCACCCGGGCAATTTTCTCCCCGACCTTGTGTACTATTCTCGTCGCTTCAGGGTTATGTGAGATGACGCTTTGACGAAGAATCGCCCGATAGGCCTCCTCACCCTGGCTGATCTCCGTGCTCTCGGAGATAAGTATGAACTGCCTTCTGCCGGTGATAGGAGCCGTCGCGCAACCGACCAAGAAGAACAAGGCCAAGGCCAAGGTATAGATTCCCCGCATCATGCTGACCTAAAGGCTCGTCTCTTTTCTGGTTCCCAGCATACCCTCTAAAGCCCCATCTTCCCAGGGTTCATAATACGGTTGGGATCAAGGACCTGCTTAATCTGCTTCATAACCTCTAGTGCCGTCCCGTGCTCTTCGGCCATGAACGGAGCAAGCTTGATACCCACTCCGTGACAGTATTCCATCGAACCGCTCCTCTCCTGGACCAAGCCAAGGAGTTCTTCCACGGCCGATTCGAGGTTCGCCTGATTTTGCTCGCCGTCCTGCGTAGCCAAACGCATAGAGAAAAGCTCCGGCTGAGTCCAGAGACCACTCTCTTGCAATTGCACTCCATGCTTAGCCACGATCTCTGTTGCTGCCTTCCTGAAGGGTAAGACCTGGGATATGGGCAATGCCACATGAATAAAGTCTCGATAGAGGTTATCCCTCATCCGCTCTCTCCTGCGGTGGCGATTTTGCTTAAACCGGTGGGCCACCACATGACGATCCCGCCAGAACCTTTCCGCTTCGTCGCCAGGGAGTTCTTTCCCTCCACCCCCACGGCAGATCCCTAAGGCGATCTGCTCCTCTAATTGGACCGCTTCCTGCGTTCCTTCTAAACCTAAATAGAGAACCGCCCCACCATCAAATTTGGTGGCATCATCCCCAAAGTCCATTAGCGATGGTTTGAGACCCTTAACATAGATTCTCTTAATGACCTCAAAGCCAGCCTCAAAGGAGGAAAAACGAAAGGCCTGAAGGGAGCGTTTTTCGGGTCGAGGAAAAACCCTTAAGGTAGCCTCTGTGACGATCCCAAAACAACCTTCCCCGCCGATGAAGAGATGTTTGAGGTTAACTCCCGTAGAGGATTTGGGAACGGCACGGGTGCGGAAAATCTCACCCTGGGGTAAGATCACCTCTAGTCCCAAAACCTGGTCGCCCATGGACCCGTATTTTGCCCCACGGTAACCCAAGCTGTTGGTGGATATGGTACCGCCAACGGTAGCCACTGGGAGGGTCCAGGGATCATGGCCGAGAATCAACTTTTTCTCGTTCAATCCCTTATCCAACGACTCGAGAACGATCCCTGCATGCATGCGGGCCATTCGTGCTTCGACATCTATGTCTAAAATCCTATTCATTCGCCTCAGATCCACGACAATACCTGGCATGATAGAAATCGCCCCGCCCATGAGTCCCGACCCACCACCATAAGGAACGATCGGGATCCTTTCCTTGTTGGCCAGAACTACAACTTTGCGTACTTCCTCGGTGGTAGCCGGTAAGACCACACAGAGGGGTAAAGCCGACTCGGGTCTTCTAAGGGGATGAATTCTGCCCTCACTGAGGGCGTCCCAGGAATGTTCTTCCAGCTGAGCCGGGTCAGTTAGAACCTGATCTGAATTGAGCAGTCGTGATAGTTCTGCAATCAACTTCCTGTGTGAACCCACAATGAATCCATTCTGTTATCAAAACAGTGCAGCCCGGATAAACCGGCCCCAAGCGATGGAACACTGCGATGGTGGGAAAATTTTAACGCATTACGCTGCCGCCATCCACCACCAGAGAATGGCCCGTCATAAAATCGCTCAGAGGGGAGGCTAGAAAGAGCATAGCCCCCACAAGGTCCTGGGGCACCTGGACCCGTTTTAGCGCGCGGTTGCTCATCCCTTCCTGTCGCATCCGGAGAATCTCTTCGGTTGGATTTTCTTCGGAAAGGGTAGAGCCCGGTACCAGGGCATTGACCTGAATATTGTCGTCACCCACCTCACGGGCAAGAGTCCGTGTCATGCCGAGTACACCTGCCTTAGAGGCGACATAATGAATCCGACCGGGAGGACCGTGCAGCGCGGTACCGGACCCGATGTTGATGATCTTTCCTGACTTCTGGGCTCGCATGGTAGGGAGGACGGCACGTGCGCAGAGAAAAGGCCCCTTCAGGTTCACCGCCATCAATCGATCCCACTCCTTGAGGTCTATGGTCTCGATCCTGCCACGGTTCATGGGGATGGTAGCGAAAATGGCGGCATTATTGACCAGGATATCGATCCGGCCGAAGTACTGCAAAGTCTTAGCTGCCATCTGATTGGCGGATTCTTCGTCGGATACGTCAACTGCCACTGCCAAGGCCGGAGCCCCTGTCTCCTGAATCACCTGGGAAGCAACATGTGCGGCGGCCTCACCGTCGATATCAGCGAGAACCACACGCGCGCCAGCTCGACCGAAACCCAAGCAGTAGGCCTTACCGATGCCATGGGCCCCTCCGGTGACTATAACCACCTTATCTTTTAGTCCTTCAATCATTGCCGCACTCCCATTGAGCAACGAACTTATATTTCACTCAACTTTCTATAAGGAAAGCCTGGCTCCTTCAAGACCGCGGGGAATGCGCAAGGGCTCTCCTTTAAAAAGTGTCGTTCCGTGAGCTGAAAACCCCAGTCCTGGCAACGGATTCAGCGTGCTATTACGGGAGCTGGCGTCCCTTTGCTTCAGTGGCCCCTCGGCGGGAAGCCTTAGCTGCTCGCTGCGGGCAACCTCGAAACTCGCTCTGCTCAAACAGTTGATGCTGCTTTTCCTCAGCTTCGCAGAGGTTTCCAACGCCTCGAAGCCAATCTTTTGCTCAGGCACGCCAGCTCCCGTTGCATCGGTTCTGGGCTGAGGGGGCTTGCTGACCGGAACATGGGCGGAGCAGCGGGATACCACCGAGGTCGGCGCCGCATGAAAGCCGGAGTCCGCCCACGGTAAATCCAAGATCCGAAAAGTTCGTGCGAGCGCCGGCCCGGTGGGTCGCTGCGGGAGTCCCGTGGAGCGTGGTTCGACTTTGCTCACCACCCCGAGGAAGATCGAGGGGAAGGAAGTCCCCGAAGCCCTAAGTGTAGCAGGGAAGGAGAATTTGCAATCGCCATGTCCCCCAGTCGGACACGGTCAAAGAGACATCTCGCACCACACTTTCTAACGTACAGCCATTGCCTGTTGAAGCCGCAAAAAAATGGTGATAGAGGCAGAACTTTCAGGGCCTGGGGCAGGCCCGTTCTTTATTCCAAAAAAATATGCCAACCCAACTCGTCTACGGTCAGGTCCAATTGAGCGCGATGAATTGGCCACTTTATGTGGCACAAGAACGCGGTTTCTTTGCCACAGAGGATCTCGTTGTTCAGGCAAAGATCTTTACCGCCCCGCCAGACCCAGTTGCGAAATTGGTGAACGGGGAATTGGATGTGATTAGTGTGATCCCGGACGTGACCTTGCTTGAGATGGAGAATGGAGCACCGCTTTCGCTAATTGCCAGTATCAACCCTCGGCCTCAGTACCGCCTCCTCGCACAGCCTGAGATCAGGGATTTCCCCCGGTTAAAGGGCGGAAAGATCGGAGTAAACGATGGTCGCTCGGCGGAGTCCTTGATCCTACGAAAGCTATTGCGACAAAACTCACTCCCTCCCGATTCCTATGAGCTGACCGCTGCTGGCCCCCCGCCGCAGAGGTGCGAAAAACTTGAGCGAGGACTGTTAGCCGCCACCATGGTTACCCAACCCTTTGACCTCATGTTGGAGGAACGGGGCTTCCACGCCCTGGCCTCCTCCCGGGAGATTGTCCCCCATTACCCCTTCACCGTGGGTGTCGTGCGGGATGAGGACAGGATCAACGAGGGGATCTTGGCCTTTTTGAAGTGTGTGAAAATGGCCTGGCAATGGCTCGCTGATCCCACGCATCGTAGCGAGGCATCGGCCATCCTTAGCGATTACACCAAAGCAGGTGAGAAGCAGGCCGAGCGGACCTACGATCTTTATCTGAATCCCCCGACTCCGCCCAGTTTGGCTCTCGACGAAAAGGGAGTCGCCACCATCCTGGAACTCCTAGCGGAGGGCGGAAGGATTCAAGCGCCCATAGCACCAGCACATAAGTATATTAATCAGCGTTATCTCAATCGACTCGAATAATATTGCATGGTCAATCGTTATTGGTCATTAGTCAATGGGCAAAAACAGGGAGGAAACCACGGGGATTCTACTCACAACATACGTTGGACGAGGCCCTGAATTGGTCGGCTTTTTTTGCCTGTACAAGATAAATCTTGATGTAGATCCCTTTCACGCCCTGAGCTTCGCATTTTACTTTTATCCTTTTCGCTCAGGCCCGGCGCTTTCGAGGGTAATTCGAAGGATCACCCGGCGCTGCTTTTCCATGGTTTTCTTGTAATCATCCCAGTTTTGGTGTTCCCCTTTGACTCGTCGGTGCCAGTCCATCAAGAACTCCATCGCCTCGGGAAGGGAAATAACCCCCGCCTTACCGTTGACCTGGACCCAACCGAGACCGTGAAAGGCCTCGGTAAAGACGCAAAGTGAGGCCCGCGGGTCACGACGGAGGTTCTTTATTTTAAAGGCGGTCTCGCGACTGCTGATAATCACCCGGCCATTGGCATCAATAGCCGGCGAGACGGGCGACATCTGAAGGTTTCCGTCCCGCCTCCGTGTGACCAGCACTCCCTGATGGTGCTTCGATAAAAAGTTCTGTGCTTCAACGATATCCATATGCAATCATTCTCGTCACCCCTTTTTAATCCAACTCGGTGGTAAACCCCACCTTTGCAAGCTGGGAAGAGATCCCTCATGGTTCCGGGGAAAACTCTAAGGCAAACCCGCGCGCTAATTTTTCGATTTCAACCTCTCCAGTTCTATTAGTCTCGTGAGGAGTCCTCCTAGATAATCCCACTGTCGACACCAGTGGGAAGATCCATCAAGGCCCCATCACCGATAAGGGTCTTAAAACGATCAGCGCTGCTGGACTGCTTCGAAGAGGTGGAGCTGCTTTGCCTTGCCCTCGTCGTCAAAATGGAGGGGATAGTTCCCGCTGAAGCAGGCATCACAGAAGTCGTTGGACTGGCCGTTAAGAAAGGTGTACATGCCCTCTCGACTGAGATAGACAAGGCTGTCTGCCCCGATGAATTTGCGGATTTCTTCCACCGAGTTCGCAGAAGCAATGAGCTCCTTACGGCTCGGGGTATCAATCCCGTAATAACAGGGACCCGTTATGGGTGGTGAGCTGATCCGCATGTGAACTTCCTTTGCCCCTGCATCCCGGAGCATACGGATGATCTTACGGCTCGTGGTACCGCGTACGATGGAGTCATCCACCACGATCACCCTCTTGTTCTCCAGCACTTCCCTTTGAGCGTTGAGTTTGATCTTAACCCCGAAGTTGCGAATGGACTGCTGCGGCTCAATAAAGGTTCGGCCTACGTAGTGGTTACGGATGAGTCCAAACTCCACCAGAAGTCCGGACTCCTGTGCATAGCCCAGGGCTGCAGGGACCCCGGAATCCGGTACCGGAGTAACTAGATCTGCCTCCACCGCGCTTTCACGAGCAAGCTGCCGGCCAAGCTCTTTTCGAATCTGGTAGACATTGCGACCGTAGATGTTGCTATCCGGGCGCGAAAAGTAGATGTATTCAAAGATGCATTTGGCATGAGGCGTGGGTGGAAAGGGCTTCAAGGATTCCATCCCTTCGGGGCCGAAGGTCAAAATCTCTCCTGGTTCCACCTCCCTCAGGTATTTCGCCTCGATCAGATCCAGGACGCATGTCTCCGAGGTTACGACATAGCCGTCCCCCTTTGCAGCGGTATGAAACTTCCCCACAACCAGTGGACGAAACCCCCTGGGATCCCGTGCCGCGACCATCCGGTCCAGGGTCAAAAACAGCAACGAGTAAGCCCCACTGACCCGGCTAAGGGAATCCACCAGCCGCCCCATGAGTGTCTTCTCTCTGGACGTGGCAATGAGGTGAATGAAGACCTCGGTGTCCGAGGTGGACTGAAAGATTGAGCCATAGGCCTCCAATTCTGCTCGCAGGGACTGGGCATTGACCAGGTTTCCGTTATGGGCCACCGCGATGGGACCATCCGCATACTCCACCACAAAGGGCTGGGCATTCTTGAGATGGCTCTGACCGGAGGTGGAATAACGATTGTGACCGATGGCACTGGAGCCCTTGAGGTTTTTGATGATGTCTTCTTTGAAGATATCGGCGACTAGACCCATCTGACGATGGGAGACGAGAACTTGGCTATCAGAAGATACGATGCCTGCGGATTCCTGACCTCGGTGTTGAAGAGCGTACAGGCCGAGATAGACCATGTTGGCAGCCTCAGGGTGTCCGTAGACTCCAACCACTCCACACTCTTCTCGAAACTTATCGAACATAACCTACCCTTGATTTGTCGGTGATCGATTTTCCCTTATGGTTGTTCGCTGATAAATTATAGGCCCCCAGGATTCGAATTACCATCACACGATAAACGAATGAATGGGTGTTCGTCTGTTGTATTAAGTTAGCTGTTTTTCTAGCGCCCCTGCCCAAATGGTCTTGAGGTCTTCCACCGGCAACTGAACCATGGGCCGAATCTCAAAACGGCTTCCTCCCACGATGCCGATGACCTGCATGGGTGCCCCTTCCTTCTCGGCAATCTCCTTAAGCGAATTCAGGCTCTTCTCCTCCACGGAAACGATGATACGCGATTGGGACTCACCAAAGAGCAGGGCATCGACACGCATCATTTCATGGAGCTCGATCTTTACACCCAAAGCACCCTCCGGCGCAACCACGCAACACTCGACCAGAGCCACGGCTAATCCACCGTCAGACACATCGTGAGCCGAGCGAATGACTCTTTTGTCGATGGCCCTCATGCAGCAACGTTGCACTGCCCGCTCAAGCTTGAGATCAATCCACGGGGGGGTTCCTTTCACCAACCCATGAAAGACTTTGAGATACTCGCTTCCCCCGAGCTCCTCTCGGGTACGACCCAGGAGGACCACAAGGTCTCCTGCAGACTTAAACCATGGGGTCATATGCCTCTCGACCTTGGGGAGAGTCCCCACCATGGCCACGGTGGGGGTTGGATAGATGGAAACCCCATTAGTCTCATTATAGAAACTCACGTTCCCGCTCACAACAGGTACCTTTAAGGCCATGCAACCATCACGCATCCCCTGGATGATCTGAGTGAACTGCCACATCACATTGGGTCGTTCCGGATTGCCGAAATTGAGGCAATCGCTCAAGCCCAGTGGTCGCGCCCCGACACAGGCAAGGTTACGGGCCGCTTCGGACACGGCCAAAACCCCCCCAATGTAGGGATCGAGATAGCAATAGCGGCCATTGCCATCAACGGTGAGGGCAAGCCCTTTGCGGCTCCCCTTGACGCGAATGACGGCGGCATCTGAGCCGGGTGCCAAAACCGTGTTGGTTCGTACAATATAGTCGTATTGTCGGTAGATCCATTCTTTGGAGGCGATGTTAGGGGATGCCAAAAGACGTTTCAAGGCGCTTCCCACATCTTCGGGCTCATCGATTTTGCTTAGGTCCAATGTCTGGACCTCATCTTGGTCCTTAGGCCGTTCCGCCGGACGGTTATAAACCGGTGCCTCTGAGGTCAAGGCCTCAATCGGGATGCAGGCCACTTCTGCGCCCTCAAACAGGGCACGGAACAACTGATTCCTCGTTACCTTCCCGATTACAACGGCATCAAGATCCCACCGACTGCAGATTCGCTTAACCTCCTCCTCCCGGCCTTTCTTCACCACCAGGAGCATGCGTTCTTGGGATTCGGAAAGCAGAATCTCATATGGGTTCATACCCGTTTCCCTCAACGGCACAGAGGAAAGATCGATCTCCACGCCGGTTCCACCGCGGGAAGCCATTTCCGTGGCTGAACTGGTCAAGCCGGCGGCGCCCATATCTTGGATCCCCACCAGCGAGTCCCCTTCCATAACTTTCAGACAGGCCTCCAACAGGAGCTTCTCCGTGAAGGGATCGCCCACCTGGACCGTTGGCCTTTTTTTTTCGGTCTCCTCTGAGAACGCCTCGGAAGCCATGGTGGCCCCGTGAATACCGTCCCTGCCGGTCTTGGCCCCCACGTACACCAGGGGATTGCCAACTCCCTTGGCCCTCCCCTTAAAGATCCGTCGCTTCTTGGCCACTCCAAGGGTAAAGGCGTTCACCAGAATATTCGCGTTGTAGGACTCGTCAAAGAAAACCTCACCACCCACGGTGGGGACGCCCATGCAGTTACCGTATCCGCCTATTCCGCCCACGACACCGTTTACCAGGTAAGTCGTCCGGGCATCATCAAAGCTACCGAAGCGCAGCGAATTGAGTGAGGCAATGGGACGAGCCCCCATGGTAAAGACATCACGCAGAATCCCTCCAACGCCAGTGGCTGCTCCTTGATAGGGTTCGATGAAGGAGGGGTGATTATGGCTCTCCATTTTGAAGACCGCAGCCAACCCGTCTCCAATATCGACGATACCAGCATTCTCTCCAGGACCCTGAAGGACCGCCGGACCTCGCGTGGGCAATTGCTTCAGTAGACTCTTGGAGCTCTTGTAACTGCAATGCTCCGACCACATCACGGAGAAGATACCCAGTTCTGTGAAATTGGGTTCTCGACCGAGCACACCCAAAATCTTCTGGTATTCCTCCTCGGTCAGACCGTGGGAGGCAATCACCTCCGGTGAGAGGGAAGGCTGTGAGGGCTCTTTTTCGTTCGAGCGAATCATGCCTTTTTCCCTTCTGTATTACAGGAAGCCATCACTGAGGAAAAAATTTTGAGGCCATCCTCACCGCCCAAGATTTTCTCGGCGGCGTGCTCGGGGTGAGGCATGAGCCCAAAGACATTTCTGCCTTCGTTACACACCCCAGCGATATGGTCCACGGAACCATTGGGATTGGCAGAGGGTGAGGTCTTACCCTTGGAATCCACATAGCGCAGCAGAATCTGTCGATTTTTGCGGAGACGCTCTAAGGTGGAAGCATCGGTATAGTAGCAGCCTTCGCCATTCTTGACCGGAAGCCTCAGGAGTTCCCCCTTCTTCGCCAGGCAGGTAAATGGCGTTTGATCCTCCTCCAGGCTAAGAAAGACTTGGCGACAGATAAATTTCAGGGAGGCGTTCTTGATCAGTGCCCCTGGTAAGAGTCCCGCCTCGCAAAGGATCTGAAACCCGTTACATATACCAAGGACCAACCCACCCTTGCCCGCAAACTCAATGACCCCTTGCATGACCGGCGAAAAACGGGCCATGGCCCCAGGACGCAAATAGTCCCCGTAGGAAAACCCCCCGGGTAGGACCAAACAATCCCATGCTCCCTTGAGTTTATCCTTGTGCCAGATAAACTCCACCTTCTGCCCCAGCACGTCTTTCAGGCAATAGTAGACATCGTAGTCGTCACAGGAGCCGGGAAAGACAATCACTCCCCAACGCATGGATTTACCCTCACAGATTAATCTTGAATCTCAAACGTGCAGTCTTCAATGACTGGGTTGGACAGCAAGCGCTCACACATCTCCCGAATCTGACTTTCGGCTTCCGCTGGGGAAGGGACATCGATGTTGAGCTCCACATATTTTCCTATTCGCACCCCCTGGACATTACCATAGCCCAGGCTGTGAAGGGCACGCTTAACAGTCTGACCCTGTGGATCCAAGACACCGTCTTTAGGGGTTACAAAGACTTTGGCGCGCACCATAGGTCCAACTCCAATCCGAAAAGAAACGCGAGAGACAACTTTTTTTCCACCCACCCCGTGGCGTATTATCCGCGACTGAGATGAGTCGTATCGACCGAGAGGTTACTCCACGGGGTGAAATTTGCAATTTGCAATCCCGCAGGGCGTGCCTCAATCACAGACCCTTCTACAGACCTCCTGATAGGCTTCTTCAACCTTTCCGAGATCTCGACGGAATCGATCCTTGTCCAGTTTCTCCAAAGACCCCTTGTCCCAAAGACGGCAGGTATCCGGGCAGATTTCATCCCCAAGAAGGATCTTGCCGTGATGGCGTCCATATTCCAACTTGAAGTCCACCAGAATCAAATTACGCTCGTCGAAGAATTTCTTGAGGACCTCATTGACACGAAAACTCAGCCTCTCGATCTCTTTCATCTCGCTGTCCGTGGCCATATCCAGCGCACGAATATGGAAGAGATTGATCATGGGATCCCCCAGGGGATCGCTCTTATAGTAGTGCTCAAGGACCGGTATGGAGAGTGAACCGCCTTCCTCCATACCGAACCGCGTTGCCAAACTCCCGGCGATGACATTCCGTATGACGACTTCCACAGGAATGATGTCGAGCCTACGCACCAACATCTCTCGATCGTTCAGCTTTTTGACGAAATGGGTCGGAACACCATGATCCTCCAGGAGCCGAAAGAGGACCTCCGAGATTCCGTTATTCATGATCCCCTTTTCTCTGATGGTCCCCCGTTTCTCAGCATTAAAAGCCGTCGCATCGTCCTTGAAGTACTGGATGACTTGATCGGGATCGTCGGTGGTATAAATTATTTTGGCCTTGCCCTCATAGATGGCCTGACGTTTCTCCATGGCTTCTCCTTGCGTTAGGTATACGGACTTGCCGTGTTCCCGGACCAAGGGTGCGGGGAACCCCGGGCCCCAGGCTCACTGCGACCTACCCTTTCCTTCCTCAGTGAAAGACTCGCTGAAAGATGAGATTCACATTTTTTAGGTGGTCTTCGACCCCCCAGATCTCGTCCATCTCATTGGCGGAGAGGTACTTGCGGGCCTGGGGGTCCGCCAAGATTTCCCGCTTAAAATCCCCTCCATCCTTTTGCACCCTCAGAGCGTGGCGTTGCACGATCCGGTAGGCCGCATCGCGGGAGAGCCCTTTATCCACCAGGCGAAGGAGAACCTTCTCCGAGAAGATCACCCCACCGCTCCGTTCAAGATTGCGTCTCATATTCTCCGGATAGACACACAGATTCCTTAAGACATATGTAATTCGATTTAACATAAAATCAAGCAGGATCGTGGCATCTGGAGCAATGACCCGTTCCGCAGAGGAGTGGCTGATATCCCGCTCGTGCCATAGGGCAACATTTTCAAGGGCCGCCACCGCGTAGGAGCGTAGCATTCTGGCGAGTCCTGATATGTTTTCCGATAGAATCGGGTTCCTCTTATGGGGCATAGCCGACGAGCCCATCTGCTCTGCACTGAAGGGCTCTTCCGCCTCCATCACTTCCGTGCGCTGGAGGTGTCGTACTTCCACAGCGAACTTTTCCAAGGAACTGGCAATAACCGCCAAGGTGGCAAAAAAGAATGCATGCCGATCCCGTTGAATAATCTGGTTGGAGATGGGGTCGGGGGTGAGTCCGCTTTTCTTACAGATATAGGCTTCCACTTTGGGAGAGACCTGGGCGAAGGTTCCCACGGCACCGGAGATTTTCCCCACGCTGATATCACGGGCGGCCATTTCCAACCTCGCAAGATTCCGACGCATCTCCTCATACCAAAGTGCGAATTTCAGGCCGAAGGTGATGGGTTCCGCATGAACCCCGTGGGTGCGACCGATCATGGTAGTTCTCTTATATTTAAAGGCCTGTTGGCGCAGCACCTTGATGAGCTCGCGCACATCTTTCACTAGGACGGAGGAGGCCTCTTTGAGTTGCAGGGCTAAGCCCGTGTCCATGACATCGGAGGAGGTCAATCCAACGTGGATGAAACGCGCATCGTCTCCCAAAGTTTCTGCCAAGGAGCGCAGGAAGGCAATCATTTCATGCCGAACATCCGCCTCAATCTTTCGGATCCGATTGACATCGATCCGGGCATTTTTTCTAATTCGGCTCACCGCAGCCTTCGGGACCTTGCCAAGGCTCACCAGGGCCTCTGCTGCCAAGACCTCCACCTCAAGCCACATCTGAAATCGGTTTTGTTCCGACCAGATTTGAGCCATCTCCGAGCGACTGTAACGATCAATCATACAAGTCAGTGAATAGAAAACGGTAAACAGTGATCAGTCATGAGTCCCCTTCCGCGCCACTTTTTTACTTCTTACCGCTTACTGTTCACTGATCACTTTTTGTCGGTGTGACCGAAGCCCCCATCTTCTCGGGGAGAATGGGGAAGGGACTCCACCTCTTTCCATTGGGCTCGGCAGACCCGCTGGATCACCATTTGCGCAACTCTTTGCCCACGGCTGATCACCACAGGTTCATTACCCAGATTGATAGCGATTATCTGGATCTCTCCGCGGTAATCTGAATCGATTGTCCCGGGACTATTGACCAGGGTGACCCCTTGTTTTAAGGCGAGACCGCTCCTGGGTCTAATTTGCGCCTCAAATCCCACAGGCAACGCCACCGCAATCCCCGTAGGGATGAGGGCTCGTTCCAACGGTGCCAGCTCTAGGTCGCCTTCCAGATCCGCGTAGAGATCCATCCCCGCCGACCCATCTGTCATATAGCTGGGCAGAGGGAGAGCCGGGCCCCTCCAACGCACACACTTTATTTGGACTTCAACCTCATCCACTGGCGCCAGTCCAGGAAATTCACACTATGGATAGCAGAAATTAGAGGCTAAGTTCTAGGGGGATTTTATCGCAATCACCCAAAAGGGTAAGGGCAATCTCCTCGGGCCGAAGGATCCTACCTGCCAGCTCCACGAGATCGTCTCGGGAGACGGCACGGATCCCCGCTGAGATCTCCTCTAGAGATATCGCCTCGCCGAAATAAATCTCACTCCTGGCAATATGGCTCATCCAGGAATCGGTGGATTCAAGCCCCAAAATCATGTTGCCAATCAACTGACTCTTGGCCCGATCCAATTCTTTCTTTGTAACCTTTCCCCCTGTGACGCGACGCATCTCGATGACAATGAGCTCCACCACCTCTTTCACCCATTCGGACTTGGTCCCCGCATAAACCGCCAGGTATCCCACATCACAATAGGAGGACAAAAAGGAGTAAATAGAATAGGCCTTCCCCCTCTTCTCACGAACCTCCTGAAAGAGGCGGGAACTCATCCCCCCACCCAGGAGGGTACTGAGAAGGTACGCCACATAGCGTTGTTCGTGGGACTGGTGGATCCCGCTGACTCCCAGGCAGAGATGGACCTGTTCCAGCCCCTTGGAATGCCTGAATACTCCTTTATGGAACTGGGGTAGAGACGACTTCCCCGTCAAAGGACTAACCTGGAGGGAGGAAAAATCTCGCTTGGCCCTCTCGAGTAGATCCTCATGACGCAGATTGCCCGCCCCTGCAATAATCACACGGCCTGGGAGATAGCGGTCACGAACAAATTTGAGAAATTCCTCCCGTTTGAAATTGGAGACGGCTGAAACCTCACCGCAAATGGGCCGACCCAGCGGATGGTCACCAAACAAATCCTTATTGAACAGATCATGGACGTAATCGTCCGGGGTGTCTTCCCCCTGACAGATTTCTTGAATCACTACGGATCTCTCCCGGTCGATTTCCTCCTGATCGAAAACGGAATGAAGAAAGAGATCCGTCAACACATCCAAGGCCAAAGGCAAGTTTTCATCCAATACCTTGGCGTAATAGCAGGTGGTCTCCTTACCGGTGAAGGCGTTGAGGACCCCACCCACGGAGTCCATCTCTTCGGCGATCTCGGCCGCACTTCGTCGCTCCGTCCCCTTAAAGAGAAGGTGCTCGACGAAGTGGGAAATCCCGCCCTGTTGGCGAGACTCATGACGAGACCCGTTTTCCACCCAGATCCCCAGGCTGACGGACCTCATTCCTGACCTTTCTTCCGAAAGGACTCGAATGCCGTTATCGAGAACTGTTTTGGTAAACATGAAATTGGTGTGAATAGTAAATAGCGAATGGAGAATAGCTTCGGAGGGTTATTTACTTTTCACTTTTTTAATTCGCCATTTGCCGGCTTAGCGTTCCCCTCGACTGGGTTTTCCTGAATCCTCCAGGGCGTCTTTTCGACTGAGCTTGACTTTCCCTTGTCTATCGATGTCAATGACCTTGACCATCACCTCCTCCCCCTCTTTTAGTACATCCGTCACACGACGGACACGCTCAGGGGCCAGCTGCGAAATATGGACCAGCCCGTCGGTCCCCGGTAAGATCTCCACAAATGCCCCAAAGTCTACGATGCGTCTAACGGTTCCCTTGTAGATCTTCCCGATGACCGCTTCATCGGTGATTCTTTCGATGATCTCCACCGCTCTCTGTGCGGCCGATTCATCGCTCGATGCAATGGTCACCGTACCATCGTCTTCCACGTCAATCTTCACACCGGTCCGCTCCACAATGCTGCGTATGACCTTGCCTCCCGGTCCGATGATCTCCCGAATTTTCTCGGGCTTGACCTTTAGCGTAATGATCCGCGGGGCATAACCGGACACCTCGCTACGGGGCTCCGCAAGGGTGGCCTCCATAATAGAAAGGATGTGTAGTCTTCCCTCTCTAGCCTGATAGAGTGCTTCCCGCATAATCTCGCGAGTCACGCCGCTGATTTTGATATCCATCTGTAAAGCCGTGACACCATCACGTGTGCCGGCAACCTTGAAGTCCATGTCCCCCAGATGGTCCTCATCCCCCAAGATGTCCGAGAGAATCCGCACCTCTCCATCCTCCTTAATCAAACCCATGGCAATCCCGGCCACCGGGGCCTTAATCGGCACACCCGCATCCATGAGGGCGAGGGAACCACCACAAACCGTGGCCATGGATGTGGATCCGTTGGACTCCAGGATCTCTGAAACAATGCGGACGGTATAGGGGAAGCTATCTTCCAAGGGCAAGACCTGGAGCAGGGCTCGTTCTGCCAAAGCCCCATGCCCGATCTCCCTGCGGCCTGGTCCACGAAGGAACTTCACTTCCCCCACGCTGTAGGGTGGGAAATTGTAATGGAGCATAAACTTTTTGTAATCTTCGCCCATCAAAGATTCAATTTTTTGGCTATCGGAGGAAGTCCCCAACGTGGCCACTACAAGTGCCTGGGTTTCTCCACGGGTAAAGAGGGCCGACCCGTGGGTACGAGGGAGAATCCCGACTTCACAGGTCACTTGACGAACATCCTTGAGACCCCTACCGTCAATCCTAACGCGCTCCTCCACGATGAGCCGACGGAGGTGTTCCGTCTCAATACGATTTACGACCTCCTGGATCTCTTTTCCCCTTTCCGGAAATTCGAGAAGGGCTTGTGAGAGGGTCGCACTCTTGATATCCGCCACGCTGCTGCTGCGCTGGCGCTTGTCAGGGATCTTAATGGCTTGCTGAATCTTATCCTGGGCGAGGTCCCGGACCTTTTGAACTAATACGCCATCCTGCTCCTTTTCGGGAACCGGTCGTTTCTCTCGTCCTATCTCCCCCTTGATCTCTTCCTGAAGGTCGAGCAGTGTCTGGATGGCTTCATGTCCTTGAAACAGGGCGTCCAGCACACCGTCCTCAGACACGAAACCGACGCTACCTTCTACCATGACGATACTGTCACGTTTACCCGTGAGAAAGATATTGACGTCACTCTCCTGGAGCTGGGTCTGAGTTGGGTTCATGACCCACCGACCGCCGATTCTTCCGACCCGAATTCCTGCTATGGGTCCCTGGAAAGGGATATTAGAAACTTCCAATGCAACGGAGGCTCCAAGCATGGCCACCACATCCGGATCGTTTTCTTTGTCCACCGAAAGGACGGTGGCAATCACCTGGGTTTCAACCTTCAACCCATCCGCAAATAGGGGACGGATGGATCGATCAATGAGTCTGCAGGTGAGGATCTCCTTTTCTGTAGGACGTCCCTCTCTTTTGAAAAATCCCCCTGGAATCTTCCCTGCAGCGAACGTCTTTTCCTGATAATCCACCGTCAATGGGAAAAAATCTATATTTTCCCGGGTTTCTCTAGCCGCCACGGCAGTCACCAACACTACGGTTTCTCCGTAACGAACCAGTGCAGCGCCATCGGCCTGCTTCGCAACCTTGCCGACCTCTATCGATAGAGGACGACCATGGTAGTCTACTTCCACTCGTTTAATCATAGGCAGTACCTTGGTAGATACAGGTGAGAATAAAGAAAACAGACAGGAGGATCGCTACTTCCTGATCCCTAACCGATTGATGAGGCTTTGGTATCTTGCAAAATCGTTTTTCTTCAGATACTCAAGATGCCTTCTCCTCTGACCAACGAGCTTGAGGAGGCCAAGACGGGAATGATGATCCTTAACGTGGATCTTAAAATGCTCCGTAAGGTAGGAAATGCGCTGACTCAGTAGGGCAACCTGCACCTCAGCCGATCCGGTATCGGTGCTATGGACCCGGAACCGCTCAATGGTGTCTCTCTTATGATCCGGAACAATTCCCATGTGCCCCTGTTAACCTTCTCTCCCTTTCACTTACTCCTTCTTTTTAATTGTGTATTTTTTAGCACACTCTCAAACCCATGTAAAGCGAACGGGCTAAGTGGTTTTCCGTTTTTTCTGGGTACTCAAGAAATGGCCGTCCTGGCTGCATTATTTGTCTCCCCGGGTAAAAACACGGAACAATTGCCACCTTCCACCGCTCTCCCCGTGAACCCATTGGGCTAAGGCAACCAGACCCCCACCCACCTCGGAAACGCACACCATCCTTTCCCCATCCTTGGGCAGACCCAATTCTAGCAGCACCTCCTGCCGACCGGCCCTGAGCCAGGACTCCTCGCGAGCCTCCAAGGGAACCTGACGGAAGTGCCCGAGGGCCCTGGCCAAGGGGACAAGGGGGACTTCTCCCTTGTCCTCTTTCATGGATTGCACCTCATCCATAGAAACCGCTTGATCTACGCTCAAGTGACCGCAGGTTAGCCGTCGAAGGCTCTTTAGGTGGCCGCCGCAACCAAGGGTCCTGCCCATATCGGCGGCCATGGTGCGGATATAAGTTCCCTTGGAACAGATCACTTCAAATCCCAATTCGGCCCCGTTCAACTTCCATAGCCGGAGGCTCTCAATGTGAATTTCACGCGCAGGACGAGGCACGGTTTTCCCCTGCCTGGCCAGGCGATACAGCGGTACCCCACCCCTTTTAAGGGCAGAATACATGGGAGGAACTTGCCTTAGTAATCCCGTAAAGGCCGTCTGGAGACGCTCCAATTCCTGTTGATCCAAATCGGGCGCATCCCGAACCTCCAACACCTGCCCCGTCCGGTCCTCTGTATCCGTCTCAACTCCTAAGGTGATAATACCCGTATAGCTCTTTTGCTCATTAAGAAAGATCTCAGCCACCTTGGTTCCGTCATTGACCCCCACCAGAAGTAGACCCGAGGCAAACGGGTCCAGGCTGCCCAGATGTCCAACCTTTCTAGCGCCCATAATGGCCTTGACCCGTTGAACCACTTTGGCAGAGGTGGGACCTACCGGTTTATCAATGAGGAGAAGACCGCTTTCCATAACTAAAAATTTAGCAATTCGGGAACAGACACTAATACTCTACGTCTCTCCAGCTTCCGGTTTTGAGTTCTTATCTGCTATTGGCCATTCGCAATTTGCGATTTGCTACTGGTCATCCTTAACCTTCCGTAAAAGCTCCTCGATTCGCTGGGCGTTTGCCGGGGTATCATCATAAAGAAACTCTAGGGTCGGTACAAAGCGCAACTTGAGTCCTCGCGCGATCTTGGAGCGAATAAAACCCGTCGCACTATCCAATCCGGAAAGGACCTCTTTCTTCCCTTGCTGATTCACAAGAACACTAAAATAAATACGCGCGTGTTTGAGGTCATTACTCACCTTAACCTCTGTGAGTGTCACCACCCCGACACGCGGATCATTGATCTCTCGGCTGAGCAATTGGGAAACAAAATCTAGGATCAGGTTCCCAACCCGTTCCGAGCGTTTGGTCTGCATGGTTCTTGTCAGTTTTTTGGAAAAGTAAGGTAATCGAGTTATATCGAACACGGGGTTTGAATCCCCGTGTTCGACCAAAGGGGAGAGTTTCCGCTTCTCCCCTTTGGAAACCCTATCGGCTTTGTGCCCACCTCAAGAGGCGGGGTTTACATTAAATTTAGCAGTGGAAAAACTCGACTTGTGTTTCCCCCAGCTGGGCAAGCTTTAGACGGTCCACAAATTCAATCACCTTCTGCAATGTCGCATCAACAATCGGTTGGCTGCTGCCCACCACCCCGAAGCCTAACACCGCACTCTGCCATTGATCCTGATCGCCACACTCTGTCACGGAAATATTGAATTGGTGTGCAACCCGCGCCTGGATGCTCCGCAGCACTCCCCTTTTCCCCTTCAAGGAATGGTTCTCTGGAAGGATCAGGATCAGTTTCAGAACCCCCACTATCATGAGAATACGGGCTGGCTTCAGGTAACCTTAGGTTAGCGATCCGTTGCGGCTGAACTCTGGGAGGCCTCACGTCCTGAGCTGGGACTCAATTGTCTGGCCACCGCCACCCGCTCATAGGCCTCAATCAAATCCCCTACCTTCACATCCTGGTAACCCTGGATGGCCATACCACATTCGTAGCCCACGGCCACCTCCCGCACATCGTCCTTAAAGCGCCTGAGGCTGGATAGCTCCCCTTGGTGGACAACCACTTGATCCCTTAGCAGCCGGATAAGGCTGCCGCGCTGAAATTTTCCATCACTGACATAGCACCCCGCCACCGTACCTACCCCGCGGGCCTGAAAAATCTCTCGGACCTGTGCGCGTCCCTGCAGCACTTCCTTGTAGGTAGGTTCCAACATTCCTTCCAAGGCCGCCTTGATGTCTGCGAGGACTTCATAGATCACCGTGTAGAGGCGAACATCCACCCCTTCTTGGGCCGCCATGCTTCCCGCCTTTGCCTCTGGACGCACATTGAAGCCAATGACTATGGCATTTGAGGCAGTGGCCAACAACACATCGCTCTCCGTGATCCCACCTACGGAGCTATGGATAACTCTGGGCTTCACTTCGTCGGTGCCAAGGCGGTTCAAGGATTCAGCCAATGCCTCCACTGAGCCGTGGACGTCGGCCTTTAGCACCACTTGCAATTCTTTAACATCGCCAGCTTTGATCTGGTCATAAAATTCTTCGAGGGAGACCCTACTGGATTTAGCCAAATCTGTTTCTCTCTGCCGGTCGTGCTGATGCGCTGCGATCTGCCTTGCCTTATTCTCGTCCGAAAGTGCGGAAAAGGTCTCCCCTGCTCGTGGAACCCCCTGTAATCCCAGGATCTCCACAGGAAACGATGGGGTTGCTTCATTTGTCTTCCGTCCGCAGTCGTCGATCATGGCCCGAACCTTCCCATAGAAGACCCCGCACACCACCGAATCTCCCACCCTTAG
>Ga0209980_10000168_pt1 | contig 33308 bp, 32 predicted proteins | sample CR02metaG_FD_183611 | JGI IMG/M metagenome (GOLD analysis project Ga0209980, IMG submission 183611) | Deep subsurface microbial communities from Mariana Trench to uncover new lineages of life (NeLLi) - CR02 metaG (SPAdes) (version 2) | ecosystem: Environmental > Aquatic > Marine > Ocean trench...
CTTAACTCAGTTAAGAAACTTTCCACCGTGTTTAATTTCGAGATCACGCATCGGCACAGTTATTCCAAGGCCCGGTTGGGGGTGCTCACCACGCCGCACGGACAAATCGATACACCGGTGTTCATGCCGGTCGGCACTCAGGCAACGGTCAAGGCGCTGTCCCCGGAAGACCTGGAAGACTGCGGCGTGCAGATCATTCTCGGCAATACCTATCATCTCTATCTCCGTCCGGGACATGAAGTGATCCGCGACCTCGGCGGCCTGCACCGTTTCATGAATTGGAACCATCCGATCCTGACCGACAGCGGCGGGTTCCAGGTGTTCAGCCTCAACCATCTCACGAAAATTTCCGAGGAGGGTGTGGCATTTCAATCGCACCTCGACGGCTCGTCGCATCTGCTGTCGCCGGAGAAATCGATGGAAATCCAGATGGCACTGGGGGCGGACATCATCATGACTTTCGACGAACCGGCGCCGCACGACGCCGACCGCGCCTACACGCAGAAATCCCTGGAGCTGTCCACCCGCTGGGCGAAACGCTGCCGGGAGGCGCACCGAAAGGAGAATCAACAGCTGTTCGGCATCGTTCAGGGAGGAATGTTCGAGGACCTGCGGGAAGAAAGCGCGAAGCAGATCACCGACCTCGATTTTCCCGGCTACGCCATCGGCGGCCTGAGTGTGGGCGAGGAAAAATCGCAGATGCTGGACCTGGCGGCGCACACCGCGCCCCTTCTGCCGAACGATCTGCCGCGTTACCTGATGGGCGTCGGCACGCCGAACGATCTCCTGCAATGCGCGCAGATGGGAATCGACCTGTTCGATTGCGTCATGCCCACCCGCAACGCGCGCAACGGATCGCTGTTCACCAGCGAGGGCAAGATCAACATCAAAAACTCGAAGTACAAAACCGAGGACCTGCCGCTCGACCCGCAATGCGCCTGCAACACCTGCCGCAATTATTCACGGGCGTACCTGCGGCACCTGTTCATGGCGGACGAGATTCTGGCCATGCGCCTCAACAGCCTGCACAACATCGCGTTCTTTCAGACGTGGATGTCCCGCCTGCGCCGGGCGATCCGGGAGGACCGGCCGATCGACTGGAGTTTTCCGGAAGACAACGGAGAGGAAACCCACGGGGATTAAAACGGTTCGACCGGCTCAGGTTTCGCCGGGACCGGGTTCGTCGATGATGCCCTTGATCTTGAATTCCCGGATCACGTAACCGGACCGCTCGGGAATGGTTTCCTGGAAGAGGGATTTCAGCTCCATCACTTTTTCGCGGTCCAGCGCTTCCAGGAGAAATTCGAATTGCGCCTCGGGATAGTACAGGGTGAGGTCGAGACCCGCTTTCCGGTACTGGTACGGATAACCCGACTGCATGGGATTGTTGCGGATCGGCCGGTATTCGACATGGCCCAGCGACAGGGTCTCGGCGATCGGGGCCCACGCTTCGCCCTTTTCCTTCAACGTTTCGCGCACACGCGACAGCAATTCGTCCGGATCCATCAATTCGTAGGTGTAACTGCGGGCTCGTTTCATGAGGCTATCCATCCGTTGAAGGCGCCGGCACCGCCCGCAAGGCCAGGAACAAGGGGATCTCCTGCCGCGCCCGGTTTTCCGCCTTGGACCGCCTACCCGGCTCGCTGGTTTTATGCGAGGTCCATTCCTCCAATCCGTCCACGCACAGACCGGCCCCGGTCAGCGCCTGAAAATAACCCTGCAGGGGACGGTGATAGGTGACCGTGTAGATTTTGGACTGCGCCAGCGGCGGCGTCAGAATGGGAATCGCCGACTCGGAGCCGTACAGGTCCACCCGGCGATACTGGATTTTCTTCTGCGCGTCCCATCCCCAGTGGGTTTGCCGGGGAATCCGGAAACAGGGATGCGTGGTGACCATCACAAACCGTCCGCCGGGTTTCAGCCAGCGCCGCACGTTTCGCATCACCGGCGGAAGGGATTCGATATTCTGCAGGGCCAGCAGGCACACCACCGCGTCGAATGTTTTTCCCTGGAGCGATGCGGGGTCCTGCGCATCCCCCTGCTCATAGCGAATGGATTTATCCGGCCGGGACCGCGCGAAGCGGATCATCTCCTCGGAGGTGTCGAGACCACTCATCTTCATCCCTTTGTGCGACAGGTAACGGGAGAACACGCCCTGCCCGCAGGCCAGATCGAGAACGGTGTCGCCTTTCTTTAACTGCAACATGGCCAACGCGCCGGGGAAAATGACCGCATTCTGATATTCGCTTCCCTTCAGTCCCACCAACGCGTCGTACCATTGCGCGGCCTGGTCCCAAACCGCTGCGGGCTTTTTCGATGCCGGTTTCCGCACGGAAGAGAATTTCGGTTTTAACTTTCCGAATCGGCGGGTGGGTTTTGTTTTAACGGTGCGGCTCATCCTCTCCTCACAACTAGACCTTGCCCCTTTTGGAAGGAAACCGTATAATTTTCGGTGATTGTTTATTGCGGCTCAAATCCGCCGTCAATTTTACCATACGAGGACTTTCCATGATACGCAACAAACCCCCACTCCTGTTTCGGATCGCCACCCTTGCCATCATCCTGTCCCTGCCTCTTGTCTGGGGATGCGCCTCCACCGCCGAAAAGCGACTGGAGCAGTTGGGCAAGGTGCTCCGGGTTTACAACAACGCGTTTGAAAGCAAATCCGAGAACGGCGGCTCCGGTTATGTTCAAAACGAATACCGGATGGACTACCTGCTGAAATACAGCGCCATCCAGAGCCGGGTCTCCTTTTTCAAATCCCAGATGCTGAACCAGGCTTATTTCAAGGACGGCAAACCGCTGGAGATCAACACCGAAAACCCCGAAGTGGATTTCAACGAAGCGGTCATCACCATGCGCTATCAAGTTACCATTAGTCCCAGCAACCAGCTCAAAACCTTCCTTCACGATCAACGCTGGAAGCACAACGGCGCGACCTGGAGATTGGAACCCAACCTGACCCCGTTCCTCAAATAATTTCCAAGCCTCACACTACCACCGGGACCGGACGGTTGAGGGTCACCGCCGATGCGGTCACCTTGCAATTGAAGCCATACAGTTCGACGCCCGCCCATTGTGCTTCCCGCAACCGCTCCCCGAATTCCGGATCGATCGCCTCGTGGGGGGTGATGGTCCGGGTATCGGACCTCTGAGAAACAAACACCACTGCCGCCCGGGTTCCCTTGCGCCTCAACGCCGTCAACTCCTCCACATGGCGGCGGCCCCGTTCGGTCGGCGCGTCGGGAAATTTCCCCACCGTCTGCTCCACCAGGCTGACGGACTTCACCTCGACCCACATGGGACCGTCCGGAAAGTCGAGCCGGAAATCAAACCGGCTGTGCCCGGCCTTGACCTCGGAAGCCACATCGGTGTAACCGGAAAATCCAGGCAGGGTGCGGTTCGCCAGCGCTTCGCCCACCAGACGGTTGGCGAATACCGGAAACACGGACACCCAGAGGCGCCCATGCCGCACCAGCGCCAAAGTGTAATCGGTTTTGCGTTGCGGGCCGGGGTTGTGAATAAGGCGCACGCGCCGTTGCGGAATCATCAATCCGGGCAGGCGGCCGGGATCCGGAACGTGGGCGGAAACCGGTTTCCCATCGATCTCGACCCGCGCCAGGTAACGGTTGGGTCGCTCGAGAAAAATGCCGTCGACCATCCGTTCGCCCAGTTTCATGATTCGATTGAATTCAAGGAGGGATTAAAAATGATTGGGAGGTTCATACCGGCCCAGGGCGCCGTTAATGGCCCCCGCCGAGACCGGAATCCGCACCGAAGGCTTTGAACTTCTTTTCCATGTGAAGCATGTGGTCTACCGCCGGGGAAACCCGGTCGATCACCGGCTTGGGATACAATCCGATGGCCACCACCAGAATGCACGCCGGAATCAACAGATTCAACTCTTTCCAGTTAAGGTCCTTGACGTCGTCAAACTTTGGCTCGAGGGGTTCCTGCATGGTTCCCTGGAACATGAAGAGCATATAGACCGAAGCGAACACGATCCCCAATCCCGCCGCCAGAACGAACAGGCCGGCCATGCCGTCCAACAGGTGCGATCCCCACACGCCCATGAGGATCAGAAACTCGCCGACGAATCCGTTCAACCCGGGCATGCCCAGCGCCGCCAGGGTGATGAGCATAAAGATAGCGTAAAGAACCGGCATCTGCGTTTTCATCCCGCGGATTTGATCCAGATTGCGCGTCCGCAACCGTTTTTCCAGAATGCCGACGATGATAAACAGAGCGGAGGCGATGATGCCGTGGTTGACCATCTGCAACACACTGCCCTCGATGCCCTGGCCGTTGAACGCAAAAATTCCGAGCGCGATTAAACCGAGATGACTGATGCTGGAATAGGCCACCAGCGCTTTCAGATCCCTCTGCGTCATCGCAATCCACGCGCCGTACACAATCCCGCCCGCCGCGGCGGTGGCAATCCACAGTCCCCAGTCGGCGATCGCCTCGGGGAACAACGGCAGGCAGAAGCGGATCAATCCGTAAGCCCCGGCCTTGGACATGGCCCCGGTCATCAGAATCAGTACCGGAATGGGACAGGAAACATAGGCGTGCGGCAACCAGCTGTGGAAGGGGAAAATAGGCAACTTGACGGCAAACGCCAGAAAGAAAAAGAGGAACATGTAAAGCTGGATGTCCGCCGGTATCTGGGTCTGCAACAACGTGGGGATATCGAAGGTCAGTGTCTGCGTCAAATCGTAATGAACCATCGTGACCCAGATCAGGCCGATCAGCATCAGCAGACTTCCCACCAGCGTGTAGATGACAAACTTGGTGGTGGCGTATACCTTGTTGCCTTCGCCCCAGATTCCGATCAGGAAATACGTGGGGATCAGCATCAATTCCCAGAACACGTAAAACAGAATGGAATCCATCGCCACAAACACGCCCATGGTTCCGCTTTCCAGCATTAAAATCAACGCCAGAAAATATTTCAGGTTTTTCCGGTGGTCCTGCGAAAAATAAATCGCCAGCGCTCCCAGGAAGGCGGTCAGCACCACCAGGCACAGGCTGATGCCGTCGACCCCGACCTTGTAATAAATATTGAGCACCGACACCCATTCGACAGAGGTCACCAACTGCATGCCGTGGTGGTCGGAATCGAACACGACCACCAGGCCGAGCGCGGCGAGAAAGGTCAGGAAGCTGGCGCCAATGGCGATCGCAATGACCTTCTCGTTGTGGTTGCGGACCACTTTCGTCATCATGATGACGATCGCGGCAACCATCGGCAGAAACACAATGGCTGTGATTAGATGATTCATTGCTTCAGCGTCACAGGAAAATCACAAACAATAAAATGGTCACCATACCCGCGACCATGTTGAGCGCATACATCCGCACCTTGCCGGACTGCCACATACTGATTCCGCGGCTCACCTCCCGCACCTGTCGCCCTATCTGGTCGACGGAAAAGTCGATACCCCCCTTCTCGGCCCGTTCTTCCATGAATTGGCCGATACCCTTGACGGGTTTCACGATCAGAAAATCGTAGATTTCGTCAAAGAAATATTTATTGAACAGCAGCTCGTACAACGGCGCCAGCATCTGCTTGACGAAGGCCAGTTGGCCCTTGCCTGTCATGTAAATCGCCACGGCGACCACGATACCGCCGAGAGCCGCCGATACTGCGATGATTTCCAGCATGGCGTCCTCGTGATGCACCGGCACCGCGCCACCGAACACCGGCGATAGGAAATCATGGGTCCAGGGCCCCAGAAAACCGCCCGCCAGCGACAGACCCGCCAGTACTATCAGAGGCGCGGTCATCACCCTGGGCGACTCGTGCGGCCGCAATTCCGGCGATCGGGTATTGCCCATGAAAGTGTAGAAGAACATACGGAAGGTGTAGAAGCCGGTCATGCCCACGGCGATCACCGCCAGGCCCCAATACACGAAGTTCCCGAATTCCGCGTGGTAGGCGTTCATGATGATTTCTTCTTTGCTGAAGAACCCGGCGGTCAACGGAAATCCGGACAACGCCAGCGCCGCGATCAAAAACGTGATGAAGGTGACGGGCATCACAAAACGCAGTCCACCCATTTTTCGAATATCCTGCTCGCCTGCCATCCCGTGGATGACACTGCCCGCTCCCAGGAACAACAGCGCTTTGAAAAACGCGTGCGTCATCAGGTGAAACATGCCGACACTGAACACGCCGACACCCACCGCCAGGAACATGAATCCGATCTGGCTCATGGTGGAGTACGCAATGACCCGTTTGATGTCGTATTGCACCATGGCGATTGACCCGGCAAAAAGTGCGGTGACGAGGCCGACCGCCGCGATCAGGTACATCGTGAAAGGCGCCATCATATACAGCGCGTTGCACCGCGCGATCAGGTACACACCGGCGGTCACCATGGTCGCCGCGTGGATCAGTGCGCTGACCGGCGTCGGCCCTTCCATCGCGTCCGGCAGCCAGGTGTGAAGCGGTATCTGCGCCGACTTGGCGAAGGCGCCCACCAGCAGGAGAAATGTGATCAGCAGAATGCCGTCATCGTTTGAGGAAAAGGTGGTGGGAGCGGCTTTGAACACCTCCACATAGTTGAGCGTACCGAAATGTTCGAAAATCATAAATGCGGCGATCACCATGCCCACGTCGCCGATCACGTTCATCACAAACGCTTTGCGCGCCGCCAGCACGGCGCTCTTTTTGTCCGTCCAGAACCCGATAAGCAGATACGACGCCAACCCCACCAGCGCCCAGCCGACGATCAGGAAAAAGAAATCCGCCGCCAGCACCAACAGCGACATGGCGAAGATGAACAGGTTCATGTACGAAAAGAACCGGAGGTATTCCGGATCGTCGTGCATGTAGCCGATGGAGTACACATGGATCAAAAATCCCACGCCCGTCACCACCAGCAACATGAAGACCGACAGCGGATCGACCAGGATCGAAACATTCAGGCTGAACCCTTCCGACACGATCCACGGGTAGAGGGTCTGGACGTGGTTCAATCGGTCGGCGGGGTTTTCCGCATAAAGCTGGACCAGCTGGAGCAGGGTCACCACAAAAGCGCCGCCGACCGTGGCGCAGGCGAACCACCCCCCGACGGATCGGGGTATGTACCTCCCGAACCAGGCCAGGCCGAGAAAACCGGCCATCGGCAGAAATAGTATGAGCCAACTCAGCGAGTACAAACCGGTTACCCCTTCAAGATATTGATATGGTCCACATCCAACTCATGCCGGGTGCGGAAAATAGTCAAAATGATGGCGAGCCCGACGACCACTTCCGCTGCCGCCACGGTCATGATGATGAGCGCGAAGATTTGACCGTCCAGCGAATTAAGAAAACTGGAATACCCGACCAGCAGAAAATTCACCGCGTTCAGCATCAGCTCCACGGACATGAACATGACCAGCGGATTTTTGCGGATCACGAACCCCAAGGCGCCGATCGAAAACACCGTCGCGCTGACAAACAATACAAATTCACTTCCCATAATCAAAACCTCGTGCGCTTTCGCAATTGTTTATTGGAAAACTTAGCCAGACTGATGATTCCCACCACCGCCACCAGCAGGAGCAGAGACGCCAGCTCGAATGGAATGATATGATGGGAAAACAACTCGATGCCGATCGCCTTCGCGCTACCCACCTGTTGCACCACTTCCAGCGTCACCCGCCCTTCCACCGGTTTGGTTTCGCCCACCATCATAGACATCAGCAGTTCGCAGAACAGCAGGCCGACAAACCCCAGACCCGCCAGGTTCTGGAACGACAAATCCCGCTTCTCCTTTTTCGCCCCCAACAGGGCGATGATGAACAGAAACAGAATCATCACCGCTCCGGCATACACGATCACCTGCACCGCCGCCAGGAACTCGGCATTGTATAAAAGGAACAACAGAGCGAGGCACATCATGTTGACGATCAGGTACAGCGCGCTGTAAATGGGAGTTGCGCAAAGGATGACCCCGAGGCTGGCCAATATGGCCGTCATGCCAATCGCGAACACGAGGCCCTGCTCAAACAGACCGAATACCGTTTCACGGTCCAGGTTCAACGACCACAACTGATCCAGAAATTCCATCATGGGTATTCTCTTCTCCGCTTCCGGCCCGCGCCGGTTTCAAACACAAAAACTCCCGCCGCGTCCGGTTCCGCAAGCTTTTTTGCGGAACACCTGTTTATGCGATTCGGCGAAAACCGCCGATTCATTTGGCCAATAGATGGGAAGGAGGTTCAGCGAAACTCCGGGCCTACTTGTTTACGATTTTCGTGTTGCCCAGAAAATTTACGGTGAACTGGTTCGGTTCGGGATAGACCAAAAGATCTTCCTTGGTCGCGATATATGTATTCCGATCGTAATCGGCGAGTTCGTAATGCTCCCGCAGGATCACCGCGTCCACCGGGCACGCCTCCTCGCAGTACCCGCAGTAAATGCAACGCAGAAGGTTGATCTCGTACACTTCCGCATAGCGTTCCCCCTTGGACACGGGGTTGTTGGGGTCGTTCTCCGCCGAAACCACGTGGATGCAATTCACCGGACAATTAATGGAGCACAGACTGCACCCGATGCACCGTTCCAGCCCGTCCTCGTCCCGGGTCAAAAAATGACGGCCGCGAAAGCGCTCCGGCATGACCCGTTTCTGTTCCGGATAGCAGATGGTGACCGGCTTCGACAGCATATTTTTGAATGTGACGCCCAACCCCACCAGCAGGTTGTACGCGCCTAGGAACACAGCTTTTATCATAATGAAATCCTCATGCGGCCCATAAAACTTTATAGGCGCTACAGACCAGCATGTTCACCAGGGATAACGGCAGGAGAAATTTCCACCCGAACACCATCAACCGGTCGTACCGGATGCGGGGAAACGTTGACCGCAACCAGATGAACACGCACAGCAGTAAAAAAACCTTGAACGCGAACACCAGAATGGGAATATCCAGCCCGATGTAGGAATGCCATCCGCCGAGGAACAGAATCGTCACCAGGGCGCTCATGGTAATCATGTTGACATATTCGCCCATGAAGAACATGGCGAATTTCATGCCCGAATATTCCGTAAAAAACCCGGCCACCAGTTCCTGTTCCGCCTCCGGCAAATCGAACGGCGCCCGGTTGGTTTCCGCCACTCCGGCAATAAAAAATAATACGAACGCCGGAAACAGGGGAATCGCATTAGGCCAATCACTTTGGTCTTTCACGATATCATACAGATTGAGCGACCCGCTCATGATCACCACGCTCAAGGCAGTCAGGCCAAGCGTCAATTCGTAACTGATCATCTGCGCCGAGGAGCGCAGGCCGCCCATCAGCGAATATTTATTGTTCGACGAAAACCCGGCGATAACGATCCCGTAAATGCCCATCGACGAGATGGCGAAGACGAACAAGATACCAATATTCAGGTTCGCCCCCCACAGGCCGACCATTTCCCCGCCCACTTCAAATGGTTCGCCGAACGGGATGGCGGCAAACGTGACAATCGCCGCGAACACCACAATCGCCGGAGCCAGATAAAATAAAAATTTATCCGCCGAACTCTGGACGATGTTTTCCTTGAACAGGAGTTTAATCGTGTCAGCGAACGGTTGCCCCAACCCGAACGGCCCAACCCGGTTGGGTCCGAGGCGCACCTGGAACCGCCCCATCAGCCGCCGCTCCAGCCAGACCAGGAAGGGCACCATCGACAACAGCGCCACCGCAATAATCACCGCCTTCACCACACCGATGATCAGCCACCAGTACGGGTCGAGAAAATTGAGAATACCGTCGATCAAGACGACCCCTTTCGAACCATCACATTATTTTCGAATCGTCACCCGGCTCAAGGCTTTCCCCGCCTCGGCCAGGGACATCACGCCCTGCTCGTCGGAAACCTTCGGAAGCACCACGCCCCCCGGGTTGCACCGGTTGGACACGCGGACTTCGGCCTTCACTTCGTGACCGTTGCCGGTGACACGCACCTCGTCCCCTTCCTGAACGCCCAATGCGTCGGCATCGGTTTCATGCAGATGCACGGTGGACGGCTGGAACTGATGCGCCAGCGGCGATTCGGCATCCAGTATCTTGTCGTGACTGAACAGCACGCTGGCCACGCGCAGGACCAAACCGTCACCCGATCCATTGGCCTCGGCCATGGAAGCTCCATTCATTGACGGAAAACCCTCGCGGTTCCTGCCTTCCTTGCGGATGCTCGAGCGTTTGATGCCCTGATAGCCATTCACCTTTTCGGCAATCTCCGCGGTCACCGCATGCACGTCTTTGGGCGCGGTTTCCTGCCCCAACTCTTTCGCGATCGTGGAAATGATTTTCCAGTCGCCAGGATTGTCGGCGGTCAATCCCTTGGTGCGCAACTGCACCCGCCCGCCGATGTTGGTGGTGGTGCCTTCATCGAAACCAGGTCCGTTGGAGGGTAGAACGACGTGCGCGAGCTTGGCGGTTTCGGTTTCCATCATATCGTGCACCACCAGCAGGTCGAGTTTCTTAAGCGCTTCGCCCACTTCATGGCCGCTGGGGAAATCCACCACCGGGTTGCACCGGTACACCACCAGCGCTTTCAGCTCACCCGACTTGGCTTTTTCAATCATCTCCAGCGCGGTCAGTCCCTTCTCCAAAGGCGCAGTGTCGCCCCATTTCGTTTTGATCGCGTCGCCTTCGGTCAACGCGATGCCGCCGGGATAGCAATCCGGAAGCACCCCCATATCCATCGCCCCGACCGCGTTGGTGACGGGAGCGGCGGGCAGGGCGCCGACGGTGGTATCCGCAAGGCCTCCTGCCGTGGCGAGACATTGCTTCAACGTATGAACCGAACCCCCCGTCAGCGCGGCGGGATTATAAATCACGCAGACTTTGCCCGCGCCTTTGATTTTCTCCGCAAAGGCTTTCAATTGATCCGCCGGAATACCGGTGGTCTGTTCCAAATTCGATTCCGGAGCCTGGCCCTGCAACGCAGCATTCAGCCCGGCCAGCACGACTCTATCCGACCCGATGTTATAGCGGAGCGACAGGGTGGCGTATTTATCCATCAACGTCTGCTGATCGTTGAGCACGATCATTTCGACTCCCCGCTGGGTCACGGCTTTTTTGAGCCTGAGATCGAGAATCGGCAACTCTTCCGTCGGGTCGCTGGCGATCAACACCACCAGATCGGACGTTTCCACATCCAATAAATCAAAATGCGCCACCGGCAGACCCGGTGTGTCGGTATAGGTTTTGTGGTCGATGTTGTTGGTGCCGAGGTTCAGGCGGAACAGTTTCTGGTACAGGTATAACTCTTCATTCAAGCCGTAACCGGAGCCGATGAACCCGACGCTGTTGGGTCCATGATCCTCCACGATTTTTTTAAGAGACGCCGCCACGTCCGCACAGGCTTCCTGAATCCCGACGGCCTGCCCCTGCTTGCGGGGTTGCTGAATCCGGTTTTTGCTCTTGGTGAAATCGTATCCCCAGCGCGCCTTGTCGCAGACCCAGCCGTCGTCCACCAGATCGTTGGGCCGGGTGGTGATGCGTTTCATTTCGTTGAGGCGCGCGCCCAGCGTCATGTTGCAATTGCAGGCGCAATGGCCGCACAGGGTGCTGGCGTTGGTGAGTTCCCACGACCGCGCGGTGAATCGGAAGTCGGTGTTGGTGAGCGCGCCAACGGGACAGATGTCGATGACATTGCCGGAGAAACGCGTGTCGTACGGTTGATCATTAAATGTCGCAACCCGGTTCTGGAATCCCCGGTTGAGCATGACCAGCGCCTGGTCCTTTTCAATGATGTCGCTGTAACGCGTGCACCGCTGGCAGGCGATGCACCGTTCGCGGTCGATGGTGATCACCGGGCTGAGGGGCGTCGCCTTGTCGCGGGGGTAGCGGTTGTATTCCATGCGCGTGTCCGGCGGGCCGAACTTGAAGGTGTGGTCCTGGAGCGGACACTCGCCGCCCTTGTCGCACACCGGGCAGTCGAGCGGATGGTTGAGCAGAGTGAACTCCAGCATGCCCTGTTGCGCTTTTTCCACTTTTCCCGTGTCGGTTTTGACCACCATGCCCTCGCCGGCGGCGAGCGTGCAGGCGGTGGTCAGCTTCGGCATTTTTTCCACCTCCACCAGGCACATGCGGCAACAGCCGAAGGGGCCGAGCTTTTTGTGGTAGCAGAAGACGGGAATTTCGATATCCACCGTTTCGGCGGCGTCCACCACCATGGTTCCTTTGGGAACGGTCACGGACTTGCCGTCGATGGTCAATGTGACGGTATCGGTTTGAGTTGCGGTATTCATCTAGGTTGTTCCCACCGGTTGGCCGGTTTTCAAGGACCCCAGCAGTTCCTCATAATCCTCACGGAAATGCTCGATACTGCTGACCACCGGCGCGACGGCGGCGTCGCCCAATGGACAAAAACATTTGAATTCCATGTTGTCGCAGATATCGATCAACAGGTCCAGCTGTTCGGGTTTTCCCACCTTGTTTTGAATTTCGGACAAAATCTGGTACATCCAGCGCGTGCCTTCCCGGCAGGGCGTGCATTTGCCGCAGGATTCGTGCATGTAAAAGCTGGTGATCCGCAGGATTTCGGAGACCACGTTGGTGGTGTCATCCATCACGATGAGCGCGCCGGAGCCCAACATCGAGCCGGCCGCCTGCAGGGATTCGTAATCGTACGGCACATCCGCCTTGGACGCAGGCAAAATGGGCACCGAGGACCCGCCCGGGATGAACGCTTTCAGCTTGTTGCCGTCGCGGATGCCGCCGGCATATTTTTCGATTATGTCGATGATCGGCGTCCCCAGCGGAACTTCGTAGTTCCCCGGTTTTTTGACGTGACCCGACACGCTGACCAGTTTGGTGCCTTTGCTTTTTTCGGTGCCGATGGCGGCATAGGCCGCGGCGCCGTTTCTGACGATAAAGGGCAGAACGCACAGGGTTTCGACGTTGTTGACGATGGTCGGCATGCCGTACAATCCTTTGACGGCCGGGAACGGCGGTTTCAGACGCGGTTCGCCCCGTTCCCCCTCCAACGACGACAACATAGCCGATTCCTCGCCGCAGATGTATGCGCCTGCGCCCATATGGTTGTGAATGTCGAGATTGAACCCGGACCCCATAATATTTTTGCCGAGATAGCCTCTTTCGTAAGCCTCCTCGAGGGCCTTTTCCATAATGGATTCGTATTCCCAGAACTCGCCGCGCATGTAGTTGTAACCTGTTTCGATCCGGCAGGCGTAGGCACACAGGATCATCCCTTCGATGAGGAGATGCGGATTCTTCATCAACAGTTCGCGGTCTTTGCAGGTGCCGGGTTCCGATTCGTCGGCGTTGCAGGCGAGGTAACGCGGAAACACGTCTTTGGCGAGGAAGCTCCATTTGAGCCCGGTGGGAAACCCCGCGCCGCCGCGGCCGCGCAGGCCGGAGGCCTTGACCATTTCGATGACCTCGTCCGGCGCCATCGCGAACGCCTTCTTGAGGGCCTGGTATCCCTCGAGCGTTTTCTCATACACGTCGATGGCGATGAGTCCCGGGGTATCGATGTCTTTGAACAGAATTTGCGTCATAATATTTTACGGGCAGGACGCCAAGACCTGGTCCACCTTGTCCGGCGTCATGTTCACGTGATATTTGTTGTTGACCTGCATCACCGGCGCCTCGCAACACGCCGCCAGGCATTCTTCCTTCAGCAGGGTGAATTTCTTGTCCGGGGTGGTCTCGCCTTCCTTGACCCCCAGTTTCTTCTCGGTGTATTCCAGCAGGTTGTCGCACCCATTGAGGTGGCAACTGATGTTGATGCAGAACTTGACGACGTACTTGCCGACCGGTTTGGTGTAGTACATCGTATAAAAACTGCAAACCGACTCGACATACGCCGGAGACACGTCGAGACGCTTCCCGATCTCGATCATCGCCTCGGGGGTGACGTACCCTTCCTGGTCCTGCGCCAGCGTCAACAGAGGCAGGATCGCCGAGAGTTTGCGGTCCTCGGGATACTTGGCGAGGATTTTTTTTATCCGGGTTTCGGAGGTTTCGGTGAAAATAAACATCAGCGGTCCACCTCCCCCATCACGATATCCACGCTTCCGATGATGGCGACCACATCGGAGATGAACGCGCCTTCCATAATTTGGCACATGCCGGGAATGCCCATGAACGACGGCGCGCGCATTTTCACCCGGTAGGGCGTGTTGGAGCCATCGGAAACAATGTGGAAACCGACCTCCCCGCGCGGGCCTTCTGTGGGCACGTAGGCTTCTCCTTTGGGCACTTTCACACCGTCGGACACCAATTTGAAATGATGGATCAGCGCTTCCATGCTGGTGTGCAGCGTATCGCGCGGCGGCAGGGAAATTTTGTTGTCTTCAATCTTGTAGGGCCCGTCCGGCAAGTGGTCGAGCGCCTGCTTGACGATTTCGCGGCTCTGCCGCATCTCTTCCACCCGCACCAGATAACGGTCGTAGATGTCGCCGTGATCCTGGGTGGGTACGTCAAACTTGAATTCGTCGTACCGCGAGTACGGCTTTTTTTTACGCCAATCCCAATCGAGCCCGGCGGCGCGCAGGATCGGACCGCTCATGCTCCACAAAATCGCTTCATCCTTGGTCAGGGTGCCGATGCCGCGGGTGCGGTCGAGCCAAATCGGGTTGTTGGTGAGCAGGCTTTCGTATTCATCCACCTTGGCGGGGAAATAGTCGACGAATTTGCGGACCCCGTCGAGCCACTCCGGAGTGGCGTCCTGCGCCACGCCGCCGATGCGGATGTAACTGGTCATCATCCGCACGCCGGAGATCATTTCGTTGAGGTCGAGGATCATCTCCCGCTCGCGCCAGGTGTAGAGGAACACCGTCATCGCGCCGATATCGAGGGCGTGCGTTCCCAGCCACACCAGGTGACTGCCGATGCGCCCCAGCTCGCACATCATGACGCGCAGGTAATCGGCGCGCGCGGGCAGTTCCTTGACGCCCAGCAGTTTCTCAGTGGTCAGGCAAAAGGCGAGATTGTTCTGTGGCGGGCTGAGGTAATCGAGCCGGTCGGTCATCGGAATGCAATGCACGTAGCGCTTGTTCTCGGCGTTCTTTTCGATCCCGGTGTGGAGAAAGCCGATATCCGGTTCGGCGGATCTCACAATCTCGCCGTCCATCTCCAGTATCACCCGGAACACCCCGTGGGTGCTGGGATGCTGCGGACCCATGTTGAGGGTCATCGTGTCTTTATCGCGCTCGAGTAAACCCTGTTCGGTTACGCCCATGGATCGACTTTCATGTCTTCTGGAGTTTTAATGAGTTCGCTTTTGTGGTCCGGGTTGTGGGAAAAGGCGACTTCTTCCACGGTCAACGGATAATCCTTGAGCAGGGGATGCCCCTCCCAATCCTCCGGCATGAGCAAGCGTTTCATGTTGGGATGGTCCATCACGATGATTCCGAACATGTCGTACAATTCCCGCTCCGGGAAATCGGCGCCACGCCACAGATGATACACCGAGGGGAGGGTCGGCTCCTCTTCCGGCAGGCCCACGTGAATCTGGATGTGGTGGTCTTTGGACATGGAATACAATTCATAAACCACATCGAACCGGAACTCGCGATCCGGATCCATTTCCAGATAATCGACGCCGGTGATTTGCGACAGGTAATCGAAATCGTAATCCCTGTTCTGCTTCAGGTAGGCCATCAACATGAGGAACTGTTCCACGGCGACATGCACCACCAGATCGCCGTGTTCCGTGACCGCCGAATGTTTGATGGCGGATTCGAAGATTGCGTCAATTTGTTCGCGGATTTCCTCGTTGGTCATGCCACCCTCTGGCGGGCCTTTTCGCTCCCTGCCTCCTTCAGAATTTTTTCCTGAAGCTTGATCACTCCGAAAAGGAGGGCTTCCGGACCGGGAGGACAACCGGGGACGTACACATCGACCGGCACCACGCGGTCGACCCCTTGCACGATGGCATAGTTGTTGAAGATACCGCCGCAGGACGAGCAGGCACCCATGGCGATGACCCATTTCGGTTCGGCCATCTGATTGTAGATGCGCCTCAGCACCGGCGCCATTTTCTGGGAGACCCGGCCGGAAACGATCATCAGATCCGCCTGGCGCGGGGAGGCGCGGAACACCTCGGCGCCGAACCGGGCGGCATCCCAGCGGGAGTTGGCCATCGCCATCATTTCGATGGCGCAACAGGCCAGGCCGAAGGTCGCCGGCCAGAGTGCATTCTTCTGGGCCCATCCGACCACCTTGCCGAGCTTAGTGGTGAGGATGCTGTCGTACACCGCGCCGGAAAACTCCGCACCCAACTGGTCCAGCGCGTCTTTGGCGTTCAATTTCAGATTATTGATTTCGGTCTCGATTGAATCGACCGCTTCATCCATCAATCCCATTCCAAACCTCCTCGTCCCCATACGAAGATGTACGCGATGGCCAGAACGAACACGAAAACCACCATTTCGATCAACCCAAACAGCTTGAGTTCGTCCAGCGCCACGGCCCAGGGGTACATGAACACCACCTCAATATCGAAAATGATGAACAGCATGGCGATGGTGGCGAACCGCACCGGGAATCGCCCCTTGGCTTCCTCCGAGGGCAGCATGCCGCACTCGTAGGGCATGTTTTTTTCAACCGTGGAGTTCCTCGGTCCCAGGAGACTGGAGAACACTAGGAGCCCGACGATCACGACCAGCGCGACCAAGGCGAAAATGATGACGAATAGATATTCACTCACAGAACTATGTCCGTAATGGATCGGTTTTCTAAAAGGAAATCCGGGAAACGGCTTTTAGATCAAGAGTTTCAGCCCGGCGCACCAGGGCGCCGAACCGCCCGGTTTTACTCAATCTGTTATTGTATCATTCCTATTTTTCCGGCGCGGAAAAGTATTAGAATTGGCGATTATATTCGGCCCACAGGAGACTGTCAATTATTGATTTTCAACGACCCGGGGACGGTTTTCGTAAAGCCTCCAATTCTTGAACCATTGGTTTTTGAAGGGTTTATCAGATTACCGGGGGGGGAGATTGGGTGAAAGAACCGGGTCCGCCCGGCACTGTGAAAACCGGCGGCTTTAAGAAACGTTCCCGTCACGCAAATTGCAAGACAGGTCCAACAGGAAATGAACGACCGGGACCTACTCCAGCACTTCGAGGTGGAGGCGGTAGATCAGGCCGGAGGGGTTTTCTTCCGGCGCGGCGACGTCGGGCTTGGCGTAGTTGATGACTTCGAACGTCACGGTATTGGTGCCCTCCTTCAGGTACTGATCGAAATCGATGATGAAGGGGTCGGGGAAATCCGCGCCGCCGTATTCCTGCTTCAGCGACACGTCGTTGACGGTGATGTGGCAGGTGTCATCGCTGCGCACATACAGTTCCGCCCGCTTGACGGATTGGGCCTTGCCGTTGGGAATCCCGAACTGCAGGCGGAATTTGTTCTTGCTTCCGGTTTTGGCTTCCTCAAGGGTGGTCTGTTCGCGGATCCACACCCATTGACTGCCCTTGATGCCCCGCCACTGGTTGAGGAGATTGCAGATCACCGCCGGCTTCCAGTTCTTCGTTGCGCCATCGTAATATTCCGTCTCTTTTCCGCTCACAAAGACTTGGGTGCGGGTTTTCTCTTCGGACGGCTTGTGCGGTTCCGGTAACAGGGGCTTGCTCACTTCCCAGAGCGTCCGGTTCAGTTCCACATAATAATCGTACAAACCGTTTTTCTTTTTGACCAGTATCATACTGGGACGCGGATGGTTGCGGCCCAGGTAGGGGCCGATATCGGCGATCATAAACCCGTTCGAACTGCCTTCATCCACGGAAATGAAGGAATGGGAGGGAATGACGCTGTAGGTATGAATCGTCAGTTTTCCATTGCCGGAGGACGGACTCATCTCTTCAATTTCATCCTGCAGTTTCTGCAGCAGCAACAGCGACGTTTTGATTTCGTTCTTGAGGGTCGCCTTGCCGCCGATCTGCCGCGTGATCAATTCGACGATTTCTGAATCGGGGTCGATGACCAGCAGTTTGACCTTAATGCCGCTCAACGCCTTTTCCTTCAGCAGATCACGGCTTCCCGTGGAGATGGACAACAGCGACGTGCCGCCAATGAAAATCTCGCGCTTGACGTCCTTGAACAAACTCTGGAAGGTGACCGCCTGCCCCAGCTCCGAGCGGTTTTTGTAAATCCCCTGAATGCCTAACCGCACGGCGTGGGGGTTGACGATGTCTTGCAGGGCTTCCTTGTATTCATTGAAGGTGAGCTCCCGCAGAAACAATTCGTAGCCGAGCGACACCACGCCGATCATGGAGACCAGCAGGAAGAATTCCTTGACCGGGTGCAGCCAGATGCTGTCATGCGGAATCAATTTGCCCGCGCCCATGTACAACCCCGCCCCGGCCACAAAGATCATCATCGCCAGGAACAGGACCCGGTCGCGTATCCAGGACCGGATTCGGAGGCTTTTGTTATTGTGTTTTTCCATCGTGTCTCAACAATACAAGGGGTTCACATCTCAAGGAAGGCATGAAATAACTCTACGGATTTGATATTACAGGAAATACGAGGGCCGGGCAAGGCCTGGAGCAAATTTCGCTGAGGCATTTGGGCGAACCAAACCGTTATCTTCGCATTCCAAAGTAAAATATTACCGGTGGCGGTTCGCCGGACGGAATACCTCCGCAGATAATTTTAAACCCTGCATTGCGCACGGAGCTCATCGCTTGCCGTGAAATGTCAGCAAGCCGCCTCCCTCGCTAGAGGGCCGAGCAGGCCGGTTAGGGTTAGGAGAGGCCGGATTTGCGGCGGAGCCACCATTCCACCGTAAGAAATCCGACGATCAAACCGTACGTCCACCAGCTGTCCCACAACGAAACCATCCGGGAGCTGGATTTGATCTCCACTTCCGGGTTGGGAAACGGCAGGTTTTCGATCTTCATTCCGGCCTCCAGGAAATGGTACCGGCCGCCGGTCACTTTTGAAACCGCCTTAAGCAGCGCCTCGTTCACCAACGGTTTTTGAAACTCGACCTGGGGACTGAACACGATGAAGCGAGTTTCCCCCGAAAGCACCTCACCGCCGGAAGTCAGAGACACCTGCGCCGAATAAAATCCTTCCCGGCCCGGCGCAAACTCGAACCGCCCCTCCCCCCGTTCGTCGGTGGTCAACGTTTGCCGGACTCGTTCCCGCTCCTGGGGCAGGGATTTCACCACCAAGTCCACCTCCACTCCGGGCACGGGATTGTAATCCTGCCGGCTGACTTTGAAATGAATGATCACCTTTTCATGCTCCCGGTATTTTTCCTTGTCGGTTTCCACCTGGATGGGATAGGTCTCCGGCTCGCCGGTCATCCAGGCGATGACGTTTCCCCAGAATTTCTGGTAATAGCGCCCGCTTCCCCCCTCGCCGACGCGCCGGAAATTCCAGTTCCAGGACGAGTCCGTGGCGATGGCCATGGTGCGCCCCTTTTTCACCCGGCGGGTGACCAGCACCGGGACATCGGTTTTATGTTTGCGGATGGTGGCCAGCACATGCGATCCCTTCACCGGAGTCAGCCCGATATTAGCCCCCTGAATGGGAGGGAGGGATTTCCAGGCCTTCGCGTTTTGCGCCGGGTCGTTTTCCAGACGGAGCACGGGATGGTGAGCCAGTTTCGGCTGAACGCCCATCTGAAGTTCTCCCAGCAGAAACTCCCGGGAACCGGAACCGATACGCATGGGAAGAATATCTTCCACCGGGGTGCGATCGTACCCGCCGCTCTGAAACGAAAGATCACCGCCGATCATCAGAAACGCCCCGCCCTGCTCCACATACTGCTTGATGTTGGCCAGGTTTTTCTTGTCGATGTACGGGGAAAACTTGAAGTTGTGAAAAATCACCAGATCGAACGAATTGAGGTAATCGCTGATCAGCAGGTTGGAAGGAAACGGAATCAGACTCAACTCGGATGTGGAGGCGCCCACGTCATCGGCCAACTCCCGCAAAATGAAGAACGACAGCAGGTCCACCTTGGGATTGTTGGCGAGCACCTCCCGCAGAAACCGCGAATCCCACGAAGGCCGCCCGTTCAGGTGAAGCACCCGCACCCGGTCGCGGATCACCTTGACCTCGAAACTCCAGCGGTTGTTGACTTCCACCGCCTCGCCCGCGAACACCGGCACGCTGAGCGTATAGATACGCTTGCCGAGAGAGGTGGGCGTAAACTGAAGGTCCGCCGTGTACCGTAGGTGATCGTCTTTCAGCGATACAATTTTGGAGACCAGGATCTTGTCGCCCTCTTTCAGCACGAGGGGAATATTTTTTTTGCCGATGGACCGTGCGGACAGCGAAACCGAAATATTCAACGGCTGGTGAATGAATCCGAAATCCGTGGCGTCCACTTTATCGATGGCCAGGTCCTTGAAGCCCTCGTTACTCCCCGCCTGAAAAGTATGGACCGGCCCGTTCAGCCGCGTCAGGGTCTCGGTAAACTCGGGGGAAATGCCGGAGGCCTCCTGCGTCAGGTCGGCGCCATCGGAAAACAGAAGGATGCCCTGCAGGGACCGGCCCTCGTAGTGTTGCGCGACATCCAGAAACACCTGATGCAGGTTGGTATTGACCGCCTGTGCCCGGTACTCCGCCGCCGCGTTCGCCATGGACACCGGTTCGATTTTGTCCGAGGCGAAAAAGAAATCCACTTCATACGTTTGCTTCAACCGCTCAAAATACTCCCGGTTGTTCTCCAGCGCCCGGCGCACCCCCTCGCTACGGGATTTTTCCGAGGGATAGGTTTTGATGGTCATGCTTTTGCTGTCGTCGAGCAGAACAGCGAGGGTGTTTTTCAAGGGTTGGATTTTCTTGAATTCCAACTGGGGTTGCAATATCGCCGCCACCACCGCCAGCAGAGTCATCGCCCGCAGAGCATAGAGGCCGGTTTTTTTCCAGGGCGAACGGATGCGGGCCAGGCTGGTCCATAAAAACCACAGCGACAGGACGATCAACACTCCCAGGAAAGCGAAAGTGCCGCCCCAGACGTCCGAGGTCCAGTGCAACTCCCAGGCGTTGTACTCGCTCCACCCCTCGCCGAATTGTGCGGCCAGCCAGTTCACCTTGGGTTCACCCTCCGCAGGCGTTCGAGAATGATGGGCAGATGCACCATGTCTTTTTTGTAATCCAGCGTCAGCGCGTATAAAACGATGTTGACGCCGAGCCGCAGGCTCAACCGCCTTTGCCGGTTGCCGCCGCCGATGATGTCGTATTCCCAGTGCCCCAATTTGCTTTTGGACCAGGCCCCACCGAGATCGTTGGCGGAATACACCAGCACCGTGCGCCCTTTGGTGGTGATCCCTTCGAGGTAAGGTTTGTTCACCACCCGGCCCACCACCTGGTTGATCAGATAAAAGGAACGGAAAATGGAGTGGTCGCGGGGCAGCCGTTGCAGGGGGATGTGAGGAAACAGACGGCGGATCAATCGCCTCACCGAGGCATCGAACGCCGAGTTGGGTTTCGATGAATTGTCGTCGATCAACAGGAACCCGCCGTAGGTCAGATGATTGCGCAGGGCCTTCAGGGCTTTTTCGCTGAACGGTTGGAAGGTCTCCCGCCCGCCCATATAAATGAACGGATACCGGTACAACCGGGGATCGCCCGGTTTCAGGGAAAGCGGCTTGCGATTGACCTCGATGGACGTGCGCTTGGCGATTTGCGCCAGCAGGCTTCCCACCGCGTGCGGCCGGGGCTGATAGTTGCCTCCCTCATATTGGATTTGAGGGATGGCGATTTTCGAAGCGTCACCCAGAGCGAGCGCCGAGCCTGGCATCAGGATGCCCGCCTGAAGGCAGGCCGTCAGAATGAAAAGGTTCAGCCGCACTGGATCTGTCCTGCAGAGGATTGATGAAAGGGACGATGCCCCTCCAATCATACCAAATTCCCGCCGGCGGTTTGCCGCTCCTTAGTGACAAATTGTTTTTGCCGGGATTGGGCGGGGTGGTATAGTCGTAGCAAATTTTTGTGGTTTTATACGGGAAATCTTATGACTCGAACAGTCCTGCTCAATCCGGGCCCGGTCAATGTGACGGAGCGGGTGCGCCAGGCTCTGCTGAAGCCGGACCTGTGCCACCGGGAAGCGGAGTTTTCGGATCTTTTACGATCGATCCGCAGCAAACTGGTGCGCGTTTTCGGGATAGGATCGGATTTCGACGCAGTGCTGGTCACCGGCTCCGGAACCGCCGCTTTTGAGATGGCGGTGTGCTCCTGCCTCAGCGAGGGAAAAACCATGCTGGTGATCCGCAACGGCGTGTATGGGGACCGTATCGCCGCCATGGCGGAGGCGTACGGGTTCAACCGGCTCTCCCTTAATTACGAATGGGGCCAGCCGCCGGAAGTGAGCGACGTGGAGCAGGCTCTGAAACAGCATCCCGAAATCGAGGTGGTCGCCCTGGTGCACCACGAAACGACCACCGGACTGATCAATCCGGTGCAGGACATCGGGCAGGTGGTCCGCAAGCATAAAAGACGGTTCCTGGTGGACAGCATCAGCAGCCTCGCGGGCGATCCATTGGATTTCAATCGGGCCGGCGTCGACTTTTGCGTGGGCACCGCCAACAAATGCCTGCAGGGCCTACCCGGCGTCTCGTTCGTGCTGGTGCGCAAATCGGAACTGCCGCGGCTGAAGGCGATCCCGGAGCGGTCCCATTATTTCAATTTATATAAAAATCATCAGGCGCAGGAAAACGGAGAAACCCTGTTCACCCCGGCGGTGCAGGTGTATTATGCATTCGACGCCGCGCTCGACGAACTGCTGGAAGAATCGTTGGGGAAGCGGATGCAACGCTACAGTCAGGCCGCCCAATTATTGCGCAAGGGGTTCCAGGAAATGAAACTGGAGTTCCTGATTCCCGAACCGCACCGGTCCAACACCCTGACCGCCCTGAAACTGCCGGAGGGGGTTTCCTACCCATCGTTGCACGGCCAGTTGAAGAAAAAGGGATTCATCATTTACGCCGGGCAGAAGAAACTGAGCGAAAGTATTTTCCGCATTGCCAATATGGGAGACATCACGACGGAAGAATTCCACAACCTGCTCGACGCGCTGAGGGATTGTATTTAGGAGTGGGCTTCATTGTGAGAGGGACATGAGTCTTTATCAGTTAATGTACAACTATGCGCACGGCCGGGGTCAACCGCCCGCGGCGGACTTGCCCGCCGCTGAGTTGGGCAAGAGCCTCGCCCTGTTTCACAATTGTCTGGTCGAATCGGGGATGGAATTCCAGGAGAACATGGGAAGCCGCCAGATCAGCGCCGACCCGGACCAACTGAAACCGGTGCACCTGAGCCGGTTTGTGGTGGGATTTCTGCCGTTCAACTCGGTTTCCACCAAAACCGAAACCAACGAAATCCTGTTCGACCTGTTTTCGTTTCTCAAATGGCTGGAACGGCAGGACATCACACACGGCCTGGCGCACATCGATTTCCAGAAAACGGTGCAGGCGCTGACCCACGCCCAGGACCGGTGCCTGCAACTCAGTCATTTTCTGGACGACGAAACCGGCCGCGTTCTGGAAGAACCGCCCCGCATCCTCAGCACCATCAATGATATGTTCCGGGTGACCCAAATCGACGGGAACACCCTGTACCTTCAGGGCGATCATCAGGAAGACCCCGTCCGGGTGCGCCTGTCCGGAGAAATCATGAACCTCGTCCGCCTCCACGACCACCTTGATCTGGTGCTGGGCGACACGTCGGAACGCTGGGTGGTGCTGGAGGCGGGACAGGTCTTTCCGGAATCAGTGCCAGGCGGAGCTTCCCCCTCTGCCTGAAACCTGATCCTTAAGGATGAAGGACCGGGCGGCGGGACGACCCGGTAAGGATATGCGGGTTAAGCGCCTGCGGGGAATCCTCCGCCTATCCGCTCTCCTTATATAGGACTACCCGGCGGGCTCCTGACGGGGCACCCCCAGCGGTTTCTAACATTTCCTTGAAAAAGTACGGGAAATGTTTTACAAAGCCCTCTACATAGATTCGGAAACCCTTCCAGATACTCCAACGGCCATCCATCCAAGGATTTCTCAATTGACCGCTGACATCAATTTTGCAGATATGAACTGGCAGGCCATCGCGCCGGAACTGATCCTGGTGTGCACCGCGTTCGCCGTTCTGATGATGGGACTGCTCAAGACGTTCAACACCAACTCCTATCTGTCGAAATCCACGACGGTCGGTATCCTGACGGCTTTGGGCTATACCATTTATCTATGGGGCCTCGCGCCTTCCGTCAGTGAGGGGAACGATCCGGCCATGTTCAGCGGCTCACTGCTGTTCGACCGGTTTTCCCAGAGCCTGAACATCATCTTCCTGCTGATGTCCCTGTTCACCGTGGCGGCGGCGGTGCGTTATCCCAAACCCAAAAACGAAAACAGGGCCGAATATTTCTGCCTCGTCTTGATGGCCGTGGTCGGCATGATGTTCCTGGCCAAGTCCGGCAACCTGATCACCGCGTTCATCTCTCTGGAAATCTTTTCCATTTCCCTTTACATCCTGTGCGGCTTCTCCGCCAAGCACGGCAAGGGCACCGAACAACCGGGCGACGTCAAGCATCTGAACTGGGAAACGCTGGCGTCACAGGAGTCCACTATCAAATATCTGCTGATGGGCGCGTTCGGTTCCGCCATACTGGTGTACGGCATGGCGCTGATGTACGCCGGCACCGGCACCACGGAAATCCGGCAAATCGGCCACCTGCTGGAAACCAATCCCTACAGCCAGAACAAACTGCTTTATATCGGAATGGCGCTGGTGTTTTGCGGCCTCGCGTTCAAGGTGTCGCTGGTGCCGTTTCATGCGTGGACGCCGGACGTCTACCAGGGCGCGCCGACGCCGATCACCGGGTTCATGTCGGTGGCGACCAAGGCCGCGGGGTTTTCGCTGATGGCCCGCATCTTTTACACTGCCCTGCCCAGTTTGCAGGAAATCTGGATGCCTTTCCTGTTCGGCGTCTCGGTGCTCACCATGCTGGTCGGCAACACGGCGGCCATCTTTCAGGATGACCTCAAACGCATGCTGGCGTATTCCGGCATAGCGCACGCGGGGTACCTGTTGATCGGCATTGTCGCCAACAGCCAGGACGGCGTGGCCAGCATCCTGTTCTATCTGGGCGTGTACCTGTTCATGAACATCGGCGCGTTCGCCATCGTGTTCATGCTGGAAGGCGAAGGCGAACAGTCCAACTCCATCTACCGGTTCAAGGGCCTCGGCAAACGCAAACCGTATCTGGCCGCGGCGATGAGCCTGTTCATGCTGTCGCTGGCGGGGTTCCCGCCCACCGCCGGGTTCTTCGGGAAACTCTATCTGTTCGTCGCCGCCATCAAACAGGGTTATGTGCTGATCGCGGTGCTGGCCGTGGGCGCCAGTATGATCGCGGTGTACTTCTACCTGCGCGTCATTGCCATGATGTATTTCCAGGACGGCGAATCCGAGGAAGCGATCCAAACCAGCCGCGGCATGATCGCCATCGTCACCGTCAGCTCCGTCGCCATCCTCGCCATCGGCCTGTACCCCTCCAAACTCATGCAACTGGCTCTCGCCTCTATCCCGTTTTAGCGGAGTACCTCCGCGGGCAATGCTGTTTCAGTTGTACCGATCCGTTTTTCCTGCGACAATTTTAAGATGAAGTTTTTTCAACCATTCGCCATCATGTCGGTGTTGTGGTTAAGCGCCTGCTTGCCGGAAACCACCCGAGTGGTCGAGAAGCAGATCGAGCACAACCTGGAGCGGGCGCAAACTGATCCCAACAACGCCGAGGTTCGTTACCGGCTGGGGCGCGGCTTTCTGACACTCGGCCGGTATGAGCAGGGGGCGAATCATTTGAAAGACGCGGTGCGCCTGAACAAGACTCACGCCCTGGCCCACCGAGAACTCGGCTGGGCGCTCTACCATCTCAAGGATTACACCGGAGCCGAGCCTTGGCTCCTGCAGGCGCTGGAGATGATGCCCCGCGACCGCTTTCTCCTCTCCACCCTGAGCGCGGTGTACATCCACCAGAAGCGGTACCGCGATGCGGTCGAACTTTTAAAACCGTTCGTCGACACCGGCCGCGGCACCGTCAAAATCTGCAATAACCTGGCGGTGGCCTACCAGCACCTGGGGTTGTACCGGCTGGCGATGAAACAACTGGAGCAATCGCTGGAAAAAAATCCGGACTCGGCGGAAACCCACAGCAACCTGGGAGTCTTGTTGGAAAAAGTGGGAAAACCCGAGCAGGCGCTGGCCGAATATGAGACCGCGTTGACGCTCGATCCCGGACACGGGTCGGCGCATTTCAACCTGGCGGTGGCTCTGACCCGGCAGGGACACAGTGACGAAGCCCTGCGCCATTTCCGCAGGGCGCAGAAGGCGCATCCCCAGGATCCGGAAATCCTGGCGGGACTCGGCTGGACTTACCAGAAGTTGGAGCGGTACTCCGAGGCCATCCGTTATTACGAGCAATCGGTGTGGCTGTCGCCTTCCAACATCCAGGCGCAACAGGCGCTCGGCGAGTTGTGGGACATCACCCGGCACTACGGCCGGGCCATCAGCGCGTATGAAACGGCGGCCAAACTGGACCCGGAGATGCCGGACAATTATTACCATCTGGGGCGGTTGAGCAATCATTTGAAGGAAGGGGAAAAAGCCGTGGCTTACATGGCCGTGGCCGAAGCGTTGTACCGCAAAAGCCGCCATGCCGAGATGGCGGAACATTGCCGGAAAAACATCGCCATCCTGGCCGGAAAGTACCATCTCAAAAAAGCCGACGTGCGCCGCCTGACCCAAGCCGCTCTTCTTGTCGGGGGTTGAGCCGTTACGGTCCGCGTTCCAGAATGAACGTGACCGGTCCGTCGTTGACGATGTCCACCTGCATGTGCGCGCCGAACCGCCCCTCCTGAATGTTCAATTTCGATTCGGCAAGTTTTCCTACAAATTTCTGATAGAGCCGTTGGGCGTCCTCCGGTGCGGCGGCGTGGTCGAAGCCGGGCCGCCGCCCGCGGGAACAATCGCCCGCCAGGGTGAACTGGGAAACGACCAGGATGTCGCCTTGCACATCGAGGCAGGACAAGTTCATTTTGCCCTGGTCGTCGGCGAAGATTCTCAGGTGAACCACCTTCTCGGCCAGCGCGTCCACCGCTACGTCGGTATCCCCTTTTTCGGCACCGAACAGGATCGTCAACCCCTTACCGATGGCGCCGACCACTTCATCGTCGACCGTGACGGAAGAACGAAGCACTCTCTGCAATACGATTTTCATAATGGCGGGGTGTCGGAAAAAATCAACGGGCCTTGAAGAACCGCTGGTCGGTGCCCTCCGGCCCGATGGTCACGGTGACCTTGCCGTAACAGGTGGGGCACCGGCCTTCGTAGGCGTTGCCGTCTTGATTGATATAGATGCGGCGGTACACGTTGCAACACTCGAACAGGATGCCGATAAAATTTTTTTCCTTCCTGGGTTTCATGCGTCGCCCCTGTTGGGAATCCCCATTCCCCGTGGCGGAACCGGTTAGCGCTTGAGAAATTTCTTTTTGGATTCCTTGAAAATCTGGTGAGGGATATGCATGGCCTTGGTGATGCGCCGGACTTCCTCATTCTCCTCGTGCGAAATGGCGCCGTCAGCCGCCGCGATGGCCCAGAAACAGTCCACTGCGGCCACCCGGTCCTTGTAGGACACGCGGCTGTTGAATTCGGTGACGACCTCATGGAAATCGAATCCGTGCCGCGCCTGCTCCTCGGTGACCTCGACCAACACCTGTTGTTCCTTTGCGGAAAACCCGAATCGCTCGTTCAGGATTTTTTTGAGCGCTTTTCTTTCCTCTTCATGAAAATGCTCATCCACCTGAGCCACCGACGCCAGCAGGGCCCCGAACAGGCAGATGAAATACACTTGGTCGCTTTCGAGATCGATCTTGAGCCCCGAACCTTTCATTTTCAATTCCAGCTTTTTCAGAATTGTGTTCCTGAAGTACCGGTGGACCGCGGGATTTTTTTCATGCGCCGGCTTGAAAATCGTCGCCTGAAAAAAATTGCGCACCCGCCCGAACGACCGTTGGGTGAACGAGGTTTTTTTGAGCAGGCGAATGAATTCCTCCACCAGTTCGTTTTCCTCGGTTTTCAGGGAGCGGTGGGCGTTGGCGATGGCCTCCAGCTCGGCGACGATCTTCTCTTTCTCCCGCTCAGAATTCAATTCGGCGGCCAACTGTTTGAACAGGCGCTCCTGTTCCTTTTTGAGAGTCGGCGCCAGAAGGTAGGGATTCAATTGCCGGATATCGTTTTTTTGCAAGCCGAATTTGCGGTAAAAATTTTTCAGAATATTTTTCTCCGATTCGGTCATTTCGCCGTCGGCCCAGGCGATCACCGCCAGCACTTTCAGAAAGGTGAGATGTTTAAACGAAGCCATGATGAAGTCTATTCAAAGGTATTGATCCACAACACGCCGCGGCCTTCCCGTTGGGCGTAACCGAAAATATCCAGGAAGGAATCGTTGTTGACATCGGCGAAGGTCAGTTCGTGGAACCGGTCGTTGAAGGGGAGCCTGCGGCGGGATTCTTTCCAGAACCGCCACTTGCCCAGCCCTCTTAAAAAATGAATGCCTTTCGTGCTCAAAAAAATGATGTCTGGGAATTTATTGCCGTTGGCGTCCAGCAGATATACTGCCTGGAACGGCGCCTTGGGCGACGCCTTGAGCGGTCCCTTGCGGAAATAGCCGCGCCCTCCGTTGACCAGGAAATAACTGTACTCCCCGGTGGGTAACGGCTCCCGATTGGCCACCAGCAGATCGTTGTCGCCGTCCTGATCGAAGTCGGCCCAATCCGCATAGGCGCTCCGGTCGCTGATGGACGGCAACAGGTCCGCCGTGCGGTCGGTAAAGGCCCCGAGGCCGTTGTTGGTCAGCAGGACGTTTTGACCGTCGCCGTTGACCAGAAAGAGGTCCAGCGTTTTATCGCCGTCGTAATCGGCGAAAGAGACGTCGACAATGCCCGGCTTCAAGGGCGGCATCAGCAATTGCGTGGAGTCGCGGAACATGCCGCGGCCGTTGTTGATCATGAACTGAACCGGATAGCGGTGCGGTTGTCCCCGATCGTCCAAAACTTTTCTCCCGGTAAAAAACAAATCGACATGGCCGTCGCCGTCGATATCCTGCATCGTCACCCGGTCCATTCCCCGCTTTACGTGGGGAAACGGTATTTCCTTCTTCGTATAAAAATAGCCCTTGCCGTTGTTGAACAGAATCTTGGCCGACGAGCCGTCGGAGAACCGGCCCACCAGGATAAGGTCCTCGGCCCGGTCGTGATCCAAATCCCGCAACGCCATGAACACGATGCGATCGGAGGTCTGCCCCTGCCATCCCACCCGCTGGACCGGCACGAATCGTTTGCCCGCATGGTTGGTCCACACCCGGATCACCGGCCGGCCGCCAGCATCGGTGCGCAGAAGAACCAGATCCGGAAAGAGGTCCCGATTGACGTACGCCAGCCGCGCCTTCAGAATTCCCGGCTTCAAATCCGGCAGGTAGGCCAGGGTGCGGTCCTGGTATTTCTGCCGTTTCGGGTCTTCGCCGAACATCGGGCCTTTGCCGCAGGCCGTGCCCAGAACGGTCATGCAACACCATAGCGACGCAAGGCCAATCATTATCTTTGTTTTAGAAAAGGAATTCATCGAACGGCCTGGTATGGGTGATGGTGTTTGTTAAAATGAATTGTCTTGGTTTTCGTCCTCGGATGAAAATCCATATACCCCATATTATATTGATCCCAGACGCCACCAAACGTTTTTTGAAACCCTTCCAATAAAGCGAAGCCGATTTCTTCGAGCGAGAGTTCGCGGCCACACACCCGGTTCAAACCGGTGGTCGCATCCAATAAGCGTTGTCGGGTCTCACTCCTCTGCCGTTCATCGTCGAACTGGAGCAGAGAAGTGAACAACTCGTGGTCGGATTCGATGATCACCGACCCGTGCTGTAAAAACGCTTTCGCGGTTCGCTTCTGGGCGCTGCCCACCAGTTTTTTGCCGTCGACGGTGATTTCGCAATGATTGAGCGAGGCGAAACAGGCCGGGGAGCGGGTAAACCGGGAGGCCGACCGTTCTTTGCGGGTATTGAGGTCCCCCTGGACCCCCAGACATTTCAGCCCGGACAGCAGAGCCTCGCTGATCGCCCCGAAGGTGGCTTTCAGTCCCCGGTTGAACGGGGCTAGCGTTATAGGCGCCACCACCGCATAGGTTAATTCATTATAATGCAACAGGGCGCGCCCGCCGGTGGGCCGCCGGACGACGGCGATGGCCAACTCCCGGCAACGTTCACCGTCCAGTTCGGCTTCGACTTTCTGCGAATACCCGAGGGAGATCGCCGGTTCGGACCAGCCGTACAACCGCAACGTCGGCGGAATAAGGCCCTGTTCGCAATCCGCCAACAGCGCGGAGTCCTCCGCCATATTCTCTTCCACTGGCCGCAATCCGTCGTAATTCAAGTGCCATTCAACATGAGACATTCTTTTTCCTGATTGAGATTTACCTTTTGACTCCACCGGATGTATTTTATACACTTTTTTCGAATAGACAGCGGGAATTCCTCGAGCCGTCACCCCCGGTGGCCGTGCTATTGTTAACCAAATCACAGGAAATTTCAAAAGAATGCGAAAATATTTTTGTCTGGCTCTGGGTTGTGTCCTCTGGACAGCAGGCTCTGCCTCATCCGCTGCGGCGTTCGAGTTTCTGCAGGATGCGCCGCACGGGAAACTGACCTGCAACACCGCCTGCCACCTGCCGGAAAAGTTGCAGCAGGCTCGCGCCGAAAAAACGAAAAAGGCCGAATGCCGCTCCTGCCATCAGGGCCCCCTGCCGCTGGCGACTCTGAGTCCCTTCCGGAAACCGGGCCCTTTTCTGTTCACCGAAAGCCAACGGCCGAACCGGCGGGTGCAGTCCCTGCGGCCACCGGCGCTGGCCGGCGGCCCCGTCGCCTCCGCCCCAACCCGGACACCGGCGGCTACCCGGAACATTCCCGGCATGGTGCATGTGAACGCCGGGGAATTCATCATGGGTTCCAACGAGCGCTGGGACGACGAGTCGCCCGAGCACATCAGCCAAACCGAAGCATTTTACATCGACCTGTATGAAGTGACCAATGCCGATTACAAAAACTTCGTCGACGCCACGCAACGCAAACCGCCGTATCACTGGGCGCAGGACCGTATCCCCAAGGACCAGGAGGACCACCCGGTGACCTATGTCAGCTGGCTCGACGCCCGGGACTATTGCCAATGGACCGGCAAGCGCCTGCCCGACGAGAAGGAATGGGAAAAAGCCGCACGCGGGGAAGCTGGCAACATCTATCCCTGGGGCCATTTGTGGACGCTCGACAAATCCAACAACCCGTACAAACATTCCCCGGGCACCGAGCCGGTGGGAGCGTATCCCGAGGGCCGAAGCGTTTACGGGTTATATGACATGTCGGGAAACGTGTGGGAATGGGTGGACGCCTATTATCTGCCGCATCCCGGCAACACCATCCCGAAACCGGAATACGGCCGGGACAAACGGTTGCTGAAAGGCGGGTCCTGGTTCGACTGCCTGTCGTACGGATGCGGACTCAGCGCGCCGACTTTCAACCGCAGTTTTTTCAATCCAGAGGTGAAGAACAACAGCTTCGGCTTCCGCTGCGCGAAAAATCCCTAACGTTGCCATGCCTTCCCCCTTAAAATCCAATAAATGGCACGCTTCCCTTGCACGGCGCATCCTCGTCTGGGTACTGATTATTGCATTCTGGTTGTTTTTCTTTTGGTGGCGCGAATCGTCCTGATCCGGAAATACGATTATTGAGGAAGCTTGCCAAACCGGTGGCGATTGAGGTTTTCGTTGCCGTTCATCAAATCGAGACGGATTTTTCCGGGAGCCAGCTTCACTTCGGTTTGCGGCCGGGAGGAAAAGTAAACCTGCGTTTCGGGAATCGGCGACAGCACCCGCATTGTTTCAAAAACCGGCGAACCCTGGGCAGGAACACTCGGCGGTTCGTATGCGAATCCGGTAGCGCCGCCGTGAAAGATCAGCGGCTTCTGGCTTTTGAACGGTTTGCCGGTGGGCGCCAGATGCTCCGACGGTTGGGCATACGGTTTTCCGGTCACGCTGGGGAAATAATAATGGGCGTCATCGATGTGAAGGGTTTGCGCCATGGGCTCCGCTCCCACACCGAACCCTTTGCCCGCCCATACCCGGTACTTCACCGAGGGGCTCGATACCGCACCCGAGGCGGCCGGGTCCTTGCCTGAAAAGGGTTGCGTTCCGGGCTTGTCCAAAAGGGCGGGGAGAAATTCATACCGTTGGACGGCCTGGTATTCGCGGTTCTGCGGACCGGTTCCCGGCTTCGGCAGGGCGATGGGCCGCCCGGCAGAGATCGGCGGTGATGTTCGGTCGAACCCCTCCTGATCTTCCTGATCCGCCGATGAGGTTTGCGGACGGTGCGCGTCCTGCAGAACGAGGTCGCTTCTGAGTTCGACCTGGGCCGCCCCGATCTCCACCGGCTCCTTCGTCTCCTGCGAACAGGCGGCGACGGCCAACCCGGCCACCAGCACCCCACCCCATCCATAACACGCCAATTTATCCGACATCGGCCCGCAACCCTTCCTGAAATTTGACACCGGCCGGAGGAGAATCCCAGCTATTTATTAATTTAACCCATTGGCACGAAGATTGCTTTTATTTTTCAAAAGGCTTTTCGACAATCATTTGAACTTAGGGACGGGCTTGCATGCACCCTGAACATGGAGAATTAAGGAACTATTTGGACCCCATCGCCATTCGGATTTTAAGGAAGCGTCTGGTCTCGGGGGAAATCACGCCTCAGGTCTTCAAGGACATTTTGAAGCGGCAAATGGTGAAGTATTTTTTCCGAAACTACCAGCATCCCCTGGCGGTCACCTGGGAGGGCTGGCGGCGCTCTGTCAAAAAACGGATCGGGCTGGCGGCAAGCCACCGCTGGGATCAGGGTGACCGCTTTCTGGGCCACAAGCGGTTTTAAATACAGGTCCGGTGGATTCCCTATTGCCACGGGCCGGTGTCTTCCAATATTTTTATTCCCCAAAGACCATTCCTGTTACAATAAACCGGATTCATGACCGCATGGAAGATGTCCATTCCTCTTTCCACGAGTCTTCAAATTTCCACGGATCTTCAAACGATGATGAACTGGGACGACTTTTCACAATTAATCACACAGGAAAACACCTACGTCCTGGGGGCGTTTCTGGTTATTTTCGGTTTGCTGATTCTGGATTTTAGCCAGAGAAAAATTCTAAAGCGGTTGCAACTGAAGGCGGAAAAAACCAAGAACCGCTGGGACGATGCGATCATCGAATCCATCAAAAAACCGATTTCCCTGATCATCTGGGCGGCGGGA
>Ga0209980_10000169_pt1 | contig 33259 bp, 32 predicted proteins | sample CR02metaG_FD_183611 | JGI IMG/M metagenome (GOLD analysis project Ga0209980, IMG submission 183611) | Deep subsurface microbial communities from Mariana Trench to uncover new lineages of life (NeLLi) - CR02 metaG (SPAdes) (version 2) | ecosystem: Environmental > Aquatic > Marine > Ocean trench...
TGCCGCGACGCCTTGACCGCCTTGGGCGTGGTGCTGGAAGACACCGCCCAGGGTACCGTCTGGAAAGTCAAATGAGAACCGAAGAACAATTTTTCACCGATCACTATCTGAAATTTACCCAGCTCTACACCCGCACCCAGGTGGAAGAGGCGGAAGAAGAGCGCATTCCGGAAAAAGTCATCCGTTGCGTCTGGAACGATCAACTGCTCAATAGCGACGAACTGAAAACCACCGGCGGCCAGCCGTTGGAAGTGATCTTTCCCGGCTACTGGAATTTCGGCAGCGGACCGGATTTCAAAAGCGCCGCCATCCGGGTGGACGGCAAACTGCACGAGGGCGACGTCGAACTCCACGTCTACGGCGCCGACTGGAAAGCACACGGCCACTCCTCCAACAACGAATACGACAACGTCATCCTGCACGTGTTCATGTGGAAAGGCCGGGGCCGCAAACCGATCGGCCCGCTCCCCGCGCCCGAGCCCCGAAATCTGTCACGGCCACACATCTTCGAGCTCGAGCTTAAGGATTATCTGAAGCAGGGCATTCTGCAGTTGAACGAGCAGTTGGATTTCGACAGCTATCCCCTGCTCAACCAGTTCAACTACGGCCTGTGCCACCGCCCGCTGGCGCGCCTGCCGCAGGCGAAATTCGCGGAACTCCTGAAGAGCGCCGGCGATGCGCGCGTGCAGACCAAGATGGACCGCTTCCACGACCGCATCATCACCAAGGGCTACGAGCAGACGTTTTACGAAGGGGTCGCCGAGGCCCTGGGCTACCCCAGCAACAAGCAACCGTTCCGCACCCTGGCGGAAAATGTGCCGCTCGAGGACCTCAAAAAAATCGTCCCGGCGAAATCTTCTTATGAGGATAAAATCAGCCTCATCCAGGCGATGCTGTTCGGGGTCTCCGGCCTGATCGATTGGAAGGATCTGCCGAAAAGCAAATCCGCCAAAGACCGGACTTATTTTTCGGACTTAAAGATCACTTGGGGCCGGCACCGGAAAAAGTTTGCGGACCGGTTGATGGACCGGAAGGATTGGAAATTCGGCAAAATGCGGCCGGCCAATTTCCCCTACCGGCGGGTCGCCGCGCTCAGCCACCTGATCGCCCGGCACTGGGACACAGGCCTGTTCGCCGACACCCTGGAATGCCTGAAATCGATCCTTCCCACCGCCCTGGAGAAAGGCTATACTGGCGCTACCCGGAACAAAATAATGCATTTTTTCTGTCTGGAAGTGGATGATCCCTGGGCTTGGCGCTACACCCCGGATGGCAAAAAACTCTCTAAAAGACAACAACTTATAGGGCACGACCGGTCGCGGGAGATCACCGTCAACATCGTCCTCCCGATCGGGTTGATCTACGCCCGGGCCAGCAAATCGGCACCCCTCGAAAAGGCGCTGGGACGGCTGTTCCAGACCAAAACCCGGACCGCGGACAATAAGTGGATCCGGTTCATGAGCCATTACATTCTGGGTGACAAGGAGCGGTTATTGAAGGAATTGGACTGCGAACAGAAAACGCAGGGATTGATGCAGGTGTACCAGGATTACTGCACCCGCAACCAGAACAACTGCCTGCAATGCCAGTTTCCGAGCGTGGTCGAGCGGTATTTCAAATGATCCGGAACACATCCGCGTTTTTCCTCCCCTGAGGCCGTCAAAACTCTTGATTCTATTGTTTTGAAACGATACAGTGAGTGTACACCATGCCTCCCATTGGGAAATTTTCGAGTGATATGGACCATTTAACCGAACTGGAAAACCAAAGCGTTTACATCCTGCGCGAAGCGTACAAGAATTTCAAAAACCTTGCCATGTTATGGTCGATCGGCAAGGATTCCACCGTCCTGCTGTGGCTGGCGCGCAAGGCGTTTTTCGGCCATTGCCCGATTCCGCTGGTGCACATCGACACCAGTTATAAAATTCCCAGCATGATCGAATACCGCGACAAGTACGCCCAGGAATGGGGACTGAACCTGGTGGTCGGACAAAATAAAAAAGCCCTGGCGGAAGGCATGAACCACGAGAAGGGCCGCATCATCTGTTGCGAAGCGTTGAAGACGCAGGGACTTTCCCAAATCATGGAACAGGAGGGCTACACCGGCCTCATTCTCGGTATCCGCCGCGACGAGGAAGGGACGCGCGCCAAGGAGCGTTATTTCTCGCCGCGCGATAAAAATTTCGAATGGAATTTCAAGGATCAGCCGCCGGAGCTGTGGGACCAGTTCAAAACCACCTTCGCCGAAGGCACGCATATCCGCATTCATCCCTTACTGCACTGGACCGAAATCAACGTGTGGGAATACATCGAGCGGGAAGAGATTCCCATCATCGACCTGTACTTCGCCAACAAAGAAGGCCGCCGGTACCGTTCGCTCGGGTGCGCCCCCTGTACGGGCTCCATCGAATCCAACGCCAAAAACGTGCGCGAAATCATCCAGGAGTTGAAGCACACCTCCACCGCGGAGCGATCCGGCCGCGCGCAGGATCAGGAAGACACCTACGCCATGCAGAAACTCAGGGCCCGGGGATACATGTAGTGGGAAGCAACGGTCACAAGGAACCCCAGTCCGGCAAGCAAATGCGGCTGGTCATCGTCGGCCACGTCGATCACGGCAAGTCCACCCTGGTGGGCCGCCTGATGGCGGATACCGACAGCCTGACCACCGGCAAACTGGATTTCGTCAAAAACATCTGCGACCAGCAGGGCAAATCGTTTGAGTTCGCGTTTCTCCTCGATGCGCTGGAGGAGGAGCAGAAACAGGGCATCACCATCGACGCCTCGCAGATTTTTTTCAAAACCAAAAAGCGTCCGTATGTGATCATCGACGCCCCCGGCCATAAGGAATTCCTCAAGAACATGGTCACCGGCGCGGCTAATGCCGAAGCGGCCCTGCTGTTGATCGACGCCTACGAGGGCGTGCAGGAACAGTCGCGCCGGCACGGCTATATCCTGCGCCTGCTGGGCATGAAGCAGGTGGCGGTGGTGGTCAACAAGATGGACCTGGTCGACTACGACCCCGAAGTGTTTTACAAAATCAAATCCGAGTACACCGAATTTCTCAAATCCATGGACGTGGAAGCGCGGGAATACATTCCCGTCTCCGCCAAACTGGGCGAGAACCTCGCCAAACGCTCCGAAAACATGAGCTGGTATCAGGGACCGACCGTGCTCGAAATGCTCGATCAGTTCGAGGACAAGGTGCCGGAGATCAATCAACCCTTCCGCCTGCCCCTGCAGGACGTCTACAAGTTCGACGGGCGCCGCATTCTCGCCGGCCGGGTGGAATCCGGCAAGGCCCGGGTGGGTGACACAATTATTTTCTCACCCTCCAACAAACGCGGCGTCATTAAATCCATCGAAACCTGGAAGGTGAAGAAAGAACCGAAAACCATCGAGGCGTCGCATTCCGTCGGCATCACGTTAACTGAACAGATTTTTGTGGAACGTGGGGACATCGCCACGCTGGCCGACGATCCGCCGATCGTCACCACCACATTTGACGCCAGTGTTTTCTGGATGGGGAAAAAGCATCTGAAGAAAGGCGAGTCCTACCTGATCAAGCTGACCACGCAGAAGGTGGAATGCGAAGTCATCCGGTTCAATAAAGCGATCGACGCCTCGACGCTGGAGACACTTCCCGACCAGGATTTCATCGCCAAAAACGACGTCGCCGAATTGACGTTACGCACCCGGCAACCGATCGCGTTCGATCTGTTCAACACCATCGCCGAAACCGGACGGTTCGTGCTGGTGGACGAATACGACGTCTGCGGCGGCGGCATTATCACCGGGTTCACGCCCTTATCGGAAATCGACCGGATTCGGGACGAAGCGCGTTACCGCGATTCGCATTGGATCCAGGGCGCTGTCACCCCGGACATGCGGGCCTACCGCTACGGCCACCGCGCCGCCATGATTCTCATCACCGGTAAAGCGGGCGTTGGTAAAGCGGGCCTGGCCGGCCACCTGGAGGAAAAATTGTTCCACCAGAATTTTCAGAGCTACCTGCTCGACGGCCGCAACATCCAAGTGGGCCTCGGCGCGGATATGGATCAGGAAAAATACTTCTCCGAGGGGGAAGCCTTGCGGCGCTTCGGCGAAGTCGCCAAACTGTTCGTCGATGCCGGCCACGTGGTCATCTCCACCTCCAACGTGTTCAACCAGGAAGACCATTCCAATATCAGCCTGCTGGTCGAACCGGCGCCGATTGTGGAAGTCCAGGTCACCGACGACAAGTTCCCCCGGGGCAAACCGGAGATCGTCTTGACCGTCGATGAAGCGGCGGAACATGAATCCGCGGTCCAGAGAATCCTCGATTACCTCAAAGAGGAAAAAATCCTGACTGGCCATAACTATTCGATTTAAAAGGTATTTTTATGTTTGGCAAAATGGAGTTGACTTTCCTTTCCCGGCGTGACACAGTGCCCCTTCATTTCGGCCAGCGGGCCGGTTTCAGGAAAATTCCAAGAGACGCTTATGCCAAAGGTCACCGTTCATAATACAGAGACCGGCGAAATCAAAGTGTTCAAAGTCGGTCACGGTGCCAACCTGCGCAAGGGCGCGGTGTTCAACAATGTCGTGCTGTATAAAGGCATGGCCGCCCAGTTGAACTGCCGCGGCATGGGCCTGTGCGGCACCTGCCTGATCGAAGTCGAACCCATGGAAAACGTCAACGGCCACTCCCTGATCGAAAAACTCCACCGCATCGGACCCAACCAGAAACTGGGATGCCGCACCAAGATCTACGGCGACATCACCATTAAAGTTGCTCTCAAGGATCTTTAAATTCCCCTCTACTTTCCCCCTTTTCTTTTATCCTGCTTTATCCTGTCTTCCTGTCTACTGTTTTAATACATCTGCAGGAGGATCAACAGCGGCAGGAGGACCAGGCCGACGATGGCCACCAGGGCGTGGACCAGCACATCCCATTTAATACTCAGGGGAACGAGTGTGATAAAGTAGAGGCCGATCAGGTATTCCCAGATCGTGTTTTCGGAATGGACGCCGTTCATCACCAGGAATAACGCCAAGCAAATCAGGATCGTGATATAAAAAAACAGATGCACCCGGACGAGGCGGGGCTCCTTTTTGAAGAACGCCATGTACAGCCCCAGGAAAACGTTGGCCATGTTGAATAGAATCGCCGCCACCACCCAGATTATAGAGGGTGAATCGCTGATCTGGGGGAAAACGTCGGCAAACATAAGCACCGTTTGGGGATTCAGGATGAAGTTCAATTCGAGAGAAGAATTCTAACATGGATATAAATTTGAAAGACCGCAAAGTCCTCATCACTGGCGCCGCCGAGGGTATCGGCCGCGCGCTGGCGCTGGCGTTTGGCAAGGCGGGAGCGCAGGTGGCTGGTTGCGCCCGCACCGAAGCCCGCCTGCAGGCGTTGCAGGAGGAAATGGACGGTCAGGGCCATCTCTTTCAAACGGTGGACGTCATCTTCCCCGAACAACTGAAGGATTTTCACGACCGCGTGCTGGACCAACTGGGCGGGCTGGACGTGCTGGTCAACAACGTCGGGTCCATCGGCAAGCTGGCCACCTTCCACGAGCTGACCGATCAGGACTGGCGGGAATCGTTCGAGGTCAATCTCCTGCCCGCGGTCCGCTTGTGCCGGATGTTCATCCCCACCCTGAAACATTCCGCCGCACCGCGCATCATCAACATTTCATCCATCTCCGGTTCCCGTCCGGGAGAGGTATTTCCGCATTACAGCGCCATGAAGGCGGGGTTGTCGAACCTCACCGTATCGCTCGCGCAAACCCTGGCGCCGGATCATATCCTGGTCAACTCCGTGTCTCCGGGTCCGGTGTGGACCCGGTCGTGGGAAAACCAGGCGCAGGAAGCGGCGGAGCAGACCGGCCAACCGCTTCACGAAGTGGAGGAGAACATCAAAAACCAGACGGCGGAGACGGTCCCTTTGAAACGCATGGGCATGCCGGAGGACGTGACGGGACTGGTGCTGTTCCTGGCGTCGGATCACGCTTCATGGATCACCGCCACCAACTTCACCGTCGACGGGGGCGTGACGCACGACCCCTTTTAAAGATTTTTGATGGAATAACAAGATTGTCGGATGACAACCGAGATCCTTCGCGGAGTTTATCCTGAGCTTGCCGAAGGACTCAGGATGACAACTGAGACTTGTTCTGTCATTCCGAGGAGCGTAGCGACGAAGAATCCAGGTTTTAAATTATCAGCGGAGATGCTCCGCTAAATACGTTGAGTCAGGCCTTCGTGGATTTCTTCGAAGATTTTTCTTAGATCGTACTTATACTCCCAATCGGGATAATCCTTTTTGAACTTGTTGACGTCGCTGATCCACCAGATGTGATCGCCGATGCGGTTCTGTTCCGCGTACGTCCAGTCCAGTTTGTTCCCGGTGATTTCTTCACACAGTTGAATGGCCTCCAGCATCGAGCAGTTGCTGTGCCGCCCGCCGCCCATGTTGTAGACTTTGGCGAGGCCGGGGTTCTTGTAAAAATGATACAACGCGTTCACCAAGTCGTAGCTGTGGATGTTGTCCCGCACCTGCTTGCCCTTGTAGCCGAACACGGTGTAGGGTTTTTTCTGCAGGGTGCAGATCATAATGTAGGACAAAAACCCGTGCAGCTCGGTGCCGGAATGCCCGGACCCGGTCAGGCATCCGCCGCGGAAGCAGGCGGTTTTCATATCGAAATAGCGTCCGTATTCCTGCACCAAAAGATCGCCCGCCGCCTTGGACACGCCGAACAGGGAGTGGGTGGTGTGGTCCAGGCTCATTGACTCGTCGATCCCGTGTCGATAAAAGGGATGGCTCTCCTCGATTTCCCAACGCGTTTCCAGTTCCACCAACGGCAATGAATTCGCGATATCGCCGTACACCTTGTTGGTGGAAATATTGATGAACACCGCTGCGGGACAATGCCGCCGCGTCATTTCCAGAAGCACCAGCGTGCCGTTGGCGTTGACGGTAAAATCGGTGAACGGATCGCTCGCCGCCCAATCGTGCGACGGTTGCGCGGCGGAATGGACGATCAGTTTGATGTCCCCGCCATACTCCCTGAAAATGCGCTCCATGTCTTCTTCCGAGCGGATGTCGCAGTCGTAATGCTTGTAATCCGGGTAATCCTGTTCCAGCCGTTCGCGGTTCCAACGGGTCGACGCCTCTTTCCCGAAAAACCGGCTCCGCATATCGTTGTCGATGCCACGAACCGTCAGGCCCTTGCCCATCAGAAAACGGACAGCTTCCGATCCGATCAATCCACTCGATCCCGTAACCAGCGCAATATCCAATTCAATGGTCCTTTATAAGATTAATCAACGAGGACGCCATTGCTCCAGAAAACGGACGATGCGCTCGGCGGCGCGGCCGTCCCACAATTCCGGACGGCGTCCTTGTTTGCCGCCCGTTTCAATTATTCGCTCCGCTTCCCGGATGATAGCTTCCGGCGACGCTCCCACCAGCGTATTGGTACCCGCGTCCAGGGTGACCGGCCGCTCGGTGTTTTCCCGGAGGGTCAGGCAGGGCACGCCCAAAACTGTGGTTTCTTCCTGAATGCCCCCCGAGTCGGTCAGCACCAGCTTAGCCTGGCTCATCAGGTGAACCATATCGAGATAGGGTTGCGGCTCCAGCAGGATCAGCGATTTTAAGGATTCCTCCAGACCAAATTCTTCGATGCGGCTACGCGTTCGGGGGTGAACGGTAAACACAATTTTCAAATGCTTCGAAATGTGATGCACTGATTTTAGTATTCCCGAGAACACCTGCTCGTCATCCACGTTGGAGGGCCGGTGCAGAGTCATCACGGCATATCCGCCCGGTTCCAACTGCAACTGTTCGAGGACAACGCTGGCGCGTTCGGCTTGCTCCTGGTGTTTCAGAAGCGTATCCACCATGACGTTGCCCACAAACTGGATTTTTTCATCAGGGACGCCCTCTTTCAATAAATTTTCCCGTGCGCTCGGCTCGGTGATGAATAACACATCGGAAAGACGGTCGGTCACCACCCGGTTGATTTCCTCCGGCATGTTCCAGTCGAACGAGCGCAGTCCGGCTTCCACATGAATCACCGGAATCCTGCGGTAGGATGCGGCGAGTGAGCAGGCCACTGTGGCATTCACGTCGCCCACGACCAGAACCGCGTCCGGCGATTCCTTCTCCAGCACCGGATCGAATTTCCGGAGGGTTTCCGAAACCTGCCAGGCCTGCTCCCCCGATCCCACCCCCAGTTCGATATCGGGGCGCGGGATTCCCAACTGATCGAAAAACACGTCATTCATGTTGGGATCGTAATGCTGTCCGGTATGAAGCAAAACCGGAGTGATTGCGGAGGAGGCCTTCATGTGCTCCATGATGGGAGCGATTTTCATGAAGTTCGGCCGGGCGCCGACGACATTCAATATTTTCATAGGAGTAACAGTGCCGGAATTCGCTTTCAGGTTTTTCGACCCGCCCATGAAATCGCAGATTGCCAGAAAAAGAGAATTACCGTATCCTTAGGTCATCGCATTCCTGTGTTTCCTTATCTTTTTAATATAACAGACAACCGGCGCCTGAAAAACATGAATCCTCAAATCTTTCGAGAGTACGACATCCGCGGCATCGTCGGACAGGACCTGACTCCGGAAACCGTGGAACTGATCGGCAAAGCCATCGGCACCTACATCCGCCGCGACGGCGGAAAAATCCTGACGGTGGGCTGGGACGTGCGCGCCAGCTCGGTCCAATTTTGCGAGATCATCACCCGGGCGCTCAACTCGACCGGATGCGACGTCATCGACATCGGCCGGGTGCCAACGCCAGTGTCCTATTTTTCACTGCACCAGCTGAAACCCGACGGCGGGGTGATGATCACCGGCAGTCACAACCCACCGGAGTTCAACGGATTCAAAATCAGCCACGGCGTGCACAGTTTGTACGGCGAAAAAATACAAATCCTGAGAGGGTTGATCGATAAAAAAGATTTCGAAACCGGCAACGGCACCGCCCGCAAAGCCGACCTCCTGGACGCCTACATGGAAAAAGTGAAGGAAGTGATCGACATCAAGCGGCCGGTTAAAGTGGTGGTCGACGGCGGCAACGGCTGTTTCGGAATTGTCGGTCCGCAACTGTTGCGCACACTCGGGCTGGACCCCATCGAGCAGTTCTGCGAACCGGACGGCAGTTTCCCCAACCACCACCCCGACCCGACCGTTCCCGAATACATGGAAGCATTGATGGCGCGGGTCACATCCGAAAACGCCGATCTGGGAATCGGGTTCGACGGCGACGCCGACAGACTCGGCGTGGTCGACGACCAGGGCAATTTGTTATGGGGCGATCAACTGTTGATCCTGTTCGCCCGCGATATTCTGAAAAAACATCCCGGCACCGCCGTGGTGGGCGAAGTAAAATGTTCGCAGAATTTGTTCGACGACATCAAAAAACAGGGCGGCACACCGGTGATGTCCGCCGCGGGACACTCGTTGATCAAAAAGAAAATGCGCGAGACCGGCGCACTGCTGGCCGGCGAGATGAGCGGGCACATGTGCTTCAAGGACAATTATTACGGATTCGACGACGCCATTTTCGCCGCCTGCCGGATACTGGAAATCGTCGCCGCCTCTTCCCGCAAATTGTCCGACATGCTGTCGGATTTGCCCAAGACCTTCAGCACCCCGGAAATCCGGGTCGATTGTCCCGACACGCTGAAATTTAAAATCGTGAAGGAGCTGACCGAATATTTCCGGTCGCGTTACCAAGTGGTGGACATCGACGGCGTGCGCATTGAGTTTGAAAACGGCTGGGGACTGGTCCGCGCTTCCAACACGCAACCGGTGCTGGTGCTGAGATTCGAAGCCAAGACCGAAGAGCAATTGAGCGAATACCGGCAAATCGTCAACCGGCAACTGGAACAGTATCAACCGGATGTTCAGGTGAGCGGATAAGGTTACTGCACAATCACCCCGGCGTAACCCACCACACTGCCCATATCTCCGCTCACTTCTCCCGAGGTCATATACTTAGCCAGCTCGGCGCGGGTGGCTCCCATCTCCCGGCAGGCGGTCAACATGGCGGTGGCGGGATGGACCCCGCACATGGTAATGCCCTCCCGCTCGACGGTTTGATACAACCCCGCCGGATCCATCTCTAAAATACGGGCGATGGCCTTGTGATCCTTCTTCGAGGCGCTGGCGTGGGTTTCGTAATGGGTCATGTCCGAACTGGCCACGATCAGCACCGGCCGGTCGACGTCCCGGATCGCCCGAACCAGGGCTTCACCCAGTTTCCGGCATTCGTCCCAACTCAGCCGCATGAGGCAGATGGGCACAAACGTAAAATCCCTGCGGAAATACTGAAGGAAGGGCAGTTGGGTTTCCAGCGAATGTTCCCTGAGGTGAGCGGCTTCGTTCTCCCGAGCCATTGGCAGGTGTTGCAGAATGGCTTCCGCGAGGGGCGTGTCAATTTCCAGATCGCCCAGGGGCATGGACCACGTTCCGCGCGCCATCAGGGAAATGCGTTCGCCCATTCCGGTATGATTGGGACCGATGAGGAGAACGGTGCCGGGGATTTCAACTCGGGAGTAAACGGACCCGGCGACGTCTCCCGAATACATGAACCCCGCGTGCGGCGCGATCACTCCCCGCGCGGGGACTTTGGCGGCGTCCGGCTCCAGATGGCGTTGCACTTCATCGCGCAGTTCCTGAGGATCATCGGGATAAAATTTTCCGGCCACCGCCGGCTGACGTGCCATGGCAGTCTTCTTTACTTTCTCACGGTGCCGGTCATCGGAACAAACCGCACCCCGGTAATTTCTTCACGTTTCAATTGGCCCTGCTCTTTGGTGATGCGGATCAGGCTCTGAAACAAGAATCCTTCCAGAGGCAGGACCATGCGCCCGCCCTCCTTGAGCTGTTCGATCAAGGGCTTCGGAATTTTCGGTGCGGCGGCGGTCAACAGGATGGCGTCGAAGGGCGCAAACTCCTCCCACCCCCTGTAGCCGTCGCCGTGTTTGACGGTGACGTTGCCGTAGCCCAACCGCTTCAGCCGAACCTGTGAATCGCTGGCGAGGGATTCGATGATCTCGATGGTGTACACCTCTTGCACAATTTCCGCCAGCACCGCCGCCTGGTAACCCGAACCGGTGCCGATCTCCAGTACGCGGTCGGTCGGTTGCAACTGCGCGACCTGGGTCATGAGCGCGACGATGTAAGGCTGGGAGATGGTCTGGCCCTTACCGATGGGAAGCGGCGCATCAGCGTAGGCATGTTCTTTGAAATCCGCGGTCACGAATTCGTGGCGCGGCACCTTGAGCATGGCCGCCAGAACCCGGGGATCGCGAATGTCGCGGCCGATCAGGTCGACGTCGACCATGCGTTTGCGTTGGCTTTCAAAATCGATTGGGAGGGCGGGTTTCGGGTAAAGGAAGGCCGGAAAAAGCGTGGCGAGCAATGGGAAAAACAGAAATTTAAAGGATGAGGCCGTTTTTCTTGAGCCACTCTTCCGTATCGAAGCGTTCGCTGATGAGCTCTTCAAATTCGATTTCATTCTTTGAGAGTTTTTCGCCATCGATATACTGCGTTTGTTCCGCTATTTTCTTTTTGCTCCGGCGGGTTTTCTTTTTGGGTTTTTCAGGAGCCTCTTCCACTTCCACCTCGAATCCCTCGGTCAGGGATTGCAGTTTCAACACGAGGACCATGAAGCTTTGCGGACAGATATGGTCGCGTTGCTGAATTTCAGAAACGATTTTTTTGACCTTCGGGGAACTTAATACCGCTTCGGTAATCGCTTTCGACAGTTTTTCGTAATCCCTGTCCTGGCCGCTTGAATGACTCACGATGAACCCCTTTCCACGAAAAAATAGAAATACCCTTCTATCATTATTGTGACAGACATCGAGACGTAAATCACCTTATCTTTTGCGTCCAACATAAACCGGACCGGCGGCAATGTCAAGGCCGCGGGACCCTAACCGGGGTAAAATCAATACCGCGGGATGGAGGGGTCGATGGTCTCCGCCCATTCATCGATGCCGCCGCGCATGCTCTTCACATTCTCGAACCCGATATCGATCAGGGCTTTGGCGGCTTTCAGACTGCGCACCCCGGCCTTGCAATGAACCACAATTTCATCGGCTTTCTGAAGTCCGTTGAGTTTTTCGATCTTGCGTTCCTCGATGACATCCAGTGGAATCAGCGTGGAGCCTTCGATCCGGTTAATCTCGTATTCGCCCTGCCCGCGCACGTCGATCAGTTTGAAATTTTTCCCGCTGTCCATCATCTGCTTGACCGCGGCGGGCTCGATTTCCAAGGCGCGGTCGGCCGGATCATCCTGAGGCGGAAGGATGCCGCAGAACTGTTCGTAGTCGATGAGCTCGGTGATCGTTGGGTTATCGCCGCAGATCGGGCAGTTCTTGTCCTTGCGCAGTTTCATTTCACGGAACTTCATTGCCAGCGCGTCAAAGAGGACCAGACGCCCGTTCAGGTTGTCTCCCTTATCGAGAATGAGCTTGATCGCCTCGTTAGTCTGCAGACCGCCGATGATGCCGCACAGCACCCCCAGCACTCCGCCCTCGGCGCAACTGGGCACCAGGCCCGGCGGCGGCGGTTCGGGATACAGGCACCGGTAACAGGGACCGGTGCGCGAGTCGAACACGGAGACCTGGCCTTCGAAGCGCAGGATGCATCCGTAGATATAAGGTTTCTTCAACAACACGCAGGCATCGTTGGCGAGGTAGCGCGTCGGAAAATTATCCGTCCCATCGATGATGATATCCCAGTCCGCAAAAATACGCATCGCGTTTTCGGAAGTGAGCCGTTCGTTGTAGGTGATCACCTCGACGTCCGAATTGAGATCGGCAAGGCGCTTTTTGGCCGATTCGACCTTGAGGGTGCCGACGGTGGATTCGCCGTGGACGATCTGCCGTTGCAGGTTGCTTTTATCGACGACATCGAAATCGATCAAGCCGAGTTTGCCGACGCCGGCGGCGGTCAGATACAAAGACACGGGAGCGCCCAACCCGCCGGTTCCGATACACAGAACCTTGGCGTTGCAGATTTTTTCCTGGCCTTCCATGCCCACTTCCGGCAGAAGCAAATGGCGGCTGTAACGATTGATTTGGTCTGCGTTCAAACTCATGACGGTTTCCAATCCTTAAAAATTCGGGGATTCCTGATGTTGAATGCCTCTATTCTATCAAAATCCCCCGATTCCAAAAATAAATTTCAAAAAAGCTGAAAGCCTTATTTATCGAGAGCTTCCCGGTAGGCGGCCGCCAGCCCCGGCAGGGCGCCTTCGATCACCCGGTCGGGAAAACAGGTGGAAATCCGGAAATAACCCGGCGTCCCGAACCCGCGCCCGGGCACCACCAGCACCTTGTGTTCGGCCAGCATTCTGGCGAATTCCACTTCATCCGCGATCGGCGACTTGGGAAAAAAGTAAAACGCGCCCTGCGGTTTCACCAACTCATAACCGATGCCGGTGAGTTCCTTATAGAGCCAATCGCGCCGCCACCGGTAGGGTTCGACATCGACCGCGGCGTGTTGCACCTGCGCCACCACCCGCTGGAACAGGGCCGGCGCGTTGACGAATCCCAGCACCCGGTTGCAGAAGATGAGCCCGGCCATCACCCCCGCCGCGTCCTCCGCCTGCGGGTGGACGGCGACATGGCCGATGCGCTCGCCCGGCACCGCCAGGTCTTTGGAGGCCGAGGTGACGTAAATGCTGTTTTCGTACAATTCGAGAACATTGGGCGTCTCCAACCCGTCGAACACGATTTTTTTATACGGGTCGTCAGAGATCAGGTAAATCGCGCGTCCGATGTCCCGCGACTTCTCCCGCAGGGCGTCGGCCAACCCTTCGAGAGATTTCCGGGAATACACCACCCCCGTCGGGTTGTTGGGCGAATTGATGATCACCGCTTTTGTTTTAGATGTCACCGCATTGCGAAACGATTCCAGATCGATCGAGAAATCGTCCCGCGTGTTCACAGCCACGGTTTGACCCCCGTGGTTGTCGGCATAAAACAGATACTCCACGAAATACGGCGCAAAGACGATGACCTCGTCACCGGGATCGAGCAGGGTTTTGAGAGTGATATTCAATCCGCCCGCCGCACCGCAGACCATAACGATGTCGTCGGCGGACAGGGAAACCTTACATTCTTCGGTGAGCGATTCCGCCACTGCCCGGCGGGTGGCCTCGTATCCGGCGTTGGGCATGTAGCGGTGGTTGCCGGGAGTTTCATCCCGGGCGGCGGCGATCAGGGCATCGACCACCTCCTGCGGGGGCTCTGCGACCGGGTTCCCAAGGGACAGATCGAACACGTTGTCGGCGCCGAATTCCTGCTTCAACCGGATCCCCTCTTCAAACATCTTGCGGATCCACGAGGCCCCTTCCATGAAATCGTGAACTTTTTTTGAAATCGCCATGTGTTGCCCCGCCCAAAGAAATCATTCAATTCGGATTTGGTGTCAGGCAATCATACATGGAAACGGCGGATGGCACCACTGTTTCGATCGGGTAGGAAGGACGGAGGAAGGTTTAGGCGTTGTTCAATTCGAAGAAAATGAGTTTGCCGTGGTTGGTGGTCACCATGAAGCGGTCCCCGCGTGGAGAGATGCTCAACGAGGTAAAGTTTTCCTCTTCGGCGTAACCCCTCCCCAGTTTAAAGAAATCCTTCCTGAAGTTTACTTTCTGGACCACTCTCCCGGACTCCACATCGACCAGGAACAGTTGTTCGTATTTCAGGCAGACCATATACCGGCCATCCTGCAACAGGCCCAGATAGTAACCGCCTTCGCGAATCTGCGTGATCACCTGCCCGGTTTCCATATCGAGAATCAGGGTCCGGTCGCCGTCGGAGACGGCCAGGCGGCGGCCATTGGGAAACGGCGCGATGGGTTGCAGCCAGCCCAGGTGGTTCTGGACTCTGACCGGGCGGCCTGTAGCAGTTTCCCAGATGAGAAGATCGGTGAATTCGTTGAAGGACCGCGAGCTGACGGAAGCGATGTACTGCCCGTCGGCCGAAAAATCCGCCTGCCACACCCGGCCCCGGTGGCCCCTCAATTCGCGGATAAGCTCCCCGGTCTGATAATCGTAAATCCAAACGCTATGCTCCAGGCCCCCGGTGATTTCCTTGAACACCGGATACCACCGGTCCAGAAGGTTGGCCTCGGAATCGGGGGACGGGCGTTTATTCTCCCCGATCAGCAGATACCGGTTCGATCCCACGGTGCCCCAGCCAAGGATTTCCCCCCGGCCATCGCCGATCTCCCGGATTTTTCTTCCAGTCACTGGATCCCAAATGTCCACCCCGGGTTCCTTGCCGCTGGAGATCAGCAGGTTGCCGTCGGGTGCGAATTGAATTCCCTGCGGGGTACCGTCCAGATTCATCGTCGAGTGCATTTTTTTTCCGGTCCGCACATTCCAGACCTGGGCCGCATATAACTTTTCGGACCATTCCTGAAACGGCCGTTTGAGCCAGAGGGTTTGCGCCACCCGGTCGCCCCGAATGGAATAAGCGGATTGCAGACTGTGGCCTTCATGTTTGACCACTCGCGTCACCCGCAACGGGCCCTCGCCCAGAAGTTTTTGATAGGTTTTTTTATAACGGGCCGCGGTGGGCGCGGGCTTCGCCAGACGCGCACCATGTTTTTTGAGAAGCGCGGACACGTCCCGGTAGCTGAACTCCTCCGGGAAATAGAGCGGGGTGAATCCTTTTTCGTTTCTGGTATTGACCCGCGCTTTATGGGTCAACAGCAGTTGTACCATTTCTTTATGACCCTGTTGGGCGGCGATATGCAGGGCGGTATTTTTATTGTTGGCGCGGAAATGGATGTCCGCGCCGTGCTGAAGCAGGATTTCCGCCAGCCGGGTCTGGTTTTTATTAACCGCTTGGAAGAACGGGGTGATGCCTCTCTCATTTTTTTCATCCACCCGGGCGCGGTGATCGAGCAGGAGTGTGACGGGTTGTTCATGGCCGTAATCGACGGCATGGAAAAGCGGGGTGTTTTTATTTTTGTCCTCGAAATCAACCTGGGCTCCCCGTTCGATCAAAAACTTGGCGCATTCGGTATCCTCCCTCTGCACCGCGCCGTACAGCAGGGTCCGTCCCTGATAACCGTAGGTCGAATTGACATCCAACCCGTCTTCCAAAAGCAGTTTCAACATGGGAATATTGCCCGCGACGGCCAGATCGTACGGTGATTTTTCGGAAAATGGATCACAGCCCGCCGCCAACAGGCCGCACCACGCCCACAATCCATAAACCCAAATTTTTGAAAAACTCCTGCGGTCCATACTTCACTCGTCGCCTGTTTGAATATAGGGTACTTTATCAGTATAAGGGGTCGGCGGCTGGAGACCGCAGATATGTGGGGCCGACTACAGGTTTTCTCCGGCCCGTTGTGCATGTAACGGCAATCCTCGGGAAAGGAAGGGCAGTCACCCCGGACCCACAAACCGGGATGACTGATGAGGCAGGAAAGTTGGAAGGTTTTAAAGCCTGCTCGAACCAGGCGTTAAAGCAGGAAGTTCACGATCAGGGAGAACATCGCTACTCCCAGGTAGGTGTATAAAGTCAGATGGTCGGTAATTTTCTGGTTGATTCTGCGCCCGGTGACGGTATCCAGAACGTATTTGACATATGAATCGGTGTGCGGGGTTTGACCGAGCTTTTGCTTGATGCGCCACTGGGTATCGGTGAGGAGGCAGTACCTGTAGCCGAAAAACCGCCCCAACACCAGCCAGGAGAAGGCGATCAAAATCACCGCCGTCAGATGCACGAGGCGGGTCGGCTCGAACATCCAGCCCACGATGCAAATCAACATCAGGCCCAGGTGAATCACGTGCATCATATAATCCATGAATACCAGTCCGGCTCTCATGACGTTTTCCCTCCTTAAACGTTCTGCGGTGCATGGTGCTGCAAAATATCCTCCGCACCGGCAATCACTTTTTCAAACGCGTGGATGTACTGGTCCAGAATGTCGCGCCCGGCGTTGGGAAACGACGGCAGTTTGATCAGCGTCTCGTTGGTGGCCCGCGTTTTCGGCAGGGCGTTGGGATCGTACTCCGGCACCGGCGACTCCGGATCCGGCCGCGCGATTTCCTTCCAGGCACCCTCGGTGAACAACGGTTGCTGATGCAGTAGAGGGTACCGGGGCACCGCCACCTGGCATCCTTCCCGGCGCAACGCCTCGATCAGCACATCGCGCGGGAGGATGCATCGTTCCGGGTTGTAACGGATCAGATATTCGAAATAGACGCGTTCGATATGAGGCGGCGCCAGAAAGGTATGAAACCCGAGTTTCTCCAAAGCATGGGACAGGTACTCCAGGTTGTCGTTGCGCCGCTGGTTATTTTCCCCCAACCGCCGCAGTTGACTGCGCGCGATGGCGGCGCTCACCGGGGCGATGCGGGTTTTGATGCCGAAACTGGTGGCGGCGAAACGCCGGGCCGGGGTTTCCAGTTCGATGATGCGGGTGATGTCTCCCAGACACGCCGCCTTTTCAAAATAGTCGTACTCATCGCACAGGAAAACCCCGCCCTCACCACCCGGCGACAGCTTGTCGCCCTGCAGGCTGAACACCGAGATGTCGCCCAGGGAACCGCAGGGCCTGCCCCGCCACGACGCGCCGTGCGCATGGGAGGCGTCCTCGATGATTTTCAAACTGTGTTCCTTCGCGATCTGCAACAGTTCGGTCATTTTGCCCGGCAGACCCCAGAGGTGGACCACCACGATGGCCCGGGTCCGGGCGGTGATTTTTTTGCGGACGTCCTCCGGATCGATCCCCATGCGTTCGGCTTCGCTTTCGCAAAACACGGGAACCGCGCCCAGCCACAACAGGGGCACCACCGAGGCCCAGAACGTCGCCGACGGCACCAGCACCTCGTCGCCCGGCTTCAACCCCAGCGCGTAAAACGCCGCGAAGAGTCCCGCCGTGCCGTTGTGGTGCGCCAGCGCGTACTTGCGGCCGGTGAATTCAGCATAATCCTTTTCCAGCTTGCGGATGACCGGATGCGTTGAAATGTTGCCGTCACGCATCACTTCGAGCACCGCCCGTTCATCTTCCTGAGTCAACAGCGGCCAGCGGTTGGCCGGTGCATGGTCGGCGGTCACCGCCGGAACCCCACCCAGTATCGCCGGTTGGTTGTGTTTAACTTGCGTCATGCGTCACCTCGCAGAATCGGTTTAGGAATAGACTTGAGCCAGCACGCCGTCGAATCGGCGCTCCACGGCTTCTATATAATCCAGCACCAGCTTCCGGGCGATCACGGGTTCCCCACCGGAAAACTGCAAGGCCAGTTGTTCCAGATGGGGAACGTTCTCGTTATTTTTTCCCAGTCCCTCCCGCGGAACCCACTGGGAAATATTGGTGCGCCGCCGCAGATAGTCTTCCAGATTCAGACAGCGTTCACCCTCGATACACCCTTTGAGCGAAGGCACTTTCTCCTGCAATCCGGGATAGGTATCCCACTCCATTTCGGCAGGCGTGGACGCTGGGACGGGTAACCTCCGCTGGCCGGGAGCCATCAGGCCCCGGACCTGCTTCTCGACTTTTTCGGCGACCGAAACACAGCTGGTGAACTTGCCGCCGTACACCGAAATCCAGGGCTTCAGCCGGTCCCGGTGGATTTGGTGTTTGCGGGAAAGGTTGAGGGGATAACACTCCTGCGAAAAATTCTTTTTGACGACCAGCGGCCGGACTCCGCACCGCAGGGAAACCACGTCGGCGGGGTCGACCTGTTTTTTCAGGTTGCGGTTGGCGCGTTCCAGCAGGAAATCCACGTCCTCCGGTTCGGTGCGCACGCCCCCCTCGATCGAGGGCAGACAGGTCTCCGTCGGGCCCCACAAAGCGACCGGACCCCAGGGGATGTAGGCCAGCACGTCGTCCTGCTCGCCCATATCGAAGATCAAGGGATAATTATGCCGGTCTTGCCGCTCGAGGCCGACAAACACCCCTTTGCTGAACACGTGCTTGAAGGGAGTTTCGATCTTAAACTGGCGGTTGACGGTATCGGTCCAAACCCCGGCGCAGTTGATGACACAGCGGCTTCGGGCCAGGCGCGCCCACCCCGTGACCTGATCGGTCAACGTCAACCGCCACAGCCCGTCCCCGGCATGGTACTCGCCCCCGGTGAGCGCGCAGTAATTGAGAGCGATGCCCTGCCGGGAATCCTGGCCGGTGATCCACCGCAGTACAAAGCGGCTGTCGGAATGATGCAAAACCGCTTCCTGATATAAAAAGGAAGGGTCGTGTTCGCCGTTTTTCAGGAACGCTTTTTCCGCGTAGGATTCTTCGACCCGTGGCCGCTCTCTTTGGCACAGGCCGAGCATCCAGTAAAAGTACATGCCGGAAGCCATGAGGTATTTGTTCAAGCCAGTCTCCCGCGACGGGATGTAGCGGAACCGTGCGGGCGACACCTCACCTTCCAGATTGCGGATCATCGCCTCGCGGTCGCGCGACAATTGGGCCACGGTTAAAATATCCAGATTGCGCAGGTACAGCAGGCCCCCCCAGACCATCATGGCCGAGGCCTGGCTGGTGCCCCCGGCAAAATCCCCCTTGTCCACCAGCAACACCCGGTAACCCTTCTGGCAGAGGTGATGGTAAAGACTGGCGCCGTTGATTCCGCCGCCGATGATGGTGGCATCAAAGGTCTCGCGTTGTGCAATCTCCAGATCGATGCTTCGCTGATTCTCACCCATGGTTGACCTCCTCCTGGAGCGTTTGGAGCATCGGGAAGGAGAACCTCACCTGACACTCCCTGGGGTGGCCGGGCCCTCTCCTCCCGGTTTTCCATAAATCTACAACCTTACTAAATTTTTGTCAATAAATATTTTATTTTATATTTATTATTCTCATAGGAGCCTGGATTTGGGATATTATTAACTTATTGATATATAAAGTGTTTCTTGATCTTTGTGGGAGGCGACGAAATTCCGATTTTCGGGGATTGGCGATCCACATCAGGCCTTCCGGGTCTCCTGCGCTTTCCGCCCCGGACCGGGTACCGGGCCAATCAACCTCTTTCGCCCGGTTTTTGATAAGATGGGCCTCTGTATGAAATTCACTGGGAAACCCCAAATTCTCATTTCTCTTCCGGAGAGTCTCCTCTAGCCATGATCGTTCGATTCGACGGGGTTTGTAAATATTTCCAAGCGGGCGGGCTGCGGATCGCCGCGCTTTCGGACGTCAGTCTGAGCCTGGAGAAAAAGGATTTCGTCACGGTAATGGGTCCCAGCGGCGGCGGCAAGACCACCCTGCTCAACTGCATGGGCGGCCTCGACACACCGGATGCAGGCGCCATCCACCTCAACGGCCAATTGCTTTCCGAAATGAAGGACCGCGAGTTGACCCAACTGCGGCGGTGTGAAATCGGTTTCGTGTTCCAGTTCTTCAACCTCATGCCCACCCTATCGGTCCTTGAAAACATCGAACTGCCGTTGTTGCTCAGTCACGCTGCGAAGGCAGGCAGGGATCGCATTGCCGGATTACTGGATTACGTCGGCTTGACCCATCGCGCCCGGTCATTTCCCGCCGAGTTGTCGGGCGGCGAAATGCAGAGGGTGGCCATCGCCCGGGCGCTGGTGCATCAGCCCTCCCTGCTGTTGGCGGACGAGCCGACCGGCAACCTCGATTCGGAAAACGGGATCAAAATTCTCGATCTCCTCAAACAGGCCAACGAGGATTTCGAAACCACCGTGGTGGTGGCCACGCACAATCCCCAAGCGGCGAAGTACGGCAACCGCCACTTCGATATCCGCGACGGCAAACTCCAAACCCTTAAATAAACCGGAGAGGATCAACCGCCGACCATGAGCTTTCTGATTTATTTCAAGGACCTGTTCACGGCGCTTATCCTGCGGCCTCTGGTGCGCGATCCCTTTCGATTTGTCATCACCATTCTCGGGGTCGCCCTCGGCGTATCGGTATTTTTGAGCATCCAGCTGGCCAACCGGCAAACCATGTTGTCCTTCAGCGAAAGCGTCGACCTGGCGTTGGGGAAGGCCGATGCGGTGGTCGAAGCGGAAGGCATCCCTTTTGACGAAAAATATTTAAAAATTCTGGAAGAGCTTGGAGATGAGATACGAGCCTATCCGATCATTCGGGGATACGGCGTGGAGGTGGATAGCAACGAGGTGGTGGAATTTCTGGGGACCGACCTGCTGAAAGCCAACGGCATCCGCGACTTTTCCCTGAAAACCAAGCGCTCCAATTTTACAAGCCTGTTACCCCTTATCCTGGATCCCCGGGGCGTCATATTGCCGGAAAAGTTTATTCCGGAAACCGACTTCAAACCCGGCGATCACGTCCATTTTCTAATCAACGGCAAGGTACAAAAGCTCAACGTGAACGGCATTCTGGAACACAAGGGTCTGGCCAAAGCGTTGGACCGGAATTTTGCGGTCATGCACCTGTTGGCCGCGCAAAAAGCCTTCGGCAAAATCGGAAAACTGGACCGGATCGACGTGGAGTTTCTAAAAGACAGGGATTTTGCCTTCATGCAACGAAAAATTTCGGAAGTGCTTCCCGGTTTCCTTCGGGTCGACCGGCCGGAACGCAGAAACCAGCAGGTCGAAAAAATGTTGCGCGCGTTTCAATACAATTTAACGGCGCTCAGTTTCGTCGCCCTGCTGGTCGGCCTGTACCTCATCTACAATATGATTTCCCTGTCGGTGGTGCGCCGGCGAACGGAGATCGGGACCCTGCGGGCGATGGGCGCCTCGCCGGGATTGATCGCTTCCATATTTTTGCTGGAAGCGGGGGTGATCGGGGTTATCGGATCAGCCATCGGTATCGCGTTGGGCTATTACCTGGCGCAATTTGCGCTGGATGCGGTGGCCATCACCGTCAACAATCTGTACGCTCCCACCCACGTGACCCAAGTGGATTTTCATTGGGATCAAATGGGCCTCTATTTCCTTTTCGGTGTCGGGTTGTCGTTCGTCTCGGCGGTCATCCCCGCCTGGGATGCCGCCACCACGTCGCCCACCCAGGTCATGCGGCGCGGCAGTTACGATCTTAAAATTTTCCGCGGCAACCGCAAACTGACCATCCTGGCTCTGTTTGTTTTTCTGCTGGCGGCGGTGTGTTCGCAACTCCCGGCCATCGCGCAGTTTCCTTATTTTGGATTCCTGTCGGTGTTCTTCATTGTGATGGGAATCTCCTTCCTGGCTCCCTCAGGCCTGCTGGTTCTGCGCGACCTTTCGCACGGACTGTGCAAGCGCTGGTTTCAGGGCGAAGGCCTGCTGGCCAGCATGAACCTGTCGCAGAACGTGGGGCGCAACTCCATGGCGGTATCGTCGCTGGCGATCGCGTTCATGATGGTGATCAGCATGTCGATCATGGTGCACAGTTTTCGGCAAACGGTGGTGGTGTGGATCAACCAGACCCTGCAAGCCGATCTGTTCGTCCGCGCCGCCGGGGGCAAGAATATTGATTACCAATACACCCTGCCGCTGGATAAAGTGGCCGCGCTCCGGGAAACACCCGGCGTGAAGGCGGTCGACCTGTTCCGCGCCATCCCTATTTCCTACCACGATGAGCCGGCCCTTCTCGGCTCGGGGGATTTCAACATTCTGTCGCGTTACGGCAATCTGGTGATCAAGCAAGGTCCGCCGGCCGGCGAGCTCGCCGAATTGTTGGTGGGATACAACCGCGCCATTGTGTCGGAATCGTTTTCACTGAAGCATCAGGTGGACACCGGGGACCGCCTGGCCCTGAACACCCCTTCCGGGCCTCTGGAATTGGAGATCGCGGCGGTTTACTACGACTATTCGCAGGAGCGGGGACTGATTATTATCGACCGCGGCACCTACCTGAAATATTACAACGATCCCAACGTCAACAGTTTCGTGGTCTACCTGCAAGATGCCAAACATCTGCCGGAGGTCCGCAAGGAAATCATCCGAACCATCGGGAGTTCCGACCGGATTATCGTGCGGTCCAACGTGGAACTCAAAAAGGAAGTGCTGAAAATTTTCGACAAGACCTTCGCCATCACTTATTCGCTGGAAATCATCGGCGTCGGCGTGGCGGTGCTGGGATTGTTCAACACGCTGATCTCGCTGATTATCGAGCGGCGGCGGGAAATCGGGATTTTGCGTTTCATCGGGGCGTTTCAGGAGCAGATCAAAAAAATGATTCTGATCGAGGCGGGACTGCTGGGAGTGATCGGCTCGGCGCTGGGCCTGGCCGCCGGGATCGTCGTGTCTTATCTGCTGATCTTCGTGATCAACAAACAATCGTTCGGCTGGACCATCCAGGTGTTTTTTCCTTACACTTTTATACTGATCGCGGTGATTCTGTTCTGGATCGTCGCTTGCATGGCCGGGCTTTATCCCGCCCGCCTCGCCATGCGCCTCAACCCCAAAGAATCCGTCAGAGCGGAATGATTCTCAATAATTAACAACCCTTTCACTACAGAGGACACAGAGACCCGCGTGACGCTGGACCTGATTCAGCTCCGGGCCTTGCCCGGACGCAGATGCCTGTCCTGAGCTTGCCGAAGGGAATACAGATAAACACCGATGAAACATAAAACCCAGATCCTTCGTTTCACTCAGGATGACAATCTTGTTTAGCTTTGTTTTTCTTCCATGCTGGATCTGAGATCGAGGAGTTTGATTTCGATGGAGTCGCGGCCGCCCCAGGTGTTGCGGCGTATTTCGTACACCAGATCGATGGGTGCGTGGGCGTCGATGGATTGAAATGCGTGGGCCAGGTTGAAGCCGATAACATTGCGGAACTGGTTGCCCTGGAACGCCCGGAAGCGAACGTGGTTGTCCTCGCGGCCGACGAACTTGACGTTGCGCGCCCGAACCTCACTCGAGAAAAAAACCGGGACCTTGTTCATCTGCCCGAACGGTTCCAGGCTTTCAATTTCTCCGAACAGCTCCTGGGTGATGTCCTGCATCATCAGGGTGGCGTCCACCGGCAACTCCGCCACCAAGTTGTCCCTAGTAAGATATTCGTCACCGACCCGGTTCATGGCTTTCCGGAATGCATCCACGCGGCCTTCTTCGATGTTCAATCCGGCGGCATAGGCGTGGCCGCCGTACTGGATGAGATGTTCCGAACATTGCGTCATCGCCTTGACCAGGTTGAACGACGGGATGCTTCTCGCCGACCCTTTGCCAACGCCTTTTTGGAGCGCGATCAGGATCGCCGGCCGGTAAAACTTTTCCACCAGTTTGGAGGCGACGATGCCGATCACCCCCTGGTGAAAATTTTCCGACGCCAGCACGATGACATTTTCATTTTCCAGATCCACCTGCCGATCCAGCAGATACTCCGCTTCCTCGTAACACCATTTCTGCGTTTCCTTGCGTTCCTCGTTCAACGCGTCCAGCGATTTGGCCATTTCCATGGCTTCGTTGAGGTCGGACGACACCAGCAGGTGCAGGCCGCGGTCCGGTTGACCCAGCCTTCCGGCGGCGTTCAGGCGGGGTCCCATGCCGAACCCCACGGAAGAAGAATCGACTTTACCGTCGACACCGGCGACCGATTTCAGGGCGATCACCCCCGGCTTGACGCTGTTGCGCAAAGCTTCCAGGCCATGCGCCGTGAGCACATGGTTTTCGTCGATCAGCGGCGCCATATCGGCGATGGTGCCCAAGGTGAACAGATCGAGATGTTTTTTGAGGTTCGGCAGGCGGTCCGCCTCCCACCCCGCGTCCAGCAGTCCCCGGCGAATCCCCTCCGCCAACTTGAACACGATGCCAACGCCGCTTAGAAATTTGAACGGGTACGTGCAGTCGGGTTGGTGCGGATTCAACACCGCCAGCGCATCGGGCAATCCTTCCTCGGCGATTTGATGGTGGTCGGTCACGATGACCTCCATGCCGATCTTGTTGGCATGCGCCACCTGCCGGAGTGCGGTCACCCCGGTATCCGCCGTAATGACGAGGTTACAGCCGCGCGCCTTGATGGTGTCCAGCGCCTGCTCGTTGAGGCCGTAGCCTTCCTCCATGCGGTTGGGCAGGTAAAAATCGAACGGCGCGTCCAGTTCGCGGAAGAAATGCACCATCAGCGCGGCGGAAGTCACGCCGTCCACATCGTAATCGCCGTACACCGTGACGGTCTCCCGGTTCTGAATGGCTTCAACGATGCGTCGGACGGCCACATCCATTCCCCGCATCAAAAAAGGATCGTGGACATGATCCAGCTCGGGGTTGAGGAAAAAGCGGGCCTCTTCCGGATCTCCGAGACCGCGGTTGACCATCAGGCGAGCGAGAAAGGGAGATACTTCCAGCGCCTCACACAACCGGTCGACCGAGGTGGTTTCCGGATTCGCAAAAATCCATTTTTTGTTCAATGCCGACAGCATTCCAATATCCAAAAAGTTATTCCGGGCGCGGGGGCCAGTATTCCGCCACGCCTTTAAACGTTTTCCGGTGAATGGGACAGGGGCCGTACTCCCGGATGCGTTCCTTGTGCAGGCGGGTGCCGTATCCCTTGTGCCGGGAAAATTCATATCGCGGGTACTGCTCGTGGTATTCCTCCATCAGCCGGTCGCGCGTCACCTTCGCCAGCACCGACGCGGCGGCAATGGAGAGACGGGTGTCGTCCCCGCCGATAATAGTTTTCTGGTGCGTCTCGCATTCGATGCCGCGGTTGCCGTCGATCAACAGCAGATCGGGCTCCAGGGGCAGTTGCTCCACTGCGCGCTTCATGGCCAACAGCGCGGCCTGCAGGATGTTGATCTCGTCGATGGTGGTTTCATCGACACGGGCGATTCCGAATCCTGTGCATTGCGCGATGATCTGGTTGAACAGGCGTGCGCGAAGAGTCGGGGACATTTTTTTGGAATCGCGCAAACCGGGCAGGGAAATATCCCGAGGCAACACCACGGCGGCGGCCACCACCGGACCCGCCAGAGGCCCGCGCCCCGCTTCGTCCACTCCCGCCACTGAACGGTATCCGGAATGTTCCGCTTCCATTTCGTGGTCCCGCATAGGCCACTCCTTTGCGCCGATAATAAGTGATTCGCCGGGGGCTGGCAATACAAAAGTGGCCGTTGAAAAGTAAGGTGGTGAATTCTATAATCAATTCATGTTGCCAAGGTGTTGGATTCCAGCGGTTTTGATTTTCTCTCTCCTTTTGGGTTGCGCCAGGTTCCCGTTCCCGCCGCCCCAGCCTGAGATGACGGTGCCTCTCTATCAGGAAACGGCTCTGGGTGAGGAAGCCTACCGGGAAATCCTGAAACATGAACAATTATCGCAGGACCCGCAGTTGCTCAAAATTTTAAACCGGGTGGGCGGGCAATTGGCGGCGGTGTCTGCCATGCCGCACCTGAACTGGGAGTTTGCGCTGATCGAATCGAACGAGCGAAACGCCTTCGCCCTGCCCGGCGGCAAGGTAGCGGTCACCACCGGCATTCTTCCGGTGTGCGCCAACGAGGCGGGACTGGCGGCGGTGATGAGCCATCAAATCGCGCACGTCGTGGCCCGGCATGGCACGGAGCGCCTGTCGCGGTCTTTCCATAATTCGGGAAGAGGCGCGGCCATTCCCGCCGGTTTTTCAAACTCCAGAAATAAAAATGAGATCATGACGGCGTTGGGGGTCGGCCGGGATCGGTCAATGCCTTTCAGCCAGCGCCATGAATTCGAGGCGGACGACCTGGGAATGAATTTGATGGTGCAGGCGGGATATGATCCTATGGAAACCGTGCGGTTCTGGAGCCGAATCAACCAAATGAAAAGAGGATCGCGGGTACCGGAAATGTTGTTCATCCATCCCATCGACGCCCGCCGCCTGGAGGACCTTCGCCGGCTTCTACCGAAAGCGAACCGGGCGTACCAGGCCAATCCGCTCAAACACGGGCTGGGACGATCCATTCTTTATCTGTTGAGCCGCAGGCAACTGATGCCGAAATCCAACCCCTTATCACCGCCGCCGGCCCGGCCCTCGTCAGAGACGGCGCCCGCACCCGGGACCCCATTCAACCCATAAAAAAACCGGCCTCGATGGCGAAGCCGGTTGAGAAAACGGGTGCCGCCGAAACGGGAATCAGGCTTCGGTCTCTGCTTTGGCTTTGGCTTTGGATTTCTTTTTGGATGCCTTGGATTTGCCCTTGACCCTCTGGACCCGGATTTCTTTCAAACGCGCCGCTTTGCCGCGCAGTTCCCGCAGGTAGTACAGCTTGGCCTGGCGGACCTTGGCGTGTTTTACGATTTCCACTTTTTCCACCCGCGGGGAATGCAGGGGGAAGATACGCTCGACGCCGACGCCGAACGATACTTTTCTCACGGTGATGGTTTTGCGGTTCTGACTGCCGCGCATTTTGATCACGACGCCTTCCACCACCTGGACGCGCTCCTTATTGCCCTCGACGATGCGAAAGTGCACCCGGGCGGTATCCCCAATGCGCACTTCGGGGGTTTTTTCCTTCATTTCCTTTTGTTCAATCTGATCGACCAAATTCATGAAACCCGTCTCCTTCGACATAAAAGCGCGGATCATACCAGTTTCCACGCAAACTCACAAACAAATTATTCGGCCCCCATCCCCCGTCCCAGCAGGCGGTCCAGGATGATCGCAATGGCCGCCCGGACCGGCAGGTGATTGTAGCCGTTCAGTCCTTCTATCGGGGCCAGTACGATATCGGCCCGTTCCACAATGCCTTTTTCCAATCCCCAACCGGTCCCGAACACCAGCAGGTGGGGATGATCGTCCTGCAACGCCTCGCGCACTTCCCGGTAGGACCGGCTCTGCGGAAACCGCTTGGCGTCCGGGATAATCGTCCGCGGCCGCTCTCCCCGGCGTTCGGCGATGTCCGCCACCGCATCGTCCAGCACGTTCACCACGCGGGTGTTGAGCAGGGCCTGCTTGCGGGTGGGATTGTATTCCGACCCGTAACCCTCCAGCCAATGGTCCATCAGCCGGCGGACCAGCTTCTGCTGGGTTTCCAGGGGCGTGACGACATAAAACATGCCGACGTTAAACGTGCGGCCGATCCGCGAGATGTCATGCACGTCCAGGGTGGTCACCGATGAGGTGACGATCTCTCCCGATTTGTTGTAAACCGGGAAATGCACCAGTGCGATATCGATATGGCTATGAACCGATTCGGTCAAACTATGCCGTAATCAAGTTGTTTATTCAGAACCGTCCGTTTGAATATTGCGGTAAAGATCGGGACGGTGTTTGGCCGTTTTCCGGAGCGCCGCCTGCCGTTTCCATTCTTCGATTTTCTTGTGGTCGCCGGACATCAGAACGTCCGGCACCTGGAACCCCTTGTAATCCCGCGGGCGTGTGTACTGCGGGTACTCCAGCATTTCGGAAGCGAAGGATTCCTCGGCCAACGACTGCTCATCGCCCACCACCCCGGGCACCAGGCGGGCCACGGTTTCTACAATTACCATGGCGGGCACTTCGCCACCATTTAATACATAGTCGCCGATGGACAACTCTTCGTCGACCAATTCGGAAACCCGCTCGTCCACCCCTTCGTAGCGTCCGCAAACGAGGATGATTTCATCCTTGCCGGAAAGCTCCCAGGCTTTTTTCTGATCGAAACGATAACCGCCGGGCGACAACAGAATACTGTACGCCTTGGGACGATCTTTTTTAACGGCTTCCAGAGCGCGGTCGATGGGCTCGATGTTCATCACCATCCCCACCCCGCCGCCGAAGGGCGCATCATCCACCCGCCCGTGCTTGTCCAGCGTGTAGTCGCGAAGGTCGTGCGTCCTGATCTCGACGATGCCTCTTTCCTGCGCCTTGTTCAACAGGCTTTCACGAAACGGGGACTCAAACATCCCGGGAAAAATAGAAATAATGTCAAACCGGATGGTCTTCAAGTAATCCCTCGATGATATGAAAAATGAGTTTGTTCTCCTTGAGGTCAATGGACTTGACCACGGAGTCAATCATCGGAAGCAGGAGTTCTTTGTCCCCATCCTGAACCACATACACGTCGTTACTGCCGGTAAAAATGATTTCGGTGATCGTTCCGTAACACCGGCCCTCTTCATCGAAGACCTGCAGGCCTTCGATCTGAAACCAGTAATACTCCCCGTCCGGCAACGGTGGGAAATCCTCGGTAAAAATTTCGAGAGTCTTCCCCACCAGGGTTTGCGCCTGTTCAACCGTTTTACAATCCTTGAACTTGACGATCCACCGTCCGCCCTGTCCGCGGACTTTCTCCAGAATCGTTTCGGCAGGCCCCGCGTCGTCTCCCACAATCCGGGCACGATGAGGTCCTTGAACTCGATTCGGGCCGGTCACCGAAGGTTTAAGTTTAACTTCTCCCTTCAACCCATGGGTTTTCGTAATGTCACCAACCGGAACCCAATCCATGAATTATTCAATAATTTCCAAAACCGCCCGTTTCTTCAACTTGGTCGCGTTGGCGTTTAAAATGGTGCGCATAGCCCGGGCGGTTTTGCCCTGCTTGCCGATCACTTTGCCCAGGTCTTCCTTGGCCACCCTCAATTCCAGAACCGTGGTTTTCTCACCCACCACTTCCCTGATCTCCACCTGATCCGGAAAATCCACCAATGCTTTCGCGATGACAATGATAAGATCCTTCATGCTCGATACCTCCCAGATCCACTGTAGACCCGGCGTTAAATCTTCGCCGGGTGCAACTCCTTTACAACGATCAGCTTCGAGACAGGAAGATCAAAATGACGTCCTTCGTTAACACCTTATAAGGCAACTCCGGCTTTTTTCAGAAGCGATGTCACGGTCCTGGAAGGCAAAGCGCCTTTCTTGATCCAGCTCTGCACTTTTTCCGCGTCAATCTTAAATTGATCCTCAGCTTTCAACGGGTCATAGGTGCCCAACAATTCAAGAAACTTGCCGTCTCTCGGAGCTCGTGAATCGGTCGCAACTACCCTATAGAAGGGCCTCTTTTTTGCTCCTCGTCTACTCAATCGAATGACTACTGCCAATGTTTCCTCCTGTGGTTATGAAAAAAAATAACTTTTATTTAAAAAGGTCTCATCCGGTTTAAAAGGGGTTCATGCTCCCTCGTCCTCCCATCAGGCTTCCCAGATTGAAACCTCGGAAACCGCCGGACGACATTTTTTTCATCATTTTCTTCATCTGCGAAAACTGCTTCAACAGTTTGTTGATTTCGCTGACGGTAGTGCCGCTTCCCGCGGCGATGCGTTTTTTGCGGCTGCCGTTGATGACGTTGTGGCGCGACCGCTCGTGCGGCGTCATCGAATTGATGATGGCCTCGATGCGGACAAACGCGCCGTCGTCCACCTTGATGCCCTTCATCAATTTGCCCGCGCCGGGTATCATGCCCAGCAAATCCTGGATCGACCCCATTTTGCGCACCTGCCTGAGCTGGTCGCGGAAATCCTCCAGATCAAACGCATTCTTCTTTAATTTCTTTTCGAGCGCTTCCTGCTGTTCCAGCTCGAAGGTGTCCTTGGCCTTGTCGACCAGGGTCATCACGTCGCCCATGCCGAGTATGCGCGACACGATGCGGTCGGGATGAAACGGCTCGAGGGCGTCCAGTTTCTCGCCGGTGCCGATGTATTTGATGGGCCGACCGGTGACGGATTTGATCGACAACGCCGCGCCGCCGCGCGCGTCCCCGTCCATCTTCGTCAGCACCACGCCGTCGATGCCCACCGCGTCGTGGAACGCCTTCGCCACGTTCACCGCTTCCTGGCCCATCATGGAGTCGGCGATGAACAGCACCTCATGCGGCTCGATCTTTTTCTTGATGGCCTTGATTTCGTCCATCAACACAGAGTCAATCTGCTGACGGCCGGCGGTGTCGAGAATCACCACGGTGCGCATTTCATCGCGGGCCTGCTTCACAGCGTTGGCGCAAATGCTGACCGGGTCTTTATCATCTCCGGCCTGGTAGACGTCGATCTCCAGATCGCGTCCCAATACGTTCAACTGTTCGATGGCCGCCGGGCGGTACACGTCGGCCGGGACCAGCAGACAGTTCTTGCCTTCCTTCTTGAATTTTTTGGCCAGCTTGCCGACCGTCGTGGTCTTGCCGGAGCCCTGCAGACCGACCATCAGAATAATCGTGGGCGGGCTGTCGGAAAACCGGATGTCGCTGACCTCGCCCCCCAGCAGACGCTCCAGCTCGTCGTTGACGATCTTGACCATCTGGTGACCGGGGGTCAGGCTCTTGAGCACTTCCTGGCCGATGGACTTCTCCCGCACCTTGGCCAGAAAATCCACAATTACCGGCAGGCTGACATCCGCCTCAATCAGGGCGACGCGAATCTCGCGCAGGGCTTGGTCGACGTCGGCTTCTTTCAGCTTGCCGCGGCCCTTTAATTTTTTATAGATCGCCTCGAGGCGGTTGGATAAATTGTCGAACATACGTCCGGAAAAGCCTGATTTTACAGATTTTAGGGTATTGTAAACAGCGTAGTATATAATAGCAATCGCTAAGTTCCAAAGGGAATTAACTTTATGAAAAAAAAGGCGATAGTACTTCTGAGCGGGGGGCTGGACTCGGCCACCGTGCTGGCGATTGCCCTCCAACAGGGGTATTCGCCGGTAACGCTCTGTTTCGATTACGGCCAGCGGCACCGGGTGGAGCTGGCCAAGGCACGGGCACTCTCTTTAAAAATGGGGGCCTTGGAGCACAGGGAGGTCAAGGTCGACCTGGCCCAATTTGGAGGTTCCGCTTTGACCGATGACATTGACGTGCCCAAAGGCCGGACCGATGGGGAAATGAGCGCTGAAATCCCCATAACCTACGTCCCGGCGCGAAATACCATTTTCCTTTCGTTCGCCCTCGCCGCGGCGGAAGTGGCCGGGGCGGAAGACATTTTCATCGGGGTCAACGCCATCGACTACAGCGGCTACCCCGATTGCCGCCCGGAATACATCCAGGCGTTCGAGCAGATGGCCAACCTCGCTACCAAAGCCGGGGTCGAGGGCACGTCGAAATTCAAAATTCATACTCCCCTCATTCAGATGACCAAAGCCGAGATTATAAAAAAGGGCCTCGAACTGGGCGTCGACTATTCCCTCACCCACTCCTGCTACCACCCGGACGACCAGGGCCGCCCCTGCGGCGAATGCGATAGTTGTTTATTGCGAAAGAAAGGCTTCGAAGAAGCGGGGGTTGTGGACCCGGTGGGGTAAATCACTCTCATCCATCGACTTCTTTCCCTAGGGATTGATTTTTGGAATGAAAAAGAATGGCTTTTGAAAACGGAGGTTTTTATGGAATTGATCTTACAGGAAATTGAGCGCGCTCTAGATGCTAAGCTGTATTACCTGGCCGTTAGGATGTCCCTTACGCTACCTGATATGTGCGCGGCACTTGAATCGTCCGATGGCAGAGCAACCAAGCAGAAATACAGGGACTGGTATGACTCCCACCTTGCAGTTGAGTTTCAATTTATGTCCAGTGCAGATTGCTATAGTTTGCGTTGTGGTATTGTCCACCAAGGGCGATTTGGGATTCCCAATAGCCAGCAGTTCGGGCGCGTGCTGTTCACACTACCTGATGGGCGTGGAAATACTTTCCACAACAATATTTTAAACGACGCACTTCAGTTTGATTCCATAAACTTTTGTCATACCATTATCCAGACGGTCCGGTCATGGTTTGCAGCGAAAAAAAATGACCCAACCGTGCAATCGAATTTGCCTAACTTGGTGCAGTACAGAGCAGATGGGATATCCCCTTACATGGTTGGCATTCCATTAATTGCTTGAATGTGACAAAAAAAAGAGATTAGCTTGATTCTTTCCTTCGACAAGCTCAGGACAGGCTCTTCATATTAAAGGCAAGAGGAGGAATCCCCCTAACGCCCTTTGCAAGGGGGAAGATTGGGTCCAGCGTCACGCGGGCTGGCTGGTGCGGCCTTTGGAATCTCCGCCGTCGATGAACAGGACTTCGCCGTTGACGAACGGGCTGGCGATTAAATAATCGAGGGCGCGGGTGAGGTCGGATAAATCACCGTGGGTTTTCGTGGGCACGTTCTTTTTGTTGCGGTCGAGGTACTCCTGGCCGTGACCGGCGGGCGGCAGGATCAATCCCGGCGCGATGGCGTTGACGCGTACCGTCTCGCCCCACTCCACCGCCGCCAGTTGGGTGACATGCTCCAGCGCCACCTTGCTGACCGAGTAGGCGGCGAACGCCGGGATATTCTTCGCAATGCGCTCGTCGAGGATGTTGAGGATCATCCCCTGCCCGATGTGCTTCTTGTATTCGCGCATCAAAAGATAGGGTGACATCAGGTTGAGTTGCATGGTATCGATCAGGGTTTGGGTCGACGTCTGTTCGACGTTTTCCTGAATGAAGTTGGCGGCGCAGTTGACGAGCAGTTCG
>Ga0209980_10000171_pt1 | contig 33069 bp, 29 predicted proteins | sample CR02metaG_FD_183611 | JGI IMG/M metagenome (GOLD analysis project Ga0209980, IMG submission 183611) | Deep subsurface microbial communities from Mariana Trench to uncover new lineages of life (NeLLi) - CR02 metaG (SPAdes) (version 2) | ecosystem: Environmental > Aquatic > Marine > Ocean trench...
AGTGCGATGCTAATCCAGGCGCGGCGACCAGCGTCTCACCTGTCAACAAGCTGAGCCCGAGAATACATCCGATCCAAGGAAGCCGCTTCATCATGCCCGAGACTCTAATGCATGTGGATCGGCAATAACAAGGGAACGCGTGGGCTAGGAGTTTCTCAGCGCCGCGATGCGTTCCTCCCGTGGTGGATGCGACATGAACAACCGCTTAAACCCACTTGCCCGTCGGCCTGAGATACCGAACGCCTGCATAGACGCCGGCATCAGCCGGTCGGCAAGGAAACCGATGATTCGGGACAGGAATATAACGAACGTGTTGACGACTCCCTGAATCAGGGCCAGTGTCACCATATCGCCGTTCGCTATGTGACTGACTTCATGCGCCAGAATGGCCTCGATCTCCTCCTTTCCCAACTGCCTCAGTAGTCCGGTACTGACCGCAACCAGCGCGCTGTCCCATCCCGAGGCGTCTCGATGACCTTCGCGCCGGTGAGGCGTTTCGCCGACCATTTGGAGATGGCTAGCGAGATCAGGGAGCCCGCAAAGCCGATGACCGCCGAGAAAATCAACAAGGCCCGAAAGTCCAGTCGCGTGCCCTGCTCCGCCAGTAGAGAATCGACCCCCAGCAGCCGCATCACGATGGAGAGAACCACCAGTATCGCCACGTTGGTCGCTAAAAATAGGAGAATTCGTTTCATGGCTACTCCACTATGCTCGCTCGTCTAGGTGTCGCTTGACTGAGGAACTAAGGGCGGCTAGCGAAGATTCAAGTCACTATGCGGTCCCGCGGGTCGCTCCGCGCTGGTAGAATTCGTCGCCTGATGACTCTGCGATTCACGAACGGTCAGCTATGGAACCCGTAGAAGAGCGCTCATTGCTGCAATTCTGGGGGCCGCGGTACTGGTTTACCTGGCTGGTCTATGCCTGGATGCGAACCGTCGTCCTCCTGCCCTTCTCCTGGCAGCTCTGGCTCGGCAGGCGACTGGGCCAAATCCTGCATATCGTTCTCTATCCGAGGCGGTATGTCGCGAAGCAAAATATAGCTGCATGCTTTCCCGAGTTATCCGATCGAGAGCGGGATGCGTTGCGGCGAAAGCACTTCGAAGCCATCGGGATATCGGTCAACGAAATGTCCATGGTCTGGTTCGGCTCGAAGAAGACTGTTCGCGACCTGATCCGTGTAGAAGGTGAGGAGCACCTGCGCGACGCGCTCGCTAAGGGCAAGGGCGTCATTTTGTTCGGCGCACACTTCACGACGTTCGAGTTCTTTCCCGCGGCCTTGCACCGACTCTGCCCGAAGGTGTGCGCGATGTATCGTATACAGCGTAATGAGATGATGAACGTGATCATGATGAGGGGTCGCCGACGCACGTTCGATGAACTGTTTCAGAAGAATAGCGCCCGAGCGATGGTCAGAAGTCTAGCCGAAAATTCGGTTGTCTGGTACGCCGCGGACCAGAGCTATCGACGCAAGTACAGTGCTCTCGTCCCGTTCTTCGGCGTTCCGGCGATGACCAACACGGCGACCAGCCGGTTCGCCAAGGCAAGCGGCGCGACAGTGCTGACCTACTTCGGCCGGAGACTTCCGGATGACTCAGGCTATGTTCTCAACATCGGCGCACCGCTTGAGAACTTTCCGACCGACGATCTGGTGGCAGACACGACCCGCCTGATGAAGGAGCTTGAGACGTACGTGCGCCAGTGTCCTGAGCAATATTGCTGGATCCATAAACGCTTTAAAGGCCGGCCGGAACCCTATCCGGATCTATATAAGACGCAGACGCAGTCCGGTTGACGCCGCCGCGAATCACTTCGACTATGCGTTCCACGCAAAATGAGCTATCGCTAGCGAGATTCTGGTCGCCCCGCTACTGGCCGACCTGGTGCCTGTGGCTGTGGCTACGCTGCTCGGTCTACCTGCCGTTCCGCTGGCAGATCGCAATCGGCAAGCGATTTGGACGCTTCATGCACTTCGTCTTACGAGAACGGCCGCGCGCAGCGCTACGAAATCTCGAAGTCTGCTTCGCCGAGCTCACAGACGCTGAACGAGTCGAGTTGCTTAATCGACACTTTGAAGCGCTGGGTGCCTCGCTCGCTGAAATGGCATTAGGCTGGTTCGCGCCGATCGACCGGTTACGAAAACTGATCCGCGTCGAGGGTCGAGAACACTTAGAGAGGGCGCATCGAGAGGGCAACGGCATCATCCTGTACACCGCCCACTTCACTTGTCTCGAAATCGGCATCTCTATACTCGGCGATCTCGGCCCGCGCTGCACCGCCATGTACCGCCCCCAACGGAATGCGATGGTGGACACGATGCTTCGCCGGGGACGGCAGCGTGTTATCCAGGAGTCGATCCCGAGAGACAACGTACGCGCATTGGTTCGAAGCCTCCGTAACAATGCGACGGTCGTCTATCTGCCCGACCATGCGTACGGGGGGAGTAACAGCGAGTTACTGCCGTTCTTCGGTGAACCGGCGCTCACAACGACCGCAACGAGTAAGCTGGCCAAGCTCAGTGGCGCAACCGTCCTCGCCTATTTTTTTCGTCGCCTGCCCGATGACTCGGGCTACGTCGTGAATATTGCGCCGCCGCTCCCCGACTTCCCAAGCGATGATCCGATCACCGACACTCGCCGCCTGGTGGCGCAGTTAGAGGACTACATTCGTGTCGCGCCCGAACAGTACCTGTGGACCTATCGAAGATTTAAGGGCCGTCCTGCGTCCTATCCCGACATCTACGGCACCGGCTGATAACCCTGTTCCAAAGCCCGCCAGCCGCTCGAGTCGAATACGCCCCCGGTCTCCAGTGCCACCTTACGCAGCGAACGTTGAAGCCGTCTGAGATTTTCTTGACGCCACGAGCCGGAGCCTCTCAACTCCCCCTTATCGAAATCGACAAGAAATACCCGCCGTTCATTGTCGACCAGAATATTGCGCGCGTTCAAATCAATATGATCTACGCCGTGGTCGTGGAAGCGCCGCAACGTCTGGCCGATGAGTTCCCACTGCTCGAGAATTGCGTCCCCGTCACTGAGAATGGACTCGAGCGATCGGGTGTTACTGATGTACTCGGTAATAATATCGGCTGTATAGCCCAATCCGTGGCGGCGAACGCGTGCCGCTATGGGTGACGGCACTGGAAGACCTCGCTCACGCAACTCAGACAACAGACGCCACTCCCGGAACGCGCGAGTCCGTTCGACGCCGCACCAAATATATCGATCCCGGATAAAGCGCCCAACGAATCCACCTCTGTGGTAGTGACGGAGGACCCAGGCCTCGTCGTCGTGACGGACGAACACGACTGACCCCCGCCCTGCCGCCTCACCGAAGACCCTGCCTGTCGTGCGCCAATAAGACTCGTGGAACCAGTCGTCGGATACCTGATCCAGACGTCGCGCATCGTACAAGATGACGCTGTTTTCTTGCCAGTTCAGTGTTGGTTCGACCACCGACGCTGAGTTTATCACTATCGATCTGTGCGGCGGCCTGGCCGACGTCGCCCGGTCAGGCCTCTCGCCGAGAGTCGCGACTAGTTGGTCGACCGAGGGCGGTTACGACGGCGCTGAACACGGCGTCTACAGAAATTTCCCTCATGCAGCGAAAGTGGCCGAGAGGACAGTGTCTCTGAAAACACGGGCTGCACTCGAGGTTCAGATAGAACACTCGTTTCGTCGGCGTCAGTGGCGGAGTGAATGTCGGCGAGGACGAGCCGAAGAGAGCGATGACTTGTGTCGGGATCGCCGCCGCCATGTGCATAAGCCCTGAATCATTCGTCACAGCAACCCTCGCTGCGCTGAGTAGATCCGCGACCTCGGCCAGGCTGGTCTCGCCACAGAGGTTCCGCGCCCCGGGTCGATCGATAGACGTCAGAATCGCGTCGCCGAGTTCTCTCTCCTTCGCCGACCCGAGCACCCAGACGGTCACTCCGACTCGTGCCAGTCGCGACGCTAAATCTGCGAAGTTCTTGAGCGGCCAGCGCTTAGCAGGCCCGAATTCTGCGCCGGGCATCAGTACGACGGTATCCGCATCGGTGTCCAGGCCGAAACGGCCTAGTGTTCGGCCACGGTTTTCTTCGTCGACCTGCAAGGATGGGTTATCGATGGACGGCAGCGCGGTCTCCGCTCGGTCGATACCGAGCGCGACAAAGCGCTTGACGGTCTGGTCGAGTAACTCGGCGTCGAATGGACGCATGTCATTGAGCAGGCCGTAGCGCCATTCTCCCCGAAAACCGGTGCGCACCGGGATGGATGCGAAGTATGGTACGAGCGCGGACTTAAACGACCTGGGTAAGACGATCGCCTGAGTGTAGCCCTCAGAGCTGAGCTCACGACCGAGGTCCCGGCGAATGCGTAAACCGAGTTTGCCATGCCCCAAGGGCAGCTCAATCGCGCGCGAGACTTCGGGCATCCGCTCGAGTATTGGCTTCGACCACGCCGGGGCGAGCACATGAAGCTCCGCATCGGGCTTACGGCGCGACAGCAGCTTATACAGGGCTTGGGCCATGACCATGTCGCCCACCCAAGACGGGCCGACGATCAGGATCTTCTGTTGCGCGCTCACTGACGTTCGTCGAGGACTTTCAGATAAGCGCTGACTCCGTCCCGGACACCCATAAAACTCGCTTCGTAGCCGGCAGTCCTAAGCGCGCCGATGTCTGCTTCCGTGAAGCTCTGGTAGCTGCCCTGTAGATGCTCTGGAAACGGGATATAGACTATCTCGCCCTTACCATGCCAGTCGATAATCGCATTCGCCACCGCGTTGAAAGTCGACGCCTGGCCACTGCCGACATTGAAGATTCCCGAACACTCCGGGTGCTCCGAGAACCATAGGTTCACGCTCACGACATCGTCTACGTAAACGAAATCCCGCAGCTGCTCACCGGCCTCATAACCGCCACTACCCTCGAACAACCTTGCTTTACCGTCCTTGAGAATTTGCTGATTGAGGTGCCAGGCGATGCTCGACATCGCTCCCTTGTGTGCTTCGCCGGGGCCATAGACGTTGAAGTAACGCAGCCCGACGACCTGTGACCCCGGCTCTGGAAGTCTGCGTCTGACGTACTGGTCAAACAGGAGTTTGGAGTAGCCGTAGACGTTTAGTGGGCGTTCGATCCGTCGGTCTTCCTGGAAGTTCTTGCTCGCGCCATACACGGCGGCCGAGGATGCATAGATCAATGGAACTGCGTTCGCGAGACAGTAGTCCAGCAACTCCGTCGAGTAACGGTAGTTCGTCTCCATCATGAAGCGACCGTTCCACTCCGTAGTCACCGAGCAGGCGCCCAGATGATAGATACACTTCGGCTGAAACGTCAGGCCCGATCTTAAGCGCTGCTGAAAGAGGTCTTTGTCCCAGTAATCAGCGAGCTCGCAGTCCAGCAGATTAGTAAACTTATGCCCATCGGTTAGATCATCGACGACTAGTATGTCCTGCTCACCGCGGCTGTTCAGTGCGCGGACGAGGTTACTGCCTATAAACCCGGCGCCGCCGGTCACGATAATCATGAGCTTGCTGAATACACCCGGACCAGTTCGATAGCGTGCAGGAAACCACCGCTGTCAGCGGCAATCACGATAACTCACCGTGGCGCGTCGGTCGTCAGTTCGTAGGCCGCCCCGCAATAGGGGCATTTGGTCTCTCCAGTCGCTTCTATCGGCAGATAGACCTTCGGATGAGAGTTCCACAGATACATGCCGGGCAAAGGGCAATGCAGAGGCAGGTCATCCGGGCTGACGCGATAAAGGTTCTTCGCGTTCGCGACGATCAACTCTTCCTGCACACTACCTGCCCGCATTCGCACCGAATTTTCTCCGTAATCCAGGGTACGGCGATTATACCTCCTGGCAGTCTGTCGGATTTAGGCGACGGGCTCGTCCCGATCTTTAGCTCCGCGGTAGATCGCGGCCGGATCGTCCGCTCCCAGCGGATAAAAAAAGCCCCGCGAATGGCGGGGCTTTTTACTCACTAGCGCCAAGTTGGCGAGACTTACATCATGCCGCCCATACCGCCCATGTCCGGCATGCCGCCCGAACCACCGGACTCTTCCTTAGGCACTTCGGCAATCATGGCCTCAGTGGTCAGCAGCAGACCCGCGACGGATGCGGCGTTCTGCAGGGCCAAGCGCGTCACTTTGGTGGGATCGATGATGCCGAGCGCGACCAGATCTCCGTACTTACCCGTGGCCGCGTCGAAGCCGTAGTTACCCTCGCCTGCTAGGACCTCATTCAGGACAACCGCACCGTCCTCGCCTGCATTCGCGACGATCTGGCGCAGCGGCTCCTCGACGGCACGACGCAGGATTTTAATACCCATATCCTGATCATCGTTGGCGCCCTTGAGTTTATCGATAGCCGACAGAGCGCGGATAAAAGCGACGCCGCCACCGACCACGACACCTTCTTCCACCGCAGCGCGAGTTGCATGCAACGCGTCTTCGACGCGAGCCTTCTTCTCTTTCATCTCGATCTCAGTCGCCGCGCCGACCTTGATGACCGCCACACCGCCGGCGAGCTTCGCTACCCTCTCCTGCAGCTTCTCGCGGTCGTAATCGGAGCTAGAGTCTTCGATCTCCTTGTTGATCTGATCGACCCGGCCCTTGATGTCCTCGGATCGTCCGGCGCCATCGATGAGGGTGGTGTTTTCCTTGGTGATCTGGATTTTCTTGGCCTCACCCAGGTCTTCGAGGCTGGCTTTCTCCAGCGACAATCCGACTTCCTCGGAAATCACCTGACCGCCGGTCAGAGTCGCGATGTCCTGCAACATAGCCTTGCGGCGATCGCCGAAGCCCGGCGCCTTGACGGCAGCGACCTTGATGATGCCGCGAATGTTGTTCACGACCAGAGTGGCCAGAGCCTCGCCTTCCACGTCCTCAGCGATCAGCAACAGCGGCCGGCTCGACTTCGCAACACTCTCAAGCAGCGGCAACAGATCGCGAATGTTCGAGACCTTCTTGTCGTGGATGAGGATGTAGGGATCCTCCAGCAGTACCGACTGGGTCTCCTGGTCGTTGATGAAGTAAGGCGAGAGATAACCACGATCGAATTGCATGCCTTCGACGACTTCGAGGTCATTCTCGAGTCCCGAGCCCTCTTCGACGGTGATCACGCCTTCCTTGCCTACCTTGCCCATGGCATTGGCGATGATGGTGCCAATTTCCTCATCGGCGTTTGCAGAGATCGTACCCACTTGGGCAATCGATTTATCGTCGTCACACGGTTTGGAGAGCTTCTCCAGCGCCTTCACCAGTGCCGTGGAGGCCTTATCCACTCCGCGTTTGAGATCCATAGGATTGAAGCCGGCCGCGACGCCCTTGAGCCCCTCGCGCAGGATAGCCTGGGCGAGTATCGTGGCCGTCGTCGTGCCGTCTCCAGCGGCGTCGGAAGTCTGCGAAGCCACCTCCTTGATCATCTGGGCGCCCATATTCTCGAACTTGTCTTCGAGGTCGAGTTCCTTCGCGACGGATACACCATCCTTCGTGACGGTCGGTGCACCGAAACTCTTCTCGATGACAACGTTGCGGCCCTTGGGGCCGAGGGTCACCTTGACGGCGTTCGCCAGCACGTTGACGCCCGCCATCATCCGCTGGCGTGCGTCGTCGGCAAATCTCACTTCCTTTGGCATGTCTGTCTCCCTAACTATTTGAATTACTGAAGTTTTTAGTTGGTATGGGGGTTAGCCTTCGATCACGGCCATGACGTCGTCTTCGCGCATAACCAGGAGGTCCTCACCGTCGACCTTGACCTCTGTGCCGGAGTACTTACCGAACAGAACGTTGTCGCCTTTTTTGAGGTCCAGGGCCCGCGTCTCGCCACTGTCCAATACCTTGCCATTGCCTACGGCGATGACTTCGCCTTTGATCGGCTTCTCGGTCGCCGTATCGGGTATTACGATGCCCCCGGGGGAGGTTCGCTCTTCCTCCGTGCGCCGGATAATGACGCGATCGTGTAAGGGACGAATTTTCATTGGTAGGTCTCCCTCTCCAAGTCTATGATTTAATGGAAAATTTCACACGACGGCCGGTTTGGTATTAGCACTCGGCTTAGTCGAGTGCTAATCATAGTGCCGAATCGCCGGATTTCAAGGGGTTGGGATCGATCACGATGACAAAAGCCCACTGACCCGGCTATGCTTGACAGCTTCATCAGCCCAAGCACAGACGTCACGTGAGCCCGGAAGCCCTGCTGGTATTGACGACCTGCGGCAACGTCCAGGAGGCCGACGCTCTCGCTAAGACGCTCGTAGAGCAGCGCCTCGCGGCGTGTGTCAGCAGGCTTGCGGGTATAGTGTCGACCTACCGTTGGGAATCGAAAGTACGGTGTGATCAAGAAGTGCTCGTGCTGATTAAAACCACACGAGACCAGTTCGAGGCACTCGAGACGACCATCCGAGCGCAGACGAGTTATGAACTACCGGAGATTCTGGCGGTCCGTGTTCATAGTGGTTCTTCGGATTATCTGAAGTGGCTCGCGGCGGCGGTCGGCCCTGAGGAGTAATGAATGCGTTTCCGGTACAGCTTGGCTAGTACATTGTCGGTCCTGATCCCGGGCCTCGTGGGTTACGCGGCCGCGGTCGCGCAGGTGGTCTTACCGCCCGAAGAGGCGTTTCCCTACACGATCGAGGCGTCGTCCGACCAACTATCACTGAACTTCGACGTTCAAGACGGCTATTACCTTTACCGGGAGCGGTTCGCCTTTGCGAGCCAGACAAGTGCCGTGACGTTAGGCGCACCGATTCTCCCCACCGGCGAGATTCACGAGGACGAGTTCTTCGGCGTAGTCGAAACCTATCGCGGTCAATTTCAGGTCCGAATTCCGTATCGGAGTTCCACGGAAGTCGACGAGATGGACTTCCAGCTCACAGCGCAGGGCTGCGCCGATATCGGCCTGTGTTATCCCCCGCAGCGCTGGACCAGCAGTGTCTCTCTACCGGAGGGCGATGGCGGTGGAGAATCACTGTTCAGCTCGTTGTTCTCCGGCACCTCGGTCTCGGAACTATTGCCAGCAGACGAAGCGTTCATCTTGGACGGTCGTGTCGACGGCGCCAATCAGATCACGCTGAGCTGGCGCATCGAGCCCGGTTACTACCTTTACCGCGACAAGTTCACGTTCAGCACGGACAGCGAAATTCAGCTCGGAGCCGCCCGAATCCCCGCGGGTGAGCCGCACTATGATGAGTTTTTCGGCGATGTGGAGGTCTTCCACAACTACGTCGAGGCGGAGCTACCGTTCTCCAGAGCGACGCCCGACGCCATCGAACTCGTCATCGATGCGACACTTCAGGGCTGCAAGGTCGATAGCATTTGCTATCCGGTGATCGCACAGTCCGTCACCCTCGACCTTCCCGCGTCCGGCACGTTCGCAGGCGCCGTCGATGGCACAGGCTCGGTGTTCATCTCCGAGCAGGATCGCCTCGCGTCGATGGTCCTCAACAGTTCCTGGTGGCTGGTCCTGGGCACCTTCTACGGCCTCGGCCTGCTGCTGGCGTTCACGCCGTGCGTGCTGCCGATGGTACCGATCCTGTCCGGCATCATCGCCGGGCAAGGTGATAACGTGACAACCGGGCGCGGGTTCGCTCTGTCAGTGTCCTACGTGATGGGTATGGCCGTGACCTACACGATCGGCGGCGCACTCGCCGCTACGGCTGGCTCACAACTGCAGGCGGCATTTCAAGAACCGTGGCTCCTGACATTGTTCGCCGCGCTGTTCGTCGGCCTAGCACTCAGCATGTTCGGCATGTTCGAGCTGCAGATGCCTTCCGCCATCCAGACGCGCCTGGCCAACATGTCGAATAACCAGCGGGCCGGTACCTTCGTCGGCACGGCCATCATCGGCGCGCTCTCGGCGTTGATCGTGACGGCCTGTGTCGCGCCTCCGCTCGTCGCCACGCTGGCGGTGATCGGCCAGAGCGGTGACGTTGTCCGCGGAGCCGGGGCTTTGTTCGCGCTAAGCCTTGGCATGGGTTCCCCGTTGTTGCTGGTCGGCGCATCCGCCGGGAAGCTGCTGCCGAAAGCCGGGGTGTGGATGGACACCGTGAAGGCGAGCTTCGGCATCATGATGTTGGGCCTCGCGATCTGGATGATGGAGCGAGTGCTGCCGGGTAGTATCACGCTGTTGCTTTGGGCCGTGCTCGTATTCTTGACCGGTGTCTTTCTCGGCGCTTTCGAGCCTCTGCCCGAAACCGCCCCGGCCATCAGGCGCCTCGGCAAGGGAATCGGCGTGATGGCTTGTATCTACGGCGCCTTGATGCTCGTTGGCGTGACGCTTGGCGGGGACGATCCGCTTGAGCCGATTCCGCGGGGCAGCCTCCTCGCAGGATCATCGCAAGACCTCTCCACCGGACACCTCGCGTTCGAGCCCGTGGAGTCTGTCGCTGAGCTACAGATCGCCCTGGCCGGAGCCCGCGCCGCGGGTGCCCCCGTGCTGTTCGATTTCAGCGCAGACTGGTGTGTCTCCTGTCGAGAGATGGAGAAATACACCTTCCCCGATGCGGCTGTCATCGCCGCACTGGAACCCTTTGTCCTGCTGCAGGCAGACGTCACCGACAACGATGCCGATGATAAAGAGCTACTGCGGTACTTCAGCAGCTTCGGTCCACCGACCATCGCATTCTTCGATAGCGCCGGTCAGGAACAACCGGCCTACAAGCTGGTCGGCTACGTTCGCGCGGAAGAATTCGTGACCCACGTCCAACTAGTGGCCGCCCTATAGCGTCGAGCAGGTCAATGACTCGCACAGCGCTGGTGACCCTGTTGCTCAGTAGCGCCGCCGTTCTATCGTACGTCGGCTACCGCGCCTTGGATCTGGTGCCGATCCCGGACGAGACCGCGGTCGTCGCGGCGACCGGGCCGGTGGAGACGTTACCCGAGTTCACACTGAACGATCCGACCGGGGAACCACAGTCGATCGGCAGCTGGCCCGGCAAGGCGCTGCTGATCAATTTCTGGGCCACCTGGTGCGCGCCTTGCTTGAGGGAAATCCCGCTTCTGATCGAGTATCAGCACAAGCATCGTGATCGTTCGGTGCAGGTCGTCGGGATCGCCGTCGATCGGCCGGATCCGGTCCGCGCGTTCATGGAGGATCTGGAGTTCAACTACCCGGTCCTGGTCGGCGAGGTCGACGCGATGGATGCGGCGGCGGCGTTCGGCGTCGACTTCTTCGCCCTGCCCTTCAGCGTCTTCACCGATACGCAGGGCCATATCCTGGGTGTGCATACTGGCGAACTACACGCCGAGGACCTCGACGACCTGCAGAGCGTCCTCGCAGACCTCGAGACCGGCCGCACCGATGTCTCCGGCGCCCGTGCCCGCCTCGCCGGCCGGATGTAGCGCAGCGACAAAACTAAAACTTGTCGCTAATTGCAGCGAAAATGGTATAAACTGGTCGATATCTGCTGCGATCTTCGGCTATGGCGCGACTATTACTGATCAATGGCCCGAATTTGCGCCTGCTGGGTCAGCGAGAACCAGAAGTGTATGGGCACACCACACTCGAGGAGATCGAAGGGCACCTCATGCACCTGGCCGAAGAACGAAACCATGAGCTCCTGTGCTACCAGGCCGATGCCGAACACGAGTTACTCGACCGCATCCACAAGGCGCGCGAGGAAAATATCGAACTGATCCTCTTCAACCCAGCTGCGTTCACACATACCAGTATCGCCCTGAGAGACGCGCTGCTCGCGGTCGGCATCCCGTTCATCGAGATTCATTTGTCCAACGTCGCCGCCAGAGAGGATTTCCGCCAGCAATCATTTTTCTCTGACATCGCGATCGGGACCGTGACCGGCTTCGGCGTCACGAGCTACGAGCTGGCCTTGATCGCGGCGGAGCGTCATCTCGGGGCAGCCTAACGAAGCTCCACACCACGAATACACCGCTAGGCCATGAGGAACAAGCAGTGGACATAAGAAAAGTCAAGAAGCTGATCGAGCTGCTCAATGAATCCGGGATAGAAGAGATCGAGATATCCGAAGGCGAAGAATCCGTACGCATCAGCCGCTATGCTCGTGGGCGTGAGGCGCCCCCCGCCGCCGCCTTATCCACACCCGCTACAGTCGCTGTCGCCGCGGAGCCGGTGACCGCTGAAGCCGTCACGCCCGAGCCGGTACGCGTCGGCCACGAAGTGACCGCACCGATGGTGGGGACGTTTTATTCCGGCCCGGCGCCAGCGGCGAAACCGTTTGTCGAGATCGGTTCCGAGGTCGCGATTGGCGACATATTGTGTGTCGTCGAGGCGATGAAAATGATGAACCAGATCGAATCCGAAGTCGCCGGCACCGTCGTGAGCATCTCGGTAGAGAACGGAGCGCCGGTGGAATTCGGCCAAGTACTGTTCATCATCGAAGAATAAAGGCGCGATGCTTGACAAGGTCCTAATCGCAAACCGCGGGGAGATCGCCCTGCGAATCGTCCGAGCGTGCCAGGAACTCGGCATCAAGACAGTTGCAGCGCACTCGTCGGCCGATGCCAACCTCAAGCACGTGCTGTTGGCCGATGAGACGGTTTGCATCGGGCCGCCGGCCTCCTCTCAGAGCTATCTCAATATGGCGGCGTTGATCGCCGCGGCCGAGGTCACCGACTCGGTCGCGATTCATCCCGGCTATGGGTTCCTGTCGGAGAACGCCGACTTCGCGGAGCAGGTTCAGGAGAGCGGCTTTATCTTCATCGGGCCGGAGCCGAAAACGCTGCGACTGATGGGAGACAAGGTCTCAGCCATTCGCGCCATGCGGGCGTCGGGCGTTCCCTGTGTCCCGGGCTCCGACGGGCCGCTGACAGAAGACACCGAGGAAAACGCACGCCTCGCACGTGACATCGGCTACCCGGTCATCATCAAGGCGTCCGGAGGCGGTGGTGGCCGCGGGATGCGCGTCGTTCATAGCGAAGCCTCGTTGATCAGTGCGATCGCCGTAACCAAGGGAGAAGCGCTGTCCGCATTCGCCAACGACCAGGTCTATCTGGAGAAATTCCTGGAGCACCCGAGACACATCGAATTTCAGGTTCTCGCCGACAACTATGGCAACGCCATTCACCTGGGAGAACGAGATTGCTCCATGCAGAGGCGCCATCAAAAAATCGTCGAGGAAGCCCCCGCGCCAGGTATCTCGGCAGAGGAGCGCTCGCGAATGGGAGACCGGTGTGCCGAGGCCTGCATCGAAATTGGCTACCGCGGGGCGGGCACGTTCGAGTTCCTCTACCAAGACGCTGAATTTTTCTTTATCGAGATGAATACGCGCGTGCAGGTCGAGCATCCGGTTACGGAGATGGTGACCGGGTGCGATATCGTCACGGCGCAGTTGCGGATCGCGTCTGGCGAGCCGCTCCAGTGGAAGCAGCAGGACATTACGTGGTCGGGACATGCGATCGAGTGCCGTATCAATGCGGAGGATCCAAACACATTCATGCCCTCTCCCGGCACGGTCACGCTGTGGCACGCGCCGGGCGGACCGGGAATTCGCGTCGATAGCCATATGTACAGCGGCTACGCCGTTCCGCCACACTACGATTCCTTGATCGGCAAGATCATCGCGCATGGCGAGCACCGCGACTCGGCTATCGCTCGCATGACGACAGCCCTTAGCGAGATCGTCGTAGAGGGCATCCGTACCAACATTCCGCTTCATCAAGAAATATTTCAGCATGCCGCGTTCAAAAAAGGTGGTACCGATATCAGCTATCTGGAGAAACGCCTCGGGCTGAAATAGCACGACGCGCCGTGGCGAGAATTGGAATCGTCTCTGAGGATGGGTGGCCGCCGAAGACAGAAGCGCTGCTCAGCCTGACTGGCTGGTGCCGATGCCACGGTGTCGCGCGGGATCGTGACGATCGGGTCTGTCCAGCGGTTCACCGAATCTGCCAACAGATCGTAGTCGTCGAGAAATTTGCCGAAGACCAGCCAATACCTATAGGCGGTAGAACGGATAGAATGTATCCTCAGCTATACGCTCATGCTCTTTACCCGCTGTCCAGCCTGTCAGACCACATTTCGCATCACGGCCGATGAATTGCGTAAAGCGGATGGCGAGGTCCGTTGCGGCCGCTGCGATTCGGTCTTTCACGCTTTCGACGGGCTACCCGAGCGACTACCCGAGTCGTCACCAGCGACGGAGCCGGCGGCAGCGGAGTGGAGCACGGACAGCTTCGTAATCTTAGAAGACAGGGAACTCGATTCGCCCGACCAAGACGGCTCACAGGATTCTGCTCAGTTACACGCGAAGCCGCATCGATGGCTCGCCGGATCCATGGTGCTGATCGTCATTCTCTCGCTACAGGCGACCCATCATTTTCGAGCCGAGCTGGCGAATCAGCCTGTGATCGGCCCGCTCGTGCGTTCGGGCTACAGCGCTTTGGGGTCGGAAATCACGCCCAAGTGGGATCTTGAGCAATACAAGATTCTGGACTGGACCGCGACGACCGATCCAAGCGTGGGCGGCGGCGATACGCTGACGATCACCGCGCGGATTCGCAACGACGGACCGGCAGACCAGCCGTATCCGTATATCCGCCTGGAACTCAAAGACCGCTGGGAGCAGACGGTTGGCCGCCGCTCGTTCGAGCCGGCAGAGTACCTTCCGGCAGACCATCGCGGGAGTAGCCTGATGGCGGCAGGGACCACGGTACCGGCGAGGCTGGACGTCGTGGACCGGAACGAAGACGCTTACGGTTTCGAGTTGGACGTCTGCGTCGACGCGGCAGCGGGCCGTATCACCTGCAAATCCGACACCGTCTTCGAGTAAGCGCTGCCTTCCGGCAAATGAGAATCGGCGCACTCGAATTCCCTAACCCGATCGCATTGGCGCCGATGGCTGGCATCTCGGACGCGCCGTTCAGACGACTGTGCGCCGAGCTCGGGGCAGGCATAACGCCGAGCGAGATGATCACCTCCGATATCAGGCTGTGGACGAGCCGCAAATCTCGGCAGCGCCTCAGGGCATGGGGCGAAAGCTCGCCGCGCGTCATCCAGATCGTCGGCTACGATGACGAGATGCTCGCAGAGGCAGCTGAATGTGCCGAGCGGCAAGGGGCTGCCGTCATTGACATCAATATGGGCTGCCCCGCAAAGAAAGTCTGCCGGCGACTCGCAGGCTCCTCCCTCCTCAAGGATCCGCCCCTCGTGCGCCGCATCCTGAAACGTGTAGTCGAACGCGTCAGCGTGCCTGTGACTCTGAAGATTCGGACCGGATGGTGCACGGAGTCGCGTAATGGCGTACAGATTGCGAGGATTGCCGAGGACTGCGGTATCGCAGCACTAACGGTCCATGGCCGAACTCGAAGCTGCAGATTCTCAGGCGATGCAGAATACGACACCATCCGCGACATCAAGAGGACTGTCAGTATCCCGGTCGTTGCCAACGGTGACATCGACTCGCCGCAGAAAGCGCAGGCTGTGCTCGACTACACCGGCGCCGATGGCATCATGATCGGACGCGCTGCCCGCGGCCGACCGTGGATATTCTCGGAGATAAAAACGTTCCTCTCGAAACAGCGAGACGAAAACTCAGAGCTTCCCTTACCGTCCGTCCGTGATATCATCCTCAGCCACCTCGATAGTCTCTACTCCTTCTACGGCGAGTCGACAGGGGTTCGCGTTGGTCGCAAGCATTTGTCCTGGTACGCGCAGCATCAGGATGGAGCGGATAGCTTTCGCGATCGGGTAGTGCGCGTCGAGACGGCTCGAGAACAACTCGAACTTACGCGGGTGTTTTGTAATCGATTTACACGCGAGGCTTCGGCCGAACGTGTGCGTTCCGGGAGGGAACGCGGTGGCGACGATCAGCAGCAGAAAAAAAAGAGCAAGTAAGAAGAAGCCAGCCGCAGCTTCTCCCGCCATGGGGGTGCGAAACAAGCCGCTTAGCGCCCTGACCGACGAAGCGCTACGCGGCTACTTTGCAAGCCTCAACGGCCATAAGCCCGCGGCGCTCTACGAACTCGTCATGCGCGAGGTCGAGAAACCGTTATTTAAAACCGTGATGGAATATTCGGATGGCAACCAAAGCCAAGCGGCCGAGATTCTCGGCATTAATCGAGGCACTTTGCGCAAGAAACTGAAGACCTATCAACTTCTGGGTAGATGAACCGGCTGGTGAGCCCGCACCGCAGAGCCCTACTCAGCGTCTCCGATAAAACAGGACTCGTCCCCTTCGCTAAGGGCTTGGTAGACCGCTCCTTCGAGTTGATCTCCACCGGCGGCACAGCCGCTACCCTTCGAGACGCTGGCCTGCAAGTGATCGACGTCGCCGACATCACCGGCTTCCCGGAGATCATGGATGGCCGCGTGAAGACACTCCACCCGGCCGTTCACGCCGGGTTATTGGCTCGAGCGGGGACAGACGATGAGGTCCTGGCTGAGCACAGCATCGGTTGGATCGACCTGCTCGTCGTCAACCTCTACCCCTTCGAAGCGGCGGTCGCCCGCGCCGACTGCACCGTCGAGGAAGCTATCGAGAATATCGATGTCGGCGGACCGGCCATGCTGAGAGCCGCGGCGAAAAATCACGCTCGTGTCACCGTGGTTGTAAACCCCGACGACTACGAACGTGTACTCGACGCCTACCAGGCAGGCGAACCGCCGGCCGCCATGAAGACGAGCCTGGCGGTCACCGCCTTCGGTCACACGGCCCAATATGACGCGGCAATCAGCCGCTACCTGGGACAGCAAACTGAGAGTGGCGGGAACTTCCCGGACCTCTTGCTACTAGGCTGGCGGCGAGTGACGGCGCTCCGTTACGGCGAGAATCCTCATCAGACAGCGGCCTATTATCGCAATGCGGATGATAGCAGCGGAACGATCGTGAACGCTCAGCAGCTTCAAGGAAAGTCATTGTCGTTCAATAACATCGCCGATGCCGACGCAGCGCTCCGGTGTGTGAAAGCTTTTCAGGAGACCGCGTGTGTCATCGTCAAGCACGCCAATCCGTGCGGGATTGCCATTGCGTCGAGCCCGCTGGAGGCCTATCGAGCGGCTTACAGCACGGACCCGACGTCCGCGTTCGGCGGCACTGTTGCGTTCAATCGGCCGTTGGCCGGCGCGACCGCAGCCGCAATCATCGACCAACAGTTCGTCGAGGTCATCATCGCTCCGCGCGTAGAACCGGCGGCACGGCAAACGCTCGCAAAGAAAGAGAAGACGCGCGTACTGGAGGTCGGGGATCTTTCCGGCGCCGCTGGTGATACGCAGTCAAGATGGGACCTACGCTCGGTGGAAGGGGGGCTCCTTCTCCAGGACACGGATGACGGCGACCTGGACGGCGTCCAGCTTAAGGTCGTGACGAAGCGTCAACCATCCGACGCGGAGCTAGCCGATATGCGTTTCGCCTGGACCGTGGTGAAGTTCGTGAAATCGAACGCAATCGTCTACGCGCGCGACGGCAGGACACTGGGTATCGGGGCCGGTCAGATGAGCCGCGTCGTGAGTTCCCGCATCGCTGCAATGAAAGCTTCCGACGAGGGGCATGCGATCAGCGGCGCGGCAATGGCGTCCGATGCTTTTTTCCCATTCCGCGATGGGCTCGACATCGCCGCTGAGTACGGCATCACGGCCGTCATTCAACCGGGGGGGTCGATTCGTGATGATGAGGTTATCGAAGCGGCAAATGAGCACGGCATGACCATGGTCCTGACGGGCATGCGGCATTTCCGACATTGACCAGCGTTACGAGCGGATGAGCGTTCCATGAAAGTACTGGTCGTGGGTGGGGGTGGCCGTGAACACGCGCTGGCCTGGAAGGCGGCCCAGTCGCCTCTGGTGACCGAAGTCCTCGTCGCTCCTGGCAACGCGGGGACATCGACCGAACCCAAGACGCGCAATGTGCCGGTCGACGCCACCGATCTGGACGGGTTGCTCGATCTCGCCGAATCCGAAAAGATCGCACTGACGATCGTCGGCCCCGAACAGCCGTTGGTGGCCGGAATCGTGGACCGTTTCGAGGCGGCAGACCTGAAATGCTTCGGACCTCGCGCCGCGGCGGCACGCCTGGAGGGCTCGAAAGCCTTCACGAAAGATTTCCTCGCTCGGCACGACATTCCCACCGCTGCCTATCAGACGTTCACAGACGTCGAGCCGGCCCTAGACTACATCCGGGCGAACGGCGCCCCGATCGTCCTCAAGGCGGACGGGTTGGCCGCCGGCAAGGGAGTGATCGTCGCCGCTACCGATCAGGAGGCCGAAGATGCCGTCAGGGACATGCTCGAGCAAAACGCATTCGGCGCCGCCGGCGCCACGGTAGTAATCGAGGAGTTCCTCCGCGGTGAGGAAGCGAGCTTTATCGCGATCGTCGACGGTACCGAAATTCTCCCACTCGCGACTTCACAAGATCATAAGACTCGCGATGAGGACGACAAGGGACCCAACACCGGCGGGATGGGAGCGTACTCGCCGGCACCGGTCATCACCGCAGAAATTCACCGGCGGATCATGGAGCAGATCATGGTCCCGACCGTCGAAGGCATGACTGGCGAAGGCGCGGCGTACAGAGGCTTTCTATACGCTGGGTTGATGATCGATGCGGACGGACAGCCGAAGGTCATCGAATTCAACTGTCGCTTCGGCGATCCCGAAACACAACCCATTCTCGCCCGGCTCCGTTCCGACATCGTGGAGCTCTGCCTGAATGCCTGCGACGGCTCGTTGGGTCGTGCCGATGTGTCCTGGGACCCACGTGCATCACTCGGGGTCGTCACGGCCAGTCGAGGCTATCCGGGCAGCTACGAGACGGGAGCCGTCATTCACGGCCTCGATCAGGATCTGGGCGCCGATATCAAGGTCTTTCACGCGGGCACGCGCACGCAGGATGGCAAGATACTGACGAACGGCGGCCGTGTGCTCTGCACAGTCGCGCTCGGCGCCAGTGTCAGTGAGGCACACGAACTAGCGTATGGCGCGGCGGCAAAAATCGGTTGGGACGGGGCTTTCTATCGACGAGATATCGGCTATCGAGCGATCGCGCGAGAGCGTGCTAACGCTTCATAGCCTCGAAGAACTGGAGGTTCGTCTTCGAGTCCTGCAGTTTATTCAACAGGAACTCGATGGCGGCCAGCTCGTCCATCGGGTGAAGGACCTTACGCAGCACCCAGATCTTCTGCAGCTCATCGGGTTCGATTAACCGCTCTTCCTTGCGCGTTCCGGATCGGTTGATATTGATGGAAGGGAACACCCTTTTCTCCGAGATGCGCCGATCTAGGTGTATCTCAAGATTCCCAGTGCCCTTGAACTCCTCGTAGATGACTTCGTCCATCTTCGAGCCCGTATCGACCAGTGCGGTGGCGATGATCGTCAGGCTCCCGCCCTCTTCGATATTCCGGGCTGCGCCGAAGAACCGCTTCGGCCGTTGCAATGCGTTCGCATCCACGCCGCCAGTCAGGACCTTGCCCGACGACGGCACGACCGTGTTGTAGGCTCGCGCGAGACGGGTAATGGAATCGAGCAGAATAACGACGTCTCTTTTGTGTTCGGTCAGGCGTTTCGCCTTTTCGATGACCATCTCGGCCACTTGTACATGCCGAGTCGCCGGCTCGTCGAACGTACTAGAGACGACCTCACCGCGCACGGTGCGCTCCATCTCCGTAACTTCTTCCGGTCGCTCATCGATAAGCAGCACGATGAGATCGCATTCAGGGTGATTGGCAACGATAGATGCGGCGATGTTCTGCAACAGCATCGTCTTACCGGCCTTCGGAGGTGAAACGATCAAGCCCCTCTGGCCTTTCCCGATGGGAGCGACCATATCGATGATACGGGCCGTTAAATCCTCCGTGCTGCCGTTGCCTTGCTCAAGCTGCAGCCGCTCCGTTGGAAACAACGGGGTCAGGTTCTCAAATAGAACTTTACCTTTAGCGTCCTCCGGAGAGTCATGGTTAATCTGACCAACCTTGAGCATCGCCATATAGCGTTCACCGTCCTTCGGCGGACGGATGAGCCCGGACACTGTATCTCCGGTCCGCAGACTAAAGCGGCGTATCTGACTCGGGGAGACGTATATGTCGTCGGGTCCCGCCAGATAAGAGCTGTCCGGCGAGCGCAGGAAACCGAAGCCGTCCTGCAGAATCTCCAGAACACCCTCGCCGAATATGTTCTCGCCCTTGTTCGCATGGGCTTTCAATATCGAGAAGATGATGTCCTGCTTGCGCGAGCGACCTAGATTCTCAAGGCCCATGGACTGGGCAAACTCGACCAACTCTGCCGCCGGCCGCATCTTGAGCTCGCCGAGATTCATTGCCGACTTCGTTTGCTCGAGTTCATCGGCGGGAATGATTTCGAACGCCTCGTCATCCGGAAATTCCTCGCGAGGCGCTCTCTTACGACGGGAAGTCCGTTTCTTACCGTCGCCGTCTCGTTGCGGCCTCGACCCGTCCTTCGACCGGGCGCGTGCTGAATTACCCAAGTATCCCCTCACAAATCTTTACCATAGGTTACTGAAAATGCTTATCCCGCTTCCGTATCCGAACTGATATTCTCGTCCAGAAATGCCGTCAGCTGTGCTTTGGACACTGCACCGACCTGCTGGGCGGCGACCGTTCCATCTTTGAACAACAGCAACGTCGGAATGCTTCGAATGTTGTACTTCGGAGCAGTCAGTGGATTCTCGTCTATATTTAACTTAACGACCTGGAGACGGTCCTTGTAGTCGGTCGCGATCGTCTCCAATAGTGGGGCAATCATCTTGCAGGGCCCGCACCACTCGGCCCAGAAATCTACCAACACCGGTCGTTCCGCATTCACGACATCCGCTTCGAAACCGCCGTCGGTTGTGTGTTCAACCTGATCAGTCACCTTCCGACTCCTTCAATGTTGTTCCGTCTCACGATGGTCTCTGCCCTGATAGCTACCGTACATGGCGCCGAGGGGGTTGAATCTAAAGTGACGCCGCCTGCCCGGTCAGGCACAATATCGCTGCTGAATGCTTCCTTATGAAACTCGCGGGAACGTCGTGGGTATCTGAGGAGCGAGAACTCTCGCCTAGATAATTGCCTTTTTAACCGCTGAGAACGTAATTTGCAAGTCTTGACGCCTGACGCTGAGACCCACGCACACCCACAGGGCCACCTGACGGAGCTGGAATTCAGCTCGCTGCAGCTCCCGGAAAAGTTGCTTCAAGGCATATCTGACGCGGGCTTCAGTCATTGTACTCCGATCCAGAGCAAGACCTTGCCGCTGGCCTTGAACGGACGTGATGTCGCCGGGCAGGCGCTGACCGGTACCGGCAAAACCGCGGCATTCTTAGTGGCTTTATTCTGCCGCCTACTGGAAACGGCACGAACCCAGGCGAAGCAGTCTGGGCCCAGAGCGCTGGTGCTAGCTCCCACCAGGGAACTCGCCGTGCAGATTCACACGGACGCGGTCCAGCTAGGCAAGCACCTTCCATTCAGACTCGGTCTGGCATTCGGCGGTACGGATTATGACAAACAGCGGCGCATACTCGCGAACGGCGTCGATGTATTGATCGGTACGCCAGGCCGCTTGATCGACTTCCACAAACAAAAGGTTTTCACCTTACGTGACGTTCAAGTTCTGGTGCTGGATGAGGCGGACCGTATGTTCGATCTAGGGTTCATTCGCGACATCCGTTACGTACTACGGCGACTACCGGCCCCGGAGAAACGGCTCAATATGCTTTTCTCCGCGACCCTCTCGTATAGAGTCTTGGAATTGGCCTACGAGCACATGAACGACCCCGAGCTGATTCGGATTGAGCCCGACAAAAAAACCGTCGAGCGGGTCCGACAGTGCATCTACTTCCCATCGAATGAGGAAAAAATTCCTCTGCTGATCACGCTCCTGAACCAGCTGGACTCCCCTCGAGCGCTGGTGTTCGTCAATACACGTCGCGAAGCCGATCGGCTCGAGAGCTACCTGGAGCACAACGGCATCCACGGCCGAGCGATATCGGGTGATGTGCCCCAGCGCCGCCGGTTTAAAATGCTAGCGGCGTTCCATTCCGGTGAGTTGCCCGTCTTGATCGGCACCGACGTCGCGTCGAGAGGATTGCACATTCCCGACGTAACCCACGTCTTTAACTATGATCTCCCCCAAGACCCTGAGGACTACGTCCACCGAATCGGTCGCACGGCGCGCGTCGGCGCATACGGCGATGCGATTAGCTTCGGCTGCGAAAACTACGCTATCTCGCTCCCCGACATTGAGCGCTTTCTCGGGCACAAGATTCCGGTTGAGACGATCGAAGCCGAAAGCCTGGTGCGGATCAAGAAGCCGCCGAGACGCCCGAGGAAGCCTCGAAGCCATGACGGTCGTCCGTCGAGCAAGCGCGGACGACCCGGGCGCAAGCGCCCCTGACTACCAACGGCAACAGTGATTCGGCGGGCTAGCTCTCAGACGACGCCCGCAGCCAAGTCGACGGAATTATCCCGCCGTCAACTGAGTTCATGAACGCCGTCGACGGCGGGAAATGACGATATCTGACGGGGCGGCTGCCCCGAGTCGGGACGTCGAATGGCTACGGTGAATTTCAGTCCGAAGGTACGCGCAGCCCTCAAGACACTCAGACTGTCCTCTATCAGGACCGTGCGCTCGGGGTCAAAGTCTTCGCCTGCGAGAAATCTTTGCCAAAACGCCTGATTCTGTTTTGGGGAAAGGTAATCATGCGATGAGATCAAGCTATCCACCTCGCGATCCAGGCCAGTCTGTGCCACCTTGACGGCAAGTGTTTCCGGGTGTGCGTTTGTCACCAGCAGCAGGCGCTTCCCGCGCCGTCTAACAGCTGCCAGAAATTCGGTGGCCTTCGGCAGATACTGAATTCGCTCACGATGCTCCCACTTCAGGGCTCGTATATCCAATCCCAGGGTCTCGCTCCAATAATCGATGCAATACCACTCCAGGGTCCCTTCCAATGCTTTGTACCGACCAGCCAACTCCCGTCGGGCCTCCTCCTCGGGTAGGTTACGATGGCTTGCATAGCGAGAAGGGACGAGCTCGCGCCAAAAGAAGTTATCGAATGCCAGGTCAAGCAGCGTGCCGTCCATATCGACCATCACTGTATCGATGTGGTCCCAAGGGATGATCCGGCGCGGCGGAACGGGCATCTTAGAGACGAGCTACCTGCATCGTGGCACTATGATACTCAAGGCGCATGAATGGAACGAAAGACGAAACAAGCGCTTCTGGACGAGCTGAGAACCATCGCGGCGGCGGCAGGCAACGCGGTGATGCGCGTCTATGACAGTGAGTTCGTCGTGGAGTTCAAGGACGACCAGTCGCCACTGACTGAAGCGGACCGCGCGGCTCACGAGCTGATCGTCGCGGCGCTGACAGAACTCGAACCGGCGCTGCCCATACTCTCAGAAGAATCCACCGATGAAGAACTAGAAGATCGACTGACCTGGGATAGTTATTGGCTGGTGGATCCTCTGGACGGCACGAAGGAGTTCGTGAAACGCAACGGGGAGTTCACCGTTAACATCGCATTGATCGAGCAGAATCGTGCCGTGATGGGAGTCGTACTGGCCCCGGCCATGGAGATTGAGTATTCCGGCGCGTTGGGCTTGGGCGCGTGGAAACGGGTTCAAGACGGGCCCCTGGAGGAAATCCGCGCCACGTTAAGTCAAACCGGATCGGTTCGGGTCGTCTGCAGCCGGAGCCACCCGAGTGGCGCGCTGGCCGCCTACCTCAAACGCCTTGGGCCGCACGACCTTAAGCCCATGGGAAGCTCCCTGAAGATCTGCCTCGTCGCTGACGGCCAGGCGGACATCTATCCACGCCTCGGTCCGACATCAGAGTGGGATACTGCGGCCGCTCACGCTATCCTCGAGAGTGCTGGAGGGAGTATGATGGATCCAGTCGGCCAGGCGCTACGATATAACACGAAGGACGGTTTTTTGAACCCGTACTTTCTGGCATTTGGCGACCCTGACCGCGATTGGCTGGCAGCGGTAAGTGACGCTCAATGACAGACAAGATCGAACTCGAGGTATTCAAAAACGTGGAGCGACTCAAAGAGTTGCGCGTAGAGCACCAAGATCTAGATCAGGTAATTTCCCGGCTTGTGATCGATCCGCAAGTGGATCAAATTATGTTGCGGCGCTTGAAAAAGCGAAAGCTCATGATCAAAGACATGATCACCCAGTTGGAGAGTGACCGAATTCCAGATCTGAACGCCTGAGGGCGACGCGTTCGCCACCGGGTCTCTCGCTGCCGGAGCACGGCAGTGCTAATGGTTGTATACAGTAATCGTGCGAGCGGCGATTAGCCGGCTGTTCAAATCCCCTCAGACGGCACAAGACTTCGTTAAGAATCGACTCAAATAAGCGCGGCGCGCGTGTACATAGCGCGTTTTTATGTCGTCTGCGTCTGCGCCGATGTCGTCTCATCGGCGGTATCTCTACGTTGCTGTGCATGACCCAGGGCGATGGACAGTGCCCCCCAGACCATGGCGAACGGCACCGTAGCGGCCGCGACCCAGGTAACCGTGAGCCCCAGCGCACGCAACGCGCTGTCGATACCCGCGCCGGCGACGTCACCGCCACGATAAAGGAAAACATCCACCAAAGGCTTCGCTTTGTATTTCTCTGCGGGCGGCACGACGCTGAATAGCGTCTCACGCGCGGGGCGCGAGAGCGCATAGCGCGTCGCGCGATGAAGCGCCTGGAAGATCGCCAGAATTCCGAAGAGCGGCCAGACAGCCAGCACGGCGAACCCTGCCACCGTCACCAGCGGTAATATCGAGAGCGTCCAACCGACTCCGAGCCGCTTCAAGACGTGTGTCGTGACAAAAATCTGCGTAATCAGGGTAGCGATCTGGGCCAGCATATCGAATTGAGCGAAGCCAGCTACGCGCTGGCTGAAGGTGCCTGTGTTGTCCAACATGCCCTGCGCGACCATGAAGTAGATCAGCGTATTGGAAATCGCCAACAGCACGATGAACGCGCCAATGCCCAAGAGGTAGGGGGATCTCGCCACCGCCGTCGCCCCATCCCAGAAGTTGCCGCCGATTCGCTCGCCGACCTTCGCCATCGGGACTGTACTGCCTCTTCCGAGTCGCGAATGCTCCGAGCCGATCGCGACCTTATCGAGCGTCAGCATCAGGACGATCGCCAGCCCGAAGAATGTCGCGCCGATCAGCATCAAGCCGACCGGCAAATAGATCGATTCAGTCAACCCGCTGATAAAGCTCGCTGTCCAACTACCCGCTATCGCGCCGAGCGTTCCGCCGGCACCGATAAACGCGAACATGCGCTTACCCTGATCGACATTGAATAGATCGACCATGAATGCCCAGAACAGGCTGTTGACGAACAGGTTGATGACCGTAAGCCAGATGTAAAATGTATAACCAACGCCGCGTGCCAGGCCCGTCTCCAGGTCAGAACCGATCACCCCACCACCGGCTCTGGCGTCCGCTACGAGTAAAGCGGCGAAGCCGATCAGACACACGATAACGAATGAATAGCCGAACGGAATAAATCGTCTGCGATCCAACCGGCTGACGACACCGCCGAACAAAAACACGACGACCAGTGACGCGACTGAGGTTGACAGGAAATACCAGTACAACGCGCCCATACCGCCTGAGACACCCATCGCCTCGCGCACGGGTCGCAGGAAGAAGTAACCGCAGAGCACGCAGAAATAGAAACAGGCAGCCAGCGCTGCTAGTGAAAGTTCGCCAGGCCGAAAATTGAGCGCCTTCGCGAGCCGATACGTCATTGTTTTTCTCTCCCTCGGTCAACCGCCCGCCTCGGCGATCGCGCCAGTATAGCCATCTCGATCCGCAGCCGCGTGGCCAAGCTGATCTCGCCGCGAGCGAGCCCGGGCGGCCACACGCCGGGTTCGGAGGACCCTTGGGATAGGTTAAGTATTTAAAAAATATAGATTAATTAGTTTGCCAACGCGACGGGCTCCGGCTCGGCCCAGGAATCGTCCCGGAAGACCGGAGCGTTTCGACGGCGAATTTTATGTGGAATCTCGCGCACAGGGCGCAGCTTAGAGCTAGGATATAGGCATCTCGAAATACCTCTTCAGAAGAACTCAAATTCTAGAATAATTAAGGAGGGAATCTGTGGCCTCAGCACACAACACCAAGAGTATCCGTAATATTGCGTTGGTCGGTCACGCCGGCTCCGGCAAGACGACGCTGATCGAAGCGCTCTTGCACAAGGCCGGCGCGATCAGTACGCAAGGTAGCGTAAAAAACAAAACGACGGTCTCCGATTTCACCGAGCGGGAGCAGACGCTAGGTCACTCTCTAGACGCGGCCGTCTGCCACCTGGATCATGACGGGATCAGCATCAATATTCTCGACACGCCCGGCTACCCCGACTTTATGGGCCGCGCCCTGAGTGTTCTCCCTGCGGTAGAGACCAGTGCCATTGTCGTCAATGCGCAGGCCGGCATCGAACTCGTCACGCAGCGGATGATGGATTATGCCGCCGAATACGGATTGTGCCGATTGATCATCGTCAATAAGATCGACGCCGAAGGCGTCCAGCTCGAATCGATACTCGATGAGATCAAGGAGACTTTCGGGCGTCAGTGCCTGCCGCTGAATCTACCGGCTCGACAGGGTCAAGCCGTAGCGGACTGCTTCTTCGAGCCCGCCGATGAAGAGCCCGATTTCTCCTCCGTCGAGGCGGCCCACACGGAGATCCTCGATCAGGTCGTCGAACTTGATGACGATCTCATGGAGAAATATCTGGAGCAGGGTGAAGACATCTCGCTCGACCAACTCCACGACCCGTTCGAGCGCGCGCTTCGACGCGGGCACCTGATCCCCGTCTGTTTCGTCTCCGCCGAGACCGGCGCGGGCCTGCGACAACTGCTAAGAATCATGTCGCAGCTCATGCCGAGTCCGTTGGAGGGCAACCCCCCCGAGTTCTATTCCACGAATGGTGAAGAGAAGTCGTTCGAACTCGATGCGGGCGACGAGGCTGCTCATTTTATCGGTCATGTATTCAAGGTCAGCGTCGATCCCTACGTCGGCCGCCTTGCTATTTTCCGCGTGCATCAGGGCAAGATCAGGGCCGGCGACCAAGTCTTCATCGGCGAGAGACGAAAAAGTATAAAGCTGGCGCATCTCTATCGAGTTCAAGGAAAGGGCTTGGAGGAAATGGCGGCCGCGGTGGCCGGCGACTTATGCGCGGTTTCCAAGATTGACGACATTCGTATCGACGACGTGCTGCACTCGAACCATGATGAGGACGAAGTGCATAAGCGCTCCGCGGGCATTCCTCCGCCGATGCACGGCGTGGCGCTTGAATTGCCTGAGCGCGGGCTGGAGAAGAAATTGTCTGACGCGCTGCACAAGCTCACGGCAGAAGACCCGAGCCTGATCGTGGAATTCAACGCCCAGGCCAACGAGACGGTGTTGCGGGGGATGGGGGAATTGCATCTGCGCTTGGTACTGCAGCGCATAAAGAGTGAGTTCGGGGTAGAGATCTCCACTCATACGCCGAAGATCGCCTATCGAGAAACCGTGACACGTAAGGCGGAGGGTCATCATCGGCACAAGAAGCAAACCGGCGGAGCCGGCCAGTTCGGTGAAGTGTTCCTCAGAATCGAACCGTTGCCTCGGGGCGCAGGGTTCGAGTTCGAGAACAAGGTCGTTGGTGGCTCGATTCCAGGTCAATTCATGCTGGCCGTACAGAAAGGCGTGAGACAAGTGCTCGAAGGCGGCGCGGTTGCCGGCTACCCGCTGCAGGATGTGCGCGTCATCGTCTACGACGGCAAGCATCATCCCGTAGACTCGAAGGAAGTCGCATTCGTCGCCGCCGGCAAACGCGCGTTCGTCGACGCGATTTCGAAAGCCAAGCCGATCGTCTTGGAACCGGTGGCGAAAATAGAGATCACGACACCGAACGAATCGGTAGGCGACATCACCGGTCATCTTTCGGGTATCCGGGGCAGGATCGCGGGCAGCGACGTGATCAGCGGCAACCGAGTTCGGATTTCCGCACAGGTACCCCTGGCTGAACTTGGCGACTATCACACGACGCTGAAGTCTCTCACGGGCGGAGCAGGCGTGTTCACGCTGGAGTTCGACCACTATGAGACGGCGCCGCTGCCAGTCCAGAAACAGCTCGAGAGTAAATTTCGTCCAGCGTCAGAGGCTTGACTTCGACTCGACGGGACAGATCCATCCGTGACATGGATGCCGCCGGTGAACACGGATGGCACTTCTGGGTCGATCGCGGCGGCACATTCACGGATATCGTCGCGGCTAACCCTGAAGGGCAGATCTCGGCGTTAAAACTCCTCTCGGAGAACCCCAGGCGTTACCCGGACGCGGTCGTCTACGGCATCCGTAGCCTGATGCACGCCGCCGCCGGCCAGTCCACGAAGATCGCGGCCGTCAAGATGGGGTCAACCGTAGCCACCAACGCCCTGCTGGAACGGCAAGGAGCCGTGACCGCGCTGGTGATCACAGCGGGCTTCCGTGACGCGCTGCGCATCGGTTACCAGAACCGGCCAGACATTTTCGCACTGGATATCCAACTCCCTGAAATGCTCTACACGGTCGCGGTGGAAGCACGGGAACGAATGTCGGCACGAGGTGACGTCGTCCAGCCACTGGACGAGGCGCGGTTGAGGAAGGATCTGGAACTCGCGAGCCGGCAAGGAGTCACGAGCGTCGCGATCGTGCTTCTGCATGGTTACCGGTATCCCGATCATGAACGACGCGCAGCTGAGATAGCCCGCGGGTTGGGCTTCGACCAGGTCTCGGTGTCCCACGAGATCAGCCCTTTGATGAAGCTCGTATCCCGCGGCGACACCACGCTCGTAGACGCGTATCTATCGCCGGTCCTCGATCGCTACATCGAGCAAGTCCGTGCCGGGCTGACCGATATGCTCGAGACGGCGCCTCTGTTATTCATGCAGAGCCACGGTGGTCTGGTACAGGCTGATTACATCAAGGGCAAGGACAGTATCTTGTCGGGGCCGGCGGGCGGTGTGATCGGTATGGTCGAGACTGCACGGTCCGCCGGCTTCGACAAGCTGATCGGCTTCGACATGGGTGGCACGTCCACCGACGTCTCGCTTTTCGACGGTGAACTCGAGCGAACGTCCAGTAACGTCATCGCAGGCATCCGGCTCACCGCTCCGATGTTGCGAATTCATACGGTGGCCGCCGGTGGCGGCTCGATCCTGACATTCGCCTCGTCGCGCTTACAGGTTGGCCCGGAGTCGGCGGGCGCCATGCCGGGGCCGGCGTGTTATCGCAACCTCGGCCCGCTGACCATCACGGATGCCAACGTGCTGTTGGGGCGGATTCAGCCGGACTTCTTCCCTCGGGTATTCGGGCAGACCGGAGATGAGCCCATCGATACCGGGGTAGTCGTCGACCGATTCGCCGCTCTCGCAGACACGATCACCGACGCAACGGGCCGGTCCACTAACGCTCAGGATCTGGCCAGCGGCTTCCTGCGAATCACTGTCGAGCGAATGGCCAACGCCATCAAACAAGTTTCCGTGCAACGAGGACACGATGTCACCGAATTCACGCTCGTCTGCTTCGGCGGCGCCGGTGGCCAGCATGCCTGTCAGGTCGCGGACGCCCTCGGCCTGGAACAGATATTCATCCATCCCCTCGCGGGCGTGCTGTCGGCATATGGCATGGGCCTGGCGAATCTGCGGTCGCTACGACAATGCACCGTCGAGAAACCTCTGACGCAGGCCTCCCTCGGTTTGCTCGCCCGGGAATTCGCGAAGCTGGAGCTAGGGGCGGGTGAAGAGTTACGCAAACAAGGCACCGAAGCCGAACTTATCGAGTTTCAGCGGCGAGTCCTGCTGAAGGCCGAAGGCTCCGACACGACGCTCAAGGTACCGTGGAGTGATTCATCGGACTCGATGACCGCGAGCTTCCACTCGGCTCACGTCGACCGCTTCGGTTTCGGCGCACACCACGCTTCGCTCATCGTCGCCTCACTGGAGCTTGAGGCCATCGGCACGGTGCCGAAGACGCAAGAACCGCCGTGGCACGCTTGGGATGGGCCGCTAGAAGCCGTTTGTGAGCGCGAGATCTGGTTCGAAGGAGCGTGGGCGGCGACACCGATCTACCGCCGCGATCGATTGCCCTGCGGCCAATCGATTCCCGGCCCGGCAGTCATCGTAGAAGACCACGCTACGACGGTTATAGAACCCGAGTGGCACGGTAACGTCGATGATCGCGGTCACCTCGTCATCTCACGCCTGGCTCCGAGAGCGACGATGGAACGGCTGAGTACGCGACGCAATCCCATCATGCTTGAGGTATTCAATAATCTTTTTATGCACATTGCCGAGCAGATGGGCATTGTTCTCGAGAATACGGCCCACTCCGTGAACATCAAGGAGCGCCTGGACTTCTCCTGCGCAGTCTTCGACGCTAGCGGAGATCTAATCGCCAACGCGCCACATATGCCCGTGCACCTGGGCTCAATGGGCGAAAGTATCCGTACGGTCCTGCAACAGCGAGATGAACCCATGCGCCCGGGGGACGTCTACATGCTCAACGCACCGTACAACGGCGGCACGCATCTGCCCGATATCACGGTCGTCACGCCGATCTTCGATCGACTAGGCGATGAAGTGATCTTTACGGTCGCGTCCCGGGCCCATCACGCGGACATCGGTGGAATCACACCAGGCTCCATGCCGGCTACCAGCCGGTCGATCGAAGAGGAAGGAATATTATTTGACAACGTCGCGATCGTGAAAGGCAAGGAGTTCCAAGAAAAACGGATCAGGGCAGTTCTCGGGCGCCGACCCTATCCCGCGCGAAATCCGGATCAGAATATCGACGACCTAAAAGCTCAGATCGCCGCTAACGCGAGAGGGGTCAGGGAACTCGAGAAACTGGTAGAACGTTTCGGTCTGCGAGTCGTGCATGCGTACATGAATCACATCAAGGCAAACGCGCAAGAGTGCGTGCAGGACGCCATCGTCACTCTGAGTGACGGCCGAGCGTCGATCGCGCTGGACACCGGTGAGCGGATCTGCGTCGCCATCAAGATCGACGCCGAAAAGCGGACGGCCGTCGTAGACTTCTCCGGCACCTCCGCAACCAGCGCGAGCAACTTCAACGCCCCGGCGTCGATCGCGCGAGCTGCGGTACTGTATGTATTCAGGACCCTGGTAAAAAGAAGAATTCCGTTGAATGCGGGCTGCATGATACCGATAACCATCCGCTTGCCGGAATCGAGCCTCGTCAACCCGCGTTACCCTGCGGCAGTCGTCGCCGGAAACGTAGAGACCTCTCAGTGCGTCACTGATGCCTTACTCGCCGCGTTAAACGCTTGCGCCGCGGCTCAGGGGACGATGAATAATTTCACGTTCGGCAATGACCGTTACCAATACTACGAAACCATCTGCGGCGGGGCGGGAGCGGGCCCGGGCTTCAACGGGGCGAGCGCTGTACACACTCACATGACTAACTCCCGTCTGACGGACCCCGAGGTACTCGAGTGGCGCTATCCCGTCCGGGTCGAACAATTCAGGATTCGGGAGGGGACCGGGGGCGATGGCGAATACAGAGGGGGCGATGGCGTGATCCGGGAGATACGATTTCTCGAAGCGATGGACGCTGCAATACTTTCCAACCGGCGACGCGTCGCACCAGCGGGCCTCCGCGGCGGCGGGGACGGCGAACCTGGGCGAAATTATCTGATCCGGTCGTCCGGCGAGGTGGAGGAGCTCGGCGCTACCGCCGAAGTGGCACTCGCGCCCGGAGACCGTTTCGTCATCGAGACTCCCGGCGGCGGCGGGTATGGCCCCGCGCGGCGTCACGACGAGGCCGACGCGAGCGTGTCAACGGCCGCCCGGCACTCTAGAAACTAGACCGCGCAGATCAACCAGCCTGCTGTGCGGCTTCCAGCGGCGACGCGGGTCGTGTTGCACTGCCGTCGTCACGATGGACGATATCGTAAACCTGGAACTCCCCGGATTTTTCTAGAGCGAAGCCGATTCGCAACACCAACTCGTCGTCGTCCCGTTGCAGCGCCGGTCCCGTCTTCACGGAAAAGGCCTGGTCCGCGTGCTGGCCCGCGAGCGCACCCTGCCGGAACAACTCGGTCAGGAAAGAGTTGACCTGGTGGAATAAACTTTGCCACAACGCGTCGTCCCGCGGCCGAGCTAAAGCCCAAGAGGTATGCCGCTCGAGCTTGCCGAGAATGTAGAACGTCAGACGGCTTCGGTCCAATCGTTGCCAGAGCTGCGAGATGGCTCCAGGCCCCGCGAGGCTGATATTTCCGCGAAGCTCGACCGTGCCATGATCGGTACGCGTAAACGAATTGATGCCGTTGCGCTGAAGCATAAGGACTTGCTGATCCGTGATGCTTTCGGCCGACGACAACTCGCCCTTCAGCTGCATATCGCCTTCCTCCAGCCTACGCCACACCCCGGCTCGGTCATGCTGGCTCAGCAGCCCGGCGACCACACCGGAGGCGGGAACGTCCTCTTGTATGCGGCCACTGCGTTCGCTGAGCCGAATCCGCGGGTAGTAAGTCATTGCATTCTGGCTGGCGAAACCAGAATCACGTAAATTGATAAGCGCGGCCTCGGGCGAGGTCCAGGACGACGGCGGATCCCAGATCAACATCGCCTTTCGCTTCTCGCAGTAACGCTCGGCAGCGAGGAAAGTCGTAATTCCGAGATCACGACCCGAAGATGCCGGAGGTATGCAGAGCAGGTCGACCTGTTCGTCGGCGTCCAACGCAAACAATCCCGTGCCTTCTTCGTTGGAGCCGATAATGTCGTAGTCGGTCAGATCATCCCCGTCGGAGCCGTTCGATCTCAGCTCCACATATGGAATGGGTTGACCGGGATGCGTCGCCCGTGTCGCGTCCGGTCGCTGGCGCGGAAGAGGCCTGGCAAGCCGAAGCAGCGCGGAGTGTTCCAGGATGTCGACGATGAATCTCTTACCGTCTTCGTCCATAGACAACGAGTGGAAAAACTCCTGGTCCTCTACGAGTTGCGACCCAGGCCGCGCTAATCTCTGTACTACCAGGTTGAACAGAGTTGAGTCTTCGCTGATTCCATCGTAGTCGACCGATGCGCGGAGATGAGAGTGCGTTCCTGGTTCGCGCGCCTGAAGATATAGAACCTGATCCCCGGCGGGAAGCTCGAGCGACGCTCGGATCGCTCGGTTCGCTAC